>ERZ1034423.38-NODE-38-length-28597-cov-60.518254_pt1 | contig 28597 bp, 37 predicted proteins | sample MGYA00520609_ERZ1034423 | MGnify/ENA primary metagenome ERZ1034423 (study PRJEB33736, sample SAMEA104288487) | Azolla rubra | place: Australia | collected 1985 | study: EMG produced TPA metagenomics assembly of the PRJEB19522 data set (Is there foul play in the... | reverse complement strand
GCTTTGTGCTTTCCTTTTTTGAGGATTGCTTGCAGTTGTAAAACTTCCTCTTCGCCTAAATATACAACATACTTTTTTGCCATGATCAACCCCTTTTTTGACTAGTTTATCAATTAGAGGGGCTTACCCAGCATCATTGCCTTGGTGGACTACTAGTAGGGTTGAGACCTAGATTTCTCTGCCATAGAGTTCACCAGGGATAATGAGGCGATCATACACATCCCTACTCGCGATTTTAAACCTCTCAATTCTCCCGGTTTCTCTTAGCTGTTGTAAACAATTTTCTAAGTCAGACTTTAATTCTGAAGCACTCTGATACCTGTCTTCAGCATTCTTCGCCATTAATTTACTGATGATTTCTGCGATAACCGAGGGAATTTCTGAATTAATTTCGTGTATTAATGGTCCTGTTTTAGCAATATGAGAATGCACCAACTCCATTGCCTCGTTTACATTAGTGACAAGTTAAAGCTGAAAGTCTTTTTTCAAAAGGCTTTTGGAGAAATATGAAAAAAAATCGGTCAGTTCCACTTTGAAGATCAGGAAAAGGAGCAACAATTAACTTAACATTTGGTTTTCGCTTCTGTTTGATAATACCTAAATCTCGATTTTGAGGGTCAGCAAAATATTTAACAGGATCTGTTGCGTTACCTTTTTGATGAGCCATAGTAGAATGATAAAGACCACGATAAATCATTTATAATGAAATCTCATCAAAAGGCAGAGAAAGTTCATCTGCTACGGCATCACCTAAATCTACTAAAACACCATAAAATAACCACGTTACCCAAATTTGTAATTTAATTCCATTGATTGAACCTGTTCATCAATAACTTAAACCCAAGAGTTTTTTGACCGTATTAAAAGCATCTGAAGTTCGCCTTGACTAAGTTTTGTGGGATTACACCACAGAAAACCATCTCTGGCTAACACTCTTGTCAGTTCTCTGACTCCTGCTATATCTCGCCACAGTAAGGTCAACACCGCAGCCATGATCAATGGTAAATTCAGTATCCGTTGTCTGAGTCCTAGTTTTCAGTAGTAATTTTCTTGATTTGTAATAGCTGGTGCCAGTAATATTTCCAATTGGTGGGCTATTACTTCATCTTCCACCATTGGTCTCTGTTTCCTTTTGCCGTGGTCTCGATTGGTTTTTTGACTGCCTGTCATGGCTTGTTTCAATCCCTCAATTACTTGTCTACACTGAGTTTGTCACGATTTCTAACCTATCCAAATACCACCCTTGACAATTTCTTCTTTTCCTTAACTTGTCACTAATGGCTCGTTTACTACAAAAGGTAACTCTCCAGCTAGTAATTCATAGAATGTCACACCTAGTGAGTAGAAGTCTGTGCGATAGTCTATCCCGCGATTCATTCTCCCTGTTTGTTCTGGTGATATATAAGCTAATGTCCCTTCTAAAACATTGGGATTAACTAGGGTTTGGGTTTCCCTCGGTAATAAAGATGCGATACTAAAGTCAATTAATTTGACTTGTTTAGTTACGGGATTAATTAATATATTGCTGGGTTTAATATCTTTATGAATAATGCGTTCCCGGTACAATATATCTAGAGTATTGGAGAGGGCAATCGCTATTTCTAAAAACTCCTGTAGAGACTTTTGTTTGACCTTCCCTACCCATTCATTGAGAGAAGTCCCCCCAAAGTCTTCCATCACCAACACATAACCATTTCGGTATGGTTCTAGGGTGTAAATTTGGACAATTAAAGGCGAGTTGAGATTTTTAATAGTTGTGTATTGGTTCCGGAATGACAAGAGTTCACTGAAACTCCGATAAGGGTTTTCAATACTTTTATGAGTACAGGTAATGAGTCAATCTCTCGGTATACTCGATAAACGACCGTTCTGGAACTATTGTAGATTTCTTCAGTGACGTAATATCCATCAATATTTACAAAAGTCTCTACCATACCTCTAAATCCTCAACTCAAAATGTCTGTATTTAGTAAGCTGTTACGCAGCTAAATTTAATATTTAGCAGCCTAGCATCATGTTAGTAAGGCCTTTGGGCAAAAAAAGTAAATGCGAAACAGGTTATTCCCATTAACAGAAAATCTTTCACTTATTTTTACCTGATTATGCCAGGAGAATAATTTTGGCTTGTATTGCTATTTGCTATGTTATATTATGTTGCTTAAGTGGGTTGCTGTTAAAAATTATCGTTATGACAGGCAAAAGGCAAGAGCTGAACCAGCGCGGTCTTGGGAAGCCACTGCGGTGGACGGGTTTCTCGGCATAAAGCAAGTGGCGTAGTTTCCCCCATATAGGGGCTTCGCCTTCCCCCAGGGTGCGACTAGAGAACGCGAAGGGCACTGATGCAACAGGGAAGAGGGTTTTGGTCATTTTACTTTTTGTTACATACTTCTATTTTTTCCCGCTGACTTACTTAGGTAAGTATTACAGTTTCTTAGGATACTTCTGTTTTTGTGCCTTCCTACTTAGATACAGAATAAACAATTAAAAATGGGTAAATGAAAGTAACTTTTTCTATCTTTGCTTTAGTTAGCGTCGTATTAACATCCGTCACTTATAACAGTCGCCTTCAGGCAAAAGTGACTCCCGACAGCAAACTCAAAACTACTGTGACTGGCAGTAATAATTATACCATCACCAATGGTAACCGTGTCGGCAATAATTTATTCCATAGCTTTAGTGAATTCTCTATTCCTACTAACGGATCTGCATTCTTCGATAATGCTAACGATATCCAGAATATTTTTAGCCGCGTGACTGGCGGCAATCTTTCCAATATTGATGGCTTGATTCAAGCCAATGGTAGTGCCAATTTATTCTTACTCAACCCATCTGGGATTATTTTTGGTGCAAATGCCCGCTTAGATATTGGTGGTTCATTTGTAGGAACAACTGGCAATAGTATTAAGTTTGCTGATGGCACAGAATTTAGCGCAGTCAATGCGAGTAGTTCGCCATTGTTAACCATGAGCGTACCGATAGGCTTGCAAATGGGTCAAGATTCGGGAGCCATCACAGTCCAAGGGTTAGGGCATCGCATTATACCACCCTTCTCTGTAGCACAGGAATTGGATCTCAGCAATAATCCCACTGGGTTACAAGTCAAGGCAGGTAATACCCTGGCACTCATTGGTAGTGGGCTAAATTTCGCGGGGGGCATTGTGGCAGCAGACGGAGGTGGACATATAGAAATAGGGAGTATCAATCATGGGCTAGTCAGACTCAATTCTACAGTGACAGGATGGAAGGGAGATTACTCACAAGTAGAACAGTTTAATGATATCCATCTAGCCCAACAATCTCTACTAGATGCTAGTGGCAGCAATGGTTCAATTCAACTACAGGGGCAAAATATCAACTTAACTGAAGGTTCTACTGTAGTAATACAAAACTTGGGGACACAATCGCAAGGAATTACTGTCCACGCCACAGGTTCTTTGAATTTGACAGGCTATACTCCCGACCAAAAACAGGGCAGTATAATCGCAATCGAAAACTTGGGAACAAGTTCATCAGGAGATATTGTAGTTTCCGCCAATCAACTTTTCGTACAAGATGGTGGACAGATTCAGACTTTCACTCCTACCGCAGCAGCCAGCGGGAATATTTCAATTGATGTTGAAGACTTGATTTACCTGAATGGTTTTATCCCTACTAACCCGACTGTGAACACCAAGATCATAACAATCACGGATGGCTCTGGTAAAGCTGGTGATATTACCATTTCATCGGGCAGCTTAAAAGTTTTCAATGGGGCTAGTCTCATTTCTGTGACAATGGGTTATGGGGAGGGCGGAGCGATGCAGATCAATGCCAAAGACCTCATCGAGATTGTCGGTAACAATCCCATTATCTTAGTACCTAGTGCAATCTCTTCAGCAACGATTGGTACCGGCAATGCAAATAGCATATTGGTTAACACATCCAGATTAATCCTTAGAGATGGGGGAGTTCTGGGTTCTAACACTCTGAGTCAGGGTAGAGCGGGAAATGTAACAGTTAATGCTTCAGATTTCCTAGAGGTTAGTGGTAAAGCACCTGGATCAATTAGATCGAGTAACATTATGTCCTCATCTGAGATTCTCGATCAAGTTGTTCAAGAGACTTATGGACTACCGTCAATTCCCACTGGTGATGCCGGTTTTCTGACGATTAATACCCCATCATTACGCATTAGTGATAGTGCATTCGTGAGTGTTAAGAATGATGGACCTGGCAGAGCTGGAGATTTACAAATTAACGCTAATTTGCTTTTTCTATACAAAGAAGGTAGTATCAGTGCATCTACTGCTTCAGGAAATGGAGGTGATATTCAGTTAAACCTACAAGATTATCTGTTGATGTATCAAGATAGTGTTATTTCCGCTACTGCTCAGGGTAATGGAAATGGCGGTAATTTGTCAATTAACTCACCAGTAATTGTTGGTTTAGAAAACAGTGACATCATCGCCAATGCAGTTCAAGGTCGTGGTGGCAATATTAATATCAGCACTCAAAACATAATCGGTCTAGAGTTTCGCGATATCCTCACTCCCCGCACAGTCCCAACAAATGATATTACTGCTAGTTCCCAGTTTAATGTTAATGGCACGGTGCAAATTAATAACATCAGTATTGTCCCCAGTTCTGGTTTAGTCGAACTACCTGCAAATATTAGTGACCCATCACAGCAAATAGCTATAGGATGTGCAGATACTAGTGGCAGTAGTTTTGTCGCGACAGGACGAGGTGGAATACCCCAAAATCCCACTCAGGAAGTGAGGAGCGATAAACCTTGGTCTGATGTTCGCGATCTCTCTTCATATCGCACAACAGCACAAGTGCAAGCACAAGTACTTCAATCCCGAGCGAATTTTATACAAGCTACTTCCTGGCATCGTAATTCCCAAGGGAAAATTGAGTTAGTTGTAGATAAATCTTCTATGAGTATGCAACCGTCATTAACCTGTGTTGCTGTTCCTAAAAGTTAATTTTTTCCCAAAAGTTAATTTTTTTCCAACGCAAGAGCCAATATCCGCAAGAACTAAATAATTGTATTGTATTGCAAAAAATTGTGTAGTATGGTAAGGTATCGCGCATTTAAATTTGATATACTGCAAACGGGTGAAACTTGGACTTATATGATACTGATAGCGCAGCGTGGCGGAAGCCATGGGTAACGTAGTGCATCATATCCCTTCGGGACACTGGGTGAACGCGGAGCATGCCGTAGGCTCTAGTATCTCGGAGAGTCTTCACTATCTCTTTCAGAGACGCTCCGCGAACGTTCAGAATGATACTCTTAAACCTTTCTTAGTATAATTTGGAGGGTAAAATCCTCCTACAGTCTAGTTCAGGGGTTAAAAAACTATATGCGTGACAGCTTAGAAGTAGAAAACAGAGCAATTGCTTTTTTAAACTGCTAAAATGCCTCTTAAATTACAATATCTCACAGGTGGTTATACTGTTTCGCCAATTATCCAAGATAATAATCTTTCTTTACAAATTCGAGAATGGTTAAGTTTAGTTGGTGCTAATAGTTCTGGTACATCTACTTTACTGAAATTAATTAGTCAAATTCTCTCTCCTCAACAAGGAGGAATTTCAGTAGATGGGAAAGGAATTCACTCACAACCTCCTAATTTAGTAGCTCAAAAATTAGCATTTTTACCACAACACCAACCAATTCCTGCTGGTTTAACTGTGCGTCAATTAGTAAGTTTAGGCAGGACACCACATCAACCTTGGTGGTAATGGGAGTTAACTGATAATGAATGATAGGCAGAAAATTGAAGTAGTAATTAAAAAAACGAAAATACAAAATCTTGGCGCTCGCTTAGTTGAAGAACTTTCTGGTGGTGAATGACAAAGAGCCTTTTTAGCCTTAGCCTTAGCACAAGAACCAAAGGTATTATTATTTAGATGAGCCTACAACTTACTTAGATATCAATTATCAACTACAACTATTAGAATTACTCAACAATCTCAATCAACAATAACAATTAACCATCGTCACGGTTTTACATGAATTAAACTGAGCAGCCCGCTATAGTTCACGGATTGCTTTATTAAAAGAAGGTGATCTTTGGGAAGTAGACACACCAGAAACTGTGTTGACACCAAATAATATTGCTCAAGTTTTTGGTGTAGAATCGGTGATTATTCATACGCCTGTAGGATGACGAGTTTGTGTAATCTCTCCTGTGTAAAAGGGTATTGGGCATTGGATTTTCCCCCTTACACCCCTACACCCTTCTTAATTTCCCATAACCTATCAACTGTTACAAATTCATAGCCTTGTTGCAACAGTTGTGGAATTAGAATTTCGATAATTTCTGCTACATCTTGTCCACGACAAACACCATCATGTAAGGAAATCTGTGATGTACCTATTATTTGAGTAAGGACGCGCTGAAAGACCACAGACACACTAGAACGTAGCCGATCTTCTGAGACCATACTCCATATTACAGGCTTGTAATTCCACTGATTAAATAATTTTAAAGTCCTAGGTGTAAAAAAACCGTTAGGGGGACGGATATCTCGCACTTGTTAAGGTTGCAAGTCACAAGCAAGCATTGTAGATAGCAACTTGGGTTCTTTCTAACCTCAGCTTTAGCTCAGTAGGGGAGAGAGTGGGAAAAGAGAGATGTTCGTAACCATGTAAACCTATCCAATATCCTCTATTTTTAACCTCTTTAGCAATGTGGGGTGAACGGTTGACACAAGTGCCCAACTAAAAAAAACTTGCTTTAATATTGTAACTGTCTAAAATTGTCAATACTTGGAGTGTATATTGGTGATGCAGTCCATCATCAAAGGTGAGACCGATCACTTTACTATTAAGATCCCCATGCCAAACACAGTTGGGAAGACTCGGTTGAAGAATTCGGTAAACAATCGGGAATAGAGGGGCAAAATGCACCTTAAATCTCAGCTTAAGTGTGTTTGAAATGATAAATCAACCCCCATTTGACTTAACACTCTCCTAAGCTTTTTGTGATTGCATATGCAATTCGAACCGCACCATTACTGAAGAGGTCCTATGGCAATCTACCATTACTCAGTTCTTCTTATAAAAGATTCGCCAGGAGAACGGTCACTATACTGTTGCTCCTTCAGTGAGGATAGATTGATTTGCAACCTATGATATTTTTGAGGGCAAATCAGGATCAGAAGCTTTAAGCTATCTAACTTCAAGTAGTCTAGACTTAACACTTCTAGATTATCAACTGCCAGATATGGACGTATTGGAATTTCTGTACCAATTAGATTAGAGAGGTCCAAAAATTTACAAAGGACTCTGTATCTGGCTTTCCATAGTGTTAAGATGAGGAAAGAGCCAAGGAAAGAATCAGGGTTGGGAATAGTTACGGATAGTTCCTATCCATGAAGATGTTGATGACTAATTCATAACTGACCTCATATCCATAACATTTATGAAATGGGCAAAACTAATGAACCAATTCCTAATGTGACTAAACCACAAATAGTTAGTAAGAATTACTTGTGACTAAATTGGGGAAGTCAGGGGAAATCCTTGTTTAGGTACCCAGAATATCTTTACAAGTCTAATGACCTGTTTAATAAAAATACCCTTGGTGGAAAAATCTTTGTTTCCTACCTTTTGTTCTGATTCTCCATGGGATGATTGCTATCATATTATCATATTTTCCTACCTGTTCAAGGACACTAGGAGGGAAAACATCTCGTAATATGTCTACCCAGTAATGAAATGTGTCCTTTGCTTACGTTTTGATATACCGAAATGTAAACCTAAAACCTCAAATTTTGGCATTTTCCTCCAATAGAACAAGGATAGACATCCCTGTTCTTTCATCTCTAGTCTCCGTTTCCCCCTCCTCCTTTCTAACCTCCTCCTGTTTGATTTATACGTGTCTTTTTACTTTCTATGTCACCTTGAAGTTTTTTATGCTACATTCATTCCAGGTTGGGCTCACAAGTCTTGAAACTGATGGTTAGTTATTCCCAGTATTTGTTCTCTACGATGTGGATATTCTTGAATATAGTTAATTTAGTGGATTTTTCCTTTTGCTACACCCTCAGAATTCCCTTCTACCATTTCTTCGACACCAAGTTAATTTTCCTGACAGGTCTATTATAGAAATAATAGTATTATCAGTTAATATAATTGGATTTTTGCCGAAGTTACTTTTATAAAGTTTACAAGACAGTTTATTAATATCATTTGCCCATACCGTTCTGATATTGGCATTTTCTAAACCTAGACGAAAACCACCAAGACCAGCAAATAACTCTATAGCTGTGAAGTGTTCTGTTGTTATATATACAGTAGCAAGAATTATTGCCACTGTTTTAACTAGTTTACTATATATTTTTTATATTTATCGTAAGGATTCAGGTCATGTCAAAATCTCTATAGTCTTTTCCTAATAAGGGTTTCTGGGGATTAGCAACAGGACCCTCAATATTAATTTCATAATGCCTATATTTCCGTTTCTTATTGGGACTAAAGGTATGTTAATAAACCAAACTCGACTTTGACCCAGGCTCTGTGACTGGACTTTTAACACCTGACTAAATCCTTGCCATGTATCCTAAGTATTATCCTGGTAAGGTTTGGGCAATATCCATATTAACTGATAATTAATATTGTTTTTTCATATCTGCCATGGTTCACATACCCAAATTATTTAAGAAGTTGGAGATTTTCTGATTTACCAAGATGGCTATAAAATATAAACATACTCATCTCCCTACTTTCCAAATATCCATACATTTTTGTAATATGATTAAATCGAGGTTATACGAATAATCAATTTATCAATGCAACGTCATTCTAGAATAAAACGCCGTTTAAAACTTTTAACGTTTACTGCTCTAATGATTTTGCTGTTTTTTACTATAGTTGGGAGCAATAATATCAACTACCATCCACGACTACAAAATACTGCCATAATAAATAACATCAACACAAGACCATGGAAAACTACACCATTTATTCCCAATCAAGAATTAGATGGACAACAGCGTTTTTTAACTACTATTACCAATCAAATCCTAAACCTGCCCCAGCCTAATACTTATGAATATACCTTATTACATGCCTATAGTGGAGTATTTATCAATTAACAACTAGAAGTTAAATTACCACCGAAAGTTATTTTAGACAACGAACAAGAAACACAAAAGTTCCAGGGAACTATGGCAGTTACTTTAGTTTAAGGCAGTAGTGAATGTTACCTAGAAAAAGTTTCTGCAGATGCGTTTAATAAAGCTAGAAGTATAGTCAATATTCCTCTGAAATCAGGATATTCTGGGGACTGTACTCGCAGTTACACTACTAATTTAAGATTTTGGCGAAAATACGCTAATAATCGGACCTTAGAAGAAATACAACCAGGAAAAGAAAGAAAATTTCTCGGTACAGTTACACCCCCTGGAACTTTACAACATCTCTAGGGATTACCACTTGATTTAACAGTGTCTAGCGCCGCACAGAGACAAGCATTAAACGAAAATGGTTGGTTTCGAAGTTTTGAAAATGATGTTCCTCACTGGACTTATCGTGGTTGGGATGAAGAGAGTTTACCAAAATTTGGTTCACAGGATAAAATTGTGAGGGGTGTTACCTATTGGTTGTCACCAATTTAAGTGATTTAATAGTGACAATACAACTGATAAGGCACGGCGTAAATAGAGCAACTATTTAAAATAAACGAAAGGCCTACTCCATAAAAGTATTGACTTTTTATTTTTGACTTTCCCCTTGCGGTACTAGCAGCATTATTTCACTTCTATATAGTAAAACTCCGCATTTTTAGTAAGTCCATCAAGTCCTTCTAGATGGTCCTTAATTACATATTTGATCTTGTCTAATGCTTCTTGTTCAGAATCACCTACAGTCCAGCATCCAGGTAATGCAGGACACCAAATAGCGTAGACTTGATCTATTTTATTCAACTTGACTTGATATCGCATATCCCAATTATCGCTAATATAGCTGTCAGCAATCAATAGTCAGCCGTCAGATTTCCTAAAACATTTGTATAATCAGGATTCAGAATTGTACACATACTCTGATTCCTGTAAGGATTTAGTATTGCTAAATCCCTACTGACTTTTGACTCCTTACATATTCTTTATAATTCTATATTATTAATTAAGACTAAAAGGAATTATTTGATACTGTACTAGCTCACGCTGTTGCTAAACCTGGGCAAAAAATGAAAAATTAATTTATTATGTATCCTGGTATGATACAGACTTACAAATACAAAATTTAAGGTAATTATTTTCTAATTTGTAGTAATAAATTTAAAATCATTATTGGTTCGGAATTAGTATGGTTCTCTTCAGGGATATGCTATCACGACTTACAGAAGTGGCATAGTTGATAGTAATCATTACAATGAAATAATCACACCCCCGAAATTTGGAGTCCTCACAGTGGGTTTATTTGATGATTTAAGCCGGTTTTTAGAAGATCGTTTAGAAGAATTCTTGCGGAATAACCCTGAGTTGGAGTTAGAAATGCTGCTAGAACAGCTGCGGGAGCAAGAAGAGGATACACTAAAACTAATTGCAGATTTACAATTAAAGCAAAAGCGATCACAAGACAAAATTCTTTCTACAGCGCAAGAAATACAAGGTTGGCACATCCGTATTCAAAAAGCCAAGGCTGCACGTAGAGAGGATTTAGCCGCACCAGCACAGGCAAGAGAAGACTTACTCCTGCGGGAAGGAAACCAACAATGGGGACAAATGCAAGGTTTAAAAGAACGCATTACCCAATGCCAAGAACTTCTACGCAAAATTCAACAGCGTCGTCAAGAAGTCCAAGCTAAAGCAGCAGAAGCACAAACAGCACGGGCTAAAGCTCAAACCCAGCAGCTTTTAGAAACTAATACCTGGCAAAGTCCACCTAGTAGTCATTCTAGCAAATTGGACGACTTAGAAGAACAGTTTCGTTGTTGGGAAACTCAAGACGAATTAGAAAAAATGAAACAGAATTTGGGAAAACAATTTAACTGATATGGCAATCTTATTTGATTTGTGAAAACTAAGGAATATAGCTTATACTAAGCTACGCTATTATATCCCTTACTTCTTCAAGAAGTCGGGGATTTTGTTGTTGAAATTTGCGTACCTTTAGAATTTAGCCCTCACATGAAAATAAGTCAACTATGGAAATGATATGTAACTTATTCCTGAAATTTGTATTTATTGATAAATTTGATTTAGTCGGATTCTTGTATCTTTTTTAACTCTTCCCTTTCACAGATATTGGCTATTATTGCTTGAGGATTCCCCAGAGGTTTCAAATCATAACTGAGGAATGAAAAGTAGTATATTATTAGATATTCTTGCTACCCTGCAACCATTATTTTTATGTTATATTCCCGCCGCTATTTTGGGTATATTTATCGGCTATACCATTGGTGTCAATGCTATAGCTTCTCAGCTATTTAGCCGATTATTACAAATACGAAATAGCATTACTTCCATAGCATTTTCACCCATTGCTTTAATTCTACTTAAAGAAAACGACATCGCAGCTATTTTTGTCGTTCTTATTCGTATTCTCTCGTCAGTTATTGTGGAAATAGCCACAGGGATTCAAAAGTTTTGCAAACAAGATAATAACGTTTGCGTAGCTATCCATTATATATTTAAAGCCCTGAAGATTGGACTGTGGACAGCTTGGTTTAAAGTCATTGCCACAGAAATGCTTGCAGGTTCAAAAGGACTAGGTTTTCTAATTTGAAGTGGGTATCAAGCTGGTAATTATAAATATATAATAAATGCCCTAATCTACATAGCTATTATCGGTTTTCCCCTAGCTCAGATGCTAGCTTCTATAGGAAATATTCTCTCCGAAATAGTTAAACATAAAGGTAAATCTTCTAAAAATTAATTACTAATGAATGAAAGAAAAACCTTTTCAAGAAAAGCTTTTTAGTTTAAGCCTCCAGCTCTTTAACTATCTACTCCTGCGAATAGCACCTTGCTACCTGAGAGTTTGTTGTGCAGAACTTCCCGCTCAAGAAGCTATTGCCACTAATTCAGTCTCAACATTTGTACCAGAACTAAGGGCATCACTAGGAATTTCTAGCTTACCTAAAGCCAAGATAAAACGATTTTAATCACGATTTACCAATGTAGCGGGTATTTTTCCTTCATAAAAATTTTGATAATCGAAAGCACCTGAGAAGTTAACCTTTGCCCGGTTTTTTACCTTAAATTGAGTATTGATTAAATCACATTTTGCTGCTAAATCAACTATCTTTAAATTTAGGTCTTCTCCCGCACTAGAAAATTCCGAGACTGCTAAGGGTGTCACCTCTTGTTTAGGAATTGCATAATTAACAGTAAATTCTGTTAATTTATCCTGAGTCTTGGCACTACCATCAACTCATATATATATCTTCAGGAAAAGCAATTTATACTTGTTGGTTATCATTTAAATTGAGTGTGACAGTTTGATTAGTAAAATTACCAATTAGGTTGTTTTTCCTGCTAAATTAATTTAAGAGTCCATTCTAAACGCCATTCAAATTCTCGATATTCATCTGCAATCACAGAATCGGCAGCTAATAGAGAAACTGCACCTTGAAGGAATTGCCATTTATTGTTGGAAAGGTTGAACTGTTGAGTAGCTAGTTAAGAAATGGCTACTTTCTGAGTTGGTTTATCCTTTACTAAAGGTTCTTTACTATTAATGATACTTAAAGTTCCTAAGCTGCTACGTTTACCATCCCGTCCATCACTCCCATCACTTCTATTTCTACCGTCGTAACACCGATAAACTTTGTTAGTACATTTATGATCAGGAGTGCCGGGAGTCCCTTTACAGCTTTTTACCTCCCACTTTCTGGGAGGACATTTACAGACAGCCTTTTGTTCCCTGACCACCACGGCCTCCACATCCACCTTCTCCCCCTGTAGCACAGATGAAAATTTTCATTAAATCTGCGAAATTGGTGTAATAAACGCTGAGAGAATCGGCCTTTCCCCCATCTCTACCTTTACCACCGACACCACCATTACCACCATCCGGGGGGTTAATATCTCTGTTGACGTTTTCACTGTAGTCTTTACCATATCTGGAACTAGAAGCGTTTTCTCCAGCTTCCCCATCTTCACCATTTCTACCTGAGAGGTCAAGACTTAGCGGTGAACCTTCAGCAGAAAGAGTTTGGTTCTGTCCACTGCGTCCATCTTTTCCAGCACGGCCATCACTTCCTCTCTCCCCATATTGGTTGTCATATCTTCCATCCCTATCTCTGTCGTAGTGTTCAGCTATTTTCAAGTCTCCTTTACCAGTGTTTTCTGCACAAACATCAACAGCAGATGCAGGTAAAAAACTAACACTATTTAATAGGCAAAAACCTAACAGGAGTGGTAGTTTACTCCTAAAACCTTTAAACATAGATATTCTACCTGTTATATAAGTCCTACCAAAATCGAAAATCTCAAATGCTACTCCCTTCCCACTAAAAGAATAAGGTCATAGTAATAGTGTAGAGGAGAGGGATAATGCTTGTGCGTAAGGTGGAATCCCACACCCCTAATTTCATAACCCCTAATTTCATACTGGGAAGGGAGTATAATCTTTTCTGAATTTTTAATTCCCCAAAGGCGTTGACGCTGTTTTTCTAGGATTTGATCCCTAAATCTGCTGAAAATAACAAAAAATTGGCTCTGTTGTGTACAGAACCACTAATAAATATTTTTACACAATCAAGTTCACTATCAAGTTAAATTACCGAGCTTGACCGTGAGCAGAAATCGCATCAATGGGTTTTATGAGGTATAGGTTTAATAATTGCCAACCATGAGAAATGTAAATTGGCAGTTTTTGGAGGAATTGCAGGAATTTGGGGGTATTAGACTTGGAAATTGCTGTCAATTTTTCGTTATTTTTGACACAAACATCCAAACGCTGATAAAACTCTGGATTATCAACATCTAACATGAGTGGGAAGACTCGACCTGCGGTTTCATTGGTCTTCTTAATTACATGAATGTCGTACTCTCGCGCATCCAAACCCAAGGAAGCATAAAAATCTTTCCGTTGAATGTCATTGAGATACATTGTTGCAAATACTGACAACAGAAAGAACCGAGTCCATAATTTAGCCTTCCAATCACTGAGCATTTGTGGCTGCGCTCTCATGACGGCATCAAAGAAGTCACCATGGCGGTTTTCATCCTGACACCAATTTTCAAAGAAGCGGAAAATTGGATAAATCTGGTCTTCAGGATGGGATTCTAAATGACGATAAATGGTGATATAGCGCCAATAACCAATCTTCTCAGAAAGATAGGTAGCGTAGAAGATGAATTTCGGCTTAAAGAAGGTATAACTGCGGCTCTTGGTCAAAAAACCTAAATCTAGGGACAGATTAAAGTCTGTCATGGCTTTGTTCAAAAACCCAGCATGACGGGCTTCGTCCCGTGACATCAGGTTGAAGCATTCTGCTAATAAAGGGCTTTTCTCTTTTAAGCGGCGGCCAAGTTCTTTATAAAGCAAAAATCCGGAAAACTCCGCAGTACAGGAACGTTCCAAAAATTCAACGAACAACTGCCGAGTTTCCCCATCAATATGATCCCAGGATTGTTCAAATTCGGCATCCCGAATAAAGTGATGGCGGTTGTAGTCAACTCGAAATTCTTCGAGGATAGCTTGTAACTCGTTTTGGTTGACGGAGATATCCATCTGCGCCATTTTATCAAAGTCTGTTGTGTAAAAACGTGGTGTTAAAAGGGTTTCTCTAGAAGGGACTTTAACGCCTGGACGCATTTCCTCAAAGTCTGGTTTTTTTAGGGAATCTACCATGTCTTGATTGCTCTTTTATTTTTCTTAATTTTGTGTACACCAAATAGTTAAAGCTTATGCTCTCACAAGGTGTAGCTAAGGACAATAATTTCATTTGTATGAAATACAGTGTAGCAAGGTCTAGGTGCGAAAAAGGCAAATAAAAAGTTAAGAGTTGCAACAAATCTTTAGTTGTTACCCAGGTTGTGACGGAATCATGAGTTGAGAATGGCTATGTGAGAAGAGATAACGACACCGTTACAGGAATCGTTATCTATTATTTTCATGAATTGAAGCAACAAAAAGCACTTATAGACTACCAATAACCACTGACCAATAATTAATTTCTACCTAGCCACTTTTGACCGTTTAAACGGTAAACTAGGCGAGATAACAACAAATCAAGGGTAGTTTTGCGTTCATCTATTAAGAAAGATTCAAGGGTGCTGGGTTTTTTGCCTTCGTTACAAGAAAATCCCTTTTTCCCTTGAATATCTGCTTCGGGGAAATAGACGTTAAATTGGCGTTGTCCATTTTGCCAAGAGCCGATAATTTGCCAACATTCTTCGGCTGAGTTAAATCCAACAATGGGATAGGTCTGCTTGGCAAAAGTCAATTGTACATCTGGTACTCCTTCCTGTGCGATCACCTTTTGCAAAGCTGGTAAGTATTCTTGCTGGATAAACTCTTCAAATGGTTTATCTTCCACTGCAGGAGGTTTTCCTTTTTTAGCCGCAGGTTTAGCAACAGGGGATTTTTCTTCAGCAGGTACAGCAGCATTCGGGTTAACTGCTGTGTTTGCTGTTTTGGGATCTGGTATGTTAGCTGTCGGAAGGCCTGATGCTACTGGTACATCACGACTGGGAGGCACTTCTCCCGCTTGATTTTGATTGGTTTCTTCTGCCATTTCTCAGGTCAATCCTTTATCTAGCTTTTCGAGCGAGTTGCTTACCTTGCGATAGTCATTCACTTTCATTTTGACATAGTGCTAACTTTCTTCAGATCGCTGTTTGAGAATTTCAACTAATTTTGAACTAAAAACTCAAAAAACAATCTGGAATGGCAAGCAATACAGACACCACCCAGATAATCAGCATTCAAACGTTGGCTAATACTACTTAAATATATCAACCACCAGCAACAGCCGGAACTATACTCACTTCATCACCATCTTTAAGGGGCGTTTCTGTATGTTGTAAAAAGCGAATGTCTTCACTGTTGACATACAAGTTCAAAAAGCGTCTTGGTTTTCCTGCTTCATCACACAAACGTGACTTGATACCAGGACAAGCTTCCTCTAAGGAGTCGAATAATTCGGAAATGTTACTACCACTGCACTCTAGAGAAGCTTGGTTATTTGTAAATTTTTGTAGAGCAGTAGGAACTAAAACAGTTACGGCCATAGTTAATTATCAGTTATCAGTTATCAGTTATCAGTTATCAGTTATCAGTTATCAGTTATCAGTGGTCATTGATTCAGTTATTAATTTGCTAACAAATAATGACCACTGAATAAGGACTAAACAAGAACTTGTTGCCATTCTAGGCGATCCAGTGTGCGGGATCTTTCTAGCGCCCGTTCAAAACTATCAAGTTTGGCATCAATAGTCAAAGGTTCTCCAACATAACCTTGAATTGCTTCTTGGGTTTTTAAACCGTTACCAGTGATGTAAACCACTGTAGTTTCATCTGGATCTATTTTGCCAGCTTCTACTAATTTTTTCAGGACGGCAACAGTTGTACCACCTGCGGTTTCTGTGAAGATACCTTCAGTTTCTGCTAGTAGTTTGATACCGTTAATAATTTCTGCATCATTGACAGATTCAATGTTACCGCCTGTTTTTTGAGCGATTTCTACAGCATAAACTCCATCTGCTGGGTTGCCAATGGCGATAGATTTAGCGATGGTATTCGGTTTAACGGGTTGAATAAAGTCTCTTTTTTCTTTAAAAGCTGTGGCTATGGGGGAACATCCTTCCGCTTGTGCGCCGCTGAAACGAACATTCTTACCTTCTAGCAAACCAACTTCTGTAAATTCTTTGAAACCTTTATAAATTTTGGTGAAGAGAGAACCAGAAGCGAGTGGTGCAACTATATGGTCAGGTAGTTCCCACCCTAGTTGTTCTGCAACTTCAAAGCCTAGTGTTTTGGAACCTTCGGAGTAATAAGGACGTAAATTAATATTGACAAAACCCCAGCCGTGTGTATTAGCAACTTCTGAGCAGAGACGGTTAACTTGATCGTAATTTCCTTTTACAGCCATGAGAGTAGGGCTGTAAATTAAGCTACCCAATACTTTACCAGCTTCTAAGTCAGCAGGAATAAAAACACAACAATCTAAACCAGCATGGGCTGCGATCGCAGCGGTTGAATTTGCCAAGTTGCCAGTACTTGCACAGGAAACAGTCGTAAATCCTAATTCTCTAGCTCTACTTAGTGCAACTGTTACCACCCGATCCTTAAAGCTCAGGGTAGGCATGTTGACGGCATCATTTTTAATATAAAGTTTATTTAAACCCAGGCGACGGGCAAGACGCTGGGAACGTACCAGGGGAGTCATACCCGTTCCCACATCTATGTAATTATCGGTAGTAATGGGTAAAAAGTGACGATAACGCCAAATAGAGTTGGGACCAGTTTCAATACTTTTTCGACTTACAGACTGACGCAAAACATCATAGTCATACTTTACTTCCAATGGACCAAAGCATAACTCACAAACATGACTAGCTTGGAGTTCATATTCTGCTCCACATTCTTTACACTTCAGTGCTTTCAATATGGAAGTGTTGGCTTGGTTTAAGTTTGCGATCGCCTGAGTCATAAACTAGCTGTCCCCGTATTTCCATCAACTTTGGAATGATAGTAACACGAGCAAAAATGCACGTCAAACATACCCGATAAAAATAGTCGGGTATTGATTGGGGAAGATGTGGAGAAGAACAACTCATAACTGATAACTGATTCAACCACCGCTAACGGGTGGAATGAGTACTACTTCATCACCATCTTTAAGAGGGGTGTGTGATTCGACAAAGATAAGATTGATACCAAAACTGGTAACTTCAGGCCATTTTGCTAGTTGTGGGTGTTCAGAGATGAAGCGATCACATACCACTTTTACTGGTGTACGATGAGGAAATTGCAGCACTAATTCGCTCAGACTATACGCTTCCTGATAAGCAGCAAACAATTTAATAGTGACAGTAATTGCAGATTGAGACATAAAATTCTTATTACACCCTTACTTATCTAAGATTCTTAGAAGAAGTCAAATGCAAGCTGAATTCAACTTTTTCCACCACTGGTATCCTCTCTCACCAGTTGAGGACCTTGATTCACCGCGACCTGTTCCCGTAACTTTATTAGGAATTCGATTAGTTATATGGAAGCCTAGAGATGCAGACAATTACCGTGTATTTTTAGATCAGTGTCCTCACCGTCTTGCACCCTTGAGTGAAGGAAGAGTAGACGATAAAACTGGGAATCTCATGTGTAGTTATCACGGTTGGCAGTTTGATGGTCGGGGTATTTGTACTCACATTCCTCAAGCTGACAATCCTCAACTTGTAGCTAAAAATCAACAAAATTTCTGTGTACTTTCCCTACCAGTGCGGCAAGAAAATGATTTACTCTGGGTTTGGCCTGATGCTAAATCAGCGGAACTAGCTGCAACTACACCCCTACCTTTATCACCACACATAGATACTAACAAAGGTTTTGTCTGGTCTTCTTATATTCGTGACTTAGAATATGATTGGCAAACCTTAGTAGAAAATGTAGCAGATCCTAGTCATGTTCCCTTTTCTCATCATGGGGTACAGGGTAATCGTGACAAAGCAACATCCATTCCTCTTAATGTTGTCCAATCAACAATCAATTTAATTGAAGTTTCCATTTCCAAAGCCTTGCCCACAACAATCACTTTTCAACCACCTTGTCTGTTAGAGTATGCAATTAGTATTAGTGACACTGACAAGAAATTAGGATTGATAGTTTATTGTGTACCAGTTTCTCCTGGTAAATCTAGAATTGTTGCTCAGTTTACTCGCAACTTTGCCAAAAACCTGCATTATCTTATACCGCGTTGGTGGGAACACATCAAAATACGGAATCTAGTTCTAGACGGAGATATGATGCTGCTACATCAGCAAGAATATTTATTGCAACAAAGACAAGAAAGCGAAAGTTGGAAAACTGCCTATAAGTTGCCTACAAGCGCAGATCGTTTAGTAATTGAGTTTCGGACTTGGTTTGATAAATATTGTCATGGTCAACTACCTTGGAGTAAGGTGGGAATTAGTAATCCAGAAACTAAAATCAATAACAACCGTGCTGTCATGTTGGATCGTTACCACCAACATACCCAACATTGTAGTAGTTGCCGGAAGGCGCTGAAAAATCTACAAAGATTACAAATCTTGCTTTTAACCTATGTTGTAACTTCTGTTTGTGGAGTTGCAGTTCTTTCTGATGCTTTACGTATGCAGCTAGGTCTACCAGTGGTCATTACAGCACTTTTAGGATTGGGAGTTTATTCTTGGTTGAAATTTTGGCTCATTCCTAAATTCTACTTTGTAGACTATATCCATGCTGAGAAATGAGCTAATTTCAATAAATCCTAAGATTTAATCCCCAAAATTTCAAAATCTCGCTGCACTTCTATTAACAGAGCCTTGTTGAAAGGATCTGTCTTGATAGCTTTTTTAAGATAGATTCTAGCTTTTGGGAGTTGTTTTTCAGCAATTAAAGCCCTGCCCCAAATTTGATAAGCGATCGCTTGCCATTGACGTACTTCTATATCTTCTGGCAATCTTGCTGCTAAAGCTTCCACCAGTGCGATCGCCTGAGGAAAACGTTTTTGTTGTAAAAACCGCTGCAACTGCTCATAAGTCTTCCACTTTAACCGTTGTTCTATGTCCTCTACGGTTGGTGGATGTGGCATTATAGTTGTTGTTGATGCTGACTCCTGGGATTTTATCTCAGTGTAATCACTGAGTAAACTTGATGCGGCAGATGAACTAATTGATTTTGGGGCTATTTCCTCTTGCGGTACAACTGTTTGTAGGAATTTATAAGCCTCAGTCAAAGCGATAAATTTTTCTTTAGATTTTTCATCATCTGGGTTGATATCGGGATGATATTGCTGTACTAGTCGGCGGTAAGACGCTTTGATTTCAGCAAAAGAGGCCCCTGACCTTAACCCCAATAAACGGTAGCAATCTCCGATATCCATATTGCTTTACTCCAATCCAAAATTCAAAGTTGAAAATTCAAAAATAGGAATTCTTCATTTTGAATTTCGAATTTTGAATTTTGAATTTATTTTTTCCTTTCTACAGGCGTTCTTCAATCACACGGTCAATTAAACCATATTCTTTCGCTTCTTGAGCAGACATGAAGAAATCACGATCCATATCTTTTTCAATCTTGGCCAAAGCTTGACCAGTGTTATCAGCATAAATCTGATTTAGCTGACTACGAATTCGCAGAATTTCCTGAGCTTCAATTTGAATATCAGTTGCTTGTCCACGAGTTCCACCAGAAGGTTGGTGAATCATGATTCGGGAGTGAGGTAGAGCCAGACGTTTGCCTTGAGTCCCAGCAGCTAATAGAAAAGATCCCATTGAAGCCGCTAACCCAACACAAATTGTCACTACTTCAGATTTGATGTACTGCATGGTGTCATAAATTGCCATGCCTGCGGTGACAGATCCACCAGGAGAATTGATATACAGATAAATCGGCTTTGTCTGATCATCGGAATCTAAATAGAGCAAATAAGCGACAATTGCATTGGCAATACCGTCATCTACTTCCTCTGTCAAAAAAATAATTCGCTCCCGAAATAGACGATCTTCGAGATCGATCCATTGCTCATAGTTGCTACCAGGGAGGCGATAGGGAACTTTGGGAATACCAATAGGCATAGGAAAATTTGGGTAAAAACTAGAAGATAGAACTGTAGATTTTCGGTAAAAGTTGAGAACTCAGAGTTGAGGATTTAGATCAAGCCACAATAGAGTTTTGCAACTGTTTACTATTTTCCAAAACCCGATCAATCAGTCCATATTCTTTGGCTTCCAGAGGAGTCATATAGAAAATACGTTCACTATCTTTCGTAATTTTGTCAGCTGGTTGCCCCGTGTTTTGCGAGAAAATATCCAGAATAATGGCTCTTTTCCGCAATACTTCTTCCGCGTTAACTTGAATGTCTGTTGCTTGACCTTGCGCTGCAACCTGGAACTGAGTCAGTGCGATACTGGCATGAGTTAAACTGACCCGTTTTCCTTTTGCTCCAGATGATAGGATTAGGGCTGCCATGCCAACAGCTTGACCGAAACAAATAGTAACAACTTCTGACTTGATGTACTGCATGGTGTCATAAATTGCCAAACAAGATTTAATTGACATCATGCCAGCCGTTTCATCTATCCTACCAGCTAGGACAGGATCTCCCAGAGAATTGATGTAAAGATAGATTGGTTTGCTTTGATCCTCTGAATCCAGATATAGTATTGAGGAAATGAGCGAATTTGCCAGACTGGTAGTGAGTGGCTGGTTCAAGAAGAGAATGCGCTCCTGAGTCATGCGCTGACCAATACTGATCCACTGCCATTGGTTACTACCAGGAATGTTATAAGGAACCCGAAGTGCTGAATCAACAGGCATAATAGGGATAATTAGAAGAGACTAGGGATGATTGGAAGCAATTTAAGCTAGGATCGGTACAGGTTTGGGGAGATCCTTCATGCTTGCTAGGACAATATCAATTAGCCCATACTCTTTCGCTTCTTGGGGAGTCAAATAGAACATCCGCTCAGTGTCTTTAGCAATTTTCGCAGGAGTCTGTCCAGTGTTCTTGGAGAAAATATCCAGGATGGCTGCCTTGTTTGCTAAGACTTCCTTTGCATAGATTTGAATATCTGTTGCTTGACCCCGTGTGCCACTTCGAGGTTGGTTCAGGACAATGGTGGCATGAGGTAAACTAGCCCGAAAACCTTTAGTTCCAGCTGATAAAATCAATGCTGCTGTGCCAATTGCCTGACCAATACAAATTGTATGTACGGGTGTCTTGATATAGTCGATGGTATCGCAGATGGCAAAGGCTTCTGTTTCATAGCCGATCGAATCCCCTGTATACCAAGAGGTCCCTGTCGAATTTATATAAAAGAAGATTGGCTTTTCTGGATTGTCAAATTTCAGATAGAGTAACTGAGCAATAATTAACTTTGTTACATCAACACCGATTTGACGCTTGTATTCATCTGCTGAAACCAAAGGCATTCCCAGATAGACAATTCGTTCCTTCAGCAGTAAGGAGGGTAGGTCTGGTGGTGGTGTCCGGTAGGAACTGTCGCCGTAGTAGGAGGCTTGAACTGCCTTGATGGGGGAATTTTCCATAGCAACTGATGATCTGAGATTATGCCGTTAACTGTATTACATCCTAACGCGATGTTTGGGAGATTTAGGGTGTGGATTTCTCGCTGAGGATAAAGAAAGCTAGGTTGCTAGAATGGTTGTTTTGAAGAATACCTTAGCCAAAAAAAGAGTATGAAGAGAGCGCTGATCTAGTAGAGTTATAGTCTTCCAAAACAAAAACTCGAAAGCCATACACATACCATGTTCCACATCCTAACACTATGCAACACCTACTACCAGAAATAAAAGTGACGACAATGCGGTAGTTCAGCCGAATTATCATGGCCATGTTAGGGATGAGCAGATAAGTAATAATGTTGGGAATTTCCCGTTGGTCAGTTATTGGTGGTAGTTATCGGACAGTGATGAGATTCTTTCATACAGTTTTGGGAACAACAGTGCTTTCCAGATGGCTCGGCAGATTAACTTGCACATAATTTCCAAGTTACGCCACGATTCAGCATTTTATAGATACCTTACCAAAATCCTGACTCGAATCATCGTTCCCGTCGTAAATACAGTTCAGCAGTCCCGTCTGGAGGGGACTGCTGAACTGAAAGGGAGATCAGCTGGACTACCGTAATATTTATTGCTGATGAATATTTGCGTTACAGTAGTCTTGAAGAAGATATCCAAACCGATACTTATCAAGCTACTTTACTGCACAAAGAATTTCCTCAGCCCCTGAATGTATTTATTTTGGTGAAAACCAATCTTAAAACTAATGCTCGCAGTCACGTAATTCTATTTTCTAGTGACCTAAGTTTGTCATATGAGAAAATAATTGACCACTACGAACTTCGTTTCCAAATCAAATTTAATTTTCGTGATGCCAAACAGTTTTGGGGATTAGGAGATTTTATGAACCTGGGTCAAATATCTGTGACTAATGCTGGTAATATTTATTCTTTTATGCTTAACTTATCTCATTATATTCTACCTCAGTTCCGTCAAGATAGTCCCGGCTCTGGCATTGTTAATCTTAAGGCTTACTGTCGTCGTTTTCGATATGTTCCTGAAATGTAAAAAATGCCTCCGGAACAACTAGAACCTATTTTATTAGCCCACATTGTTACCAAGCTTACCTCTCTTGGTCGTATTCACAATCTTTCTACATCCGTTGAACCCTCGTAAATTCGCGAAGGTATTGTTTTCTATAATTGAATTGACACTACTATCGAAACAGTCACTTTAGTATTCGATGCTATTGATACAAATAATCCTAGTGGAGCATCAGGGTCAATTTGGCTGTCACTACGTCCCAGACGGTCAATAGAAATCTGAAACTCATTCTCTCTGCCAATAACGTGATTGAACACACTACTGGTGCCACAGGAAATGACCGTCGGTAATTCCCTGGGTAATAGCGTGATGGGTGGTGACGGGAATAATTTAACTAATAGGCGCTGCGGGAAATCGTACTCTCTGGGGACGTGCAGGTGATGATAATCTCACTGGTAGAGTAAATAGTGATAAATATTTATTACAAAGCAATGGGGTATTTACTAGTATGGTAAGTGTTGACTTTATTACTCACTTTAAAATGGGACTAGACTAGATTATACGGAGTAAGACTACCTTCAATGCGATTAGTAACTCTGTTGGACAGTCATTAACAGATTTTGCGGTGGTTACTGATGATGAGTTTGTAGACGCTAGTAATTCCCCTATTGTCTATAGTCAAAGTTCTGGTAGTTTATTCTACAATCAAAATGATAATATTCTCAGTGGAGTGGGAGTGTTTGAGTTTGCTTACTTAGGTAATCCTAATGTTACCCTCAGTGGGAGCAATTTCAGTTTGGTTTCCTAGTAAGGTAAGTGGCTAGTGAGGTGGAGTTGTTATATGCTTAATCTATATATTAATCAATACTAAGCTCGACTAAATAACCAGCAAATTGGCTGAAAATAGTTTTAGCCAATTTGCTGTAGGTGGAGAAATTCCTACACCCTGTTTTTTTATTGGCAAGGTTATTGATATAGCTGTTCTCCGTAGCCATGAAGCTACCTTTTGGAGTTATCTATTAAATAGATATAGATGATCTCGATAGGAAAATTAGTTTATGAAGGTTAACTTACAGCCTGTTCTCAATGACTCTAAATTAAACGCGTGTAAGCCAAGCAGTCAACGTCAGTTGGCAGTTTCTATTTCGGCTGTTGGCGAAACTCTGGATCGCAGAGTGCCATTAAATTTATGCTTAATTTTAGATCATAGTGGTTCGATGAATGGCCGAGCACTCGAAACTGTGAAAAAAGCAGTTTCTTTGCTGGTTGATCAACTCAGTTCCGAAGATCGGCTGAGTATTGTCGTTTTTGACCACCGCGCTAAGATTTTAGTCCCTAATCAGATAATTTCTGATCGCAACCAGATCAAACAGCAAATCAATCGCCTAACAGCTGATGGAGGAACTGCTATTGATGAGGGTTTGCGGCTGGGGATTGAGGAGTTAGCCAAGGGTAAAAAGGACACTATTTCCCAAGCATTTTTACTCACAGATGGGGAAAATGAACATGGTGATAATAATCGCTGCTTGAAATTCGCTCAGTTAGCAGCCAGCTATAATTTAACCTTGAATACGTTGGGTTTTGGTGACAATTGGAATCAGGATATTTTGGAAAAAATAGCCGATGCGGGGCTAGGGAATCTGTCTCATATTGAACACCCTAATCAAGCAGTGGATAAGTTCAGTCGCTTGTTTAGCAGAATGCAAACGGTGGGATTGACTAACGCTTATCTGCTATTTTCACTGTTACCCAATGTCCGTTTAGCTGAACTAAAACCTATTGCCCAAGTGGCACCAGATACAATTGAGTTACCAGTACAACCAGAAGCTGATGGTCGGCTTGCAGTGCGGTTGGGAGATTTAATGAAAGACGTAGAACGGGTAATTTTGGCTAATATTTATTTGGGACAGTTGCCAGAAGGTAAACAGGCGATCGCTAATGTGCAAATCCGCTACGATGACCCCGCCCTGAACCAAACCGGTTTATTTTCCCTGAAAATACCAGTTTATGCGAATGTAGAGCGCATTTACCAACCAAGTTCTAATCCCCATGTGCAGCAGTCAATTTTGGCTTTAGCCAAATATCGCCAAACCCAGTTAGCCGAAGCGAAATTACAACAGGGTGATCGGTCTGGGGCAGCGACAATGCTACAAACTGCAGCAAAAACAGCTTTGCAAATGGGAGATGCTAGTGCAGCAAGGGTGTTGCAAACTTCGGCTACTCGCTTACAGGCTGGGGACGAGTTATCCGAAAGCGATCGCAAAAAAACCAGGATTGTCTCAAAAACTGTGTTGCAGGATGCTCCTCCTAAATGAAAGTTCAATTACTATCGGCACTCAACGATACTAATGTTGACGCTACTCAATTGAGTAACCAACGTCAACTGGCAATTTCCATTTCTTCCATTCCTGATGAGCTTGACCCAAGTTTACCGTTGAATTTATGCCTGATTCTGGATAAAAGCGGTTCTATGCACGGCGAACCCATTAACACCGTAATTCAGGCTGTAGAACAATTATTAGCTCAACTCCAGCCAGGCGATCACATCTCAATTGTCGCGTTTGCAGGTACTTCTGAGGTCATTATCCCTAACCAAATCGTCCAAGATGCTGAGAGCATCAAATGCCAGTTGCACAAAAGACTCAAAGCTGGTGGTGGCACAATCATTGCCGAAGGTTTATCTTTGGGAATTACTGAATTACTCAAAGGGACAAAAGGCGCTGTTTCCCAAGCATTTTTGTTGACAGATGGACATGGTGACAGGGGGTTAAAAATTTGGAAGTGGGAGATGGGCCCCAATGACAAGAAACGTTGTTTGGAACTAGCACAAAAAGCCACTAGAGTAAGCCTAACCCTCAACACCTTCGGTTTTGGCAATGACTGGAACCAGGATTTGCTGGAAAAAATTGCTGATGCTGGTGGTGGTACTCTGGCTTATATTGAGCGTCCACAACAAGCCGTAGATCAATTTAGTCGCTTGCTTAAGCGAATTCAGTCTGTGGGCTTAACCAATGCCCACTTATTGCTGTCTCTAGTCCCTAGTGTGCGTTTAGCAGAACTAAAACCCATTGCCCAAGTTGCCCCAGAAACCATTGAGTTACCAGTGGAAACAGAACCCAATGGTAGCTTAATTGTGCGTTTGGGAGACTTGATGAAAGATGTAGAACGGGTAGTTTTAGCGAATATTTATTTGGGACAGTTGGCAGAAGGGGAACAAGTAATTGGACATATCCAAATCCGCTATGATGACCCAGCTATTAACCAAGAAGGTTTACTTTCCCCACTCATACCAGTTTATGCCAATTTCACTAAAACTTACCAACCACTACTTGATTCACAAGTGATCAAATCAATTTTGGTATTGGCAAAATATCGCCAAACTCAAGTAGCAGAAGCAAAACTGGAACAGGGTGATCGCACTGGTGCTATCACAATGCTACAAACAGCCGCTAAGACTGCTTTACAAATCGGTGATATTGGTGCAGCAACAGTGCTGCAATCTTCCGCTACTCGTTTGCAAGCCGGTGAAGAACTCTCTGAAGCAGACCGCAAAAAAACCAGGATTGTCTCGAAAACTATTGTGAGGGAGTGATATTTGCAATAGTAAGTATACACGGAGAGTAGTAAATTTCTAGCCGCCTGATATTTCTTTTAGCAATTAAGTGCAAAGGAAATATTAGGCGATTTTAATATCCAGAAATTTTTTGGGAATAATAAAGAAAGAATATCAAGTGCGGGTTAGAATATTGTCTCCTTTAAATACTGATCATAAAAACGGCAGCTAATACCAATTCTCCCAACGTATAAACCCCTGTTAAATGTGGATTGCTTAATTTTTATTAACTCTTAATTGCTATAAGAGATGATTTATAAAGTAAATGTTTAGGAGAGAAGAGGAAGTAGCATAATTCTAGTCATAAGAGCATATATAGCCCCTTCCCTCATTTGTGTTAAACGCTCATAATCCTTGCTTAGACGATGATATTGGTTAAACCACCCAAATGTTCTTTCTACTACCCAGGGTTGTGGTAAAACTTTAAATTCTTGCTCAGTAGGTCCTATGACTTCAACATGAGCTTGAATCAGGAACCAAACTGCAAGTGCAAATTTATCACCGTCATAACCGGAATCAACCCATAAAACTTGGACTTTTTCCAATAATTCTGTGGGTTCCTCTAGCAGTTCCATTAGTGCATAGGCAGCAAGTATTCGTTCTGGGGCATTCGCTTCACTAACAACAAGTTTCAACACAAGTCCCAGGCTATCAACTAAAGTATGCCCCTTTCTTCCTTTTACCTTTTTACATCCGTCAAAACCATACACATCCGCTTTCTTTGGTCAGTGTTGACCGACTGACTGTCTGCAGCAAGCGCGGTAGGTTGTGTTGATTTACCTAATTTCGAGCGAACTTGACTACCCAATGTATGGTTGAATTTTTCCCAGACCCCCTGGCCCTGCCATTTCCTGTAATAGCTATATACCGTTGACCTTGGCGGGAAGTCACCTGGAAGCATATTCCATTGACATCCAGTTTTCAAATGATAATAGATGGCATTACATATTTCACCCATATCTGTTGTGGGTGGATGCCCTCCTTCTTTGGCTGATGGAATCAATGGGGCCAGGATTTCCCACTCCATATCAGTTAAGTCTGTGGGGTAAGACTTTCGTTCCATCAGTAGCTATGTAAATACACTACATCTTATGTATCCTATCCTTCCAACATTCCTTTTCTACTCCTCTTTACATTTACTTTATCAATAGCCTCTAAGAAGTATTCAGCATTTTTCTGAAAATGCGGGAATCATAACTATATGACCCGACATGATATTACCCATTACCAAACTCAACAGATTTTGCACGGGAGCATCCCAATTTGGCAAGAAGATGAAAGAAAGGAGAGATGATTCACGATGATGCATCGCGAATTAAGGGAGGACTATACGAATGCAGTCGATAACTAAGAAAATTATGGTAATCAGAGAGTATGGCTTAAAACCATGACAGCAGAAGATAAAAAAACTTTTAGAAGCTGAGATCAACATCACAATACAAAAACGGATGTTTCAAGACCATGGTGGCTTGCAGGAAGCACTTAGACTGATGAGGAAATTACTCCAGTCTGATAAAAGAGTAGGGCATTTGCTACGTCAGGATGTTGAAATCAATCGGGAACTGATTACTACTGCAATGGAGGGTTGGAAAGCTTGAAGGGTTTTTCCTAATTACGTACACAGAGTTTATCAAAGACACTTCTCCTCACTTGCGGTTTATCCCTTGCTACCGTTGGTTTGGGAACTTTGTGGACTAACATCACCTGTCTAGATTAGACCTAGTAGTCTGCCAAGGCAATTTTGCTGGGTTAAATGCTCGGATATAAACGCTGCATTTTTT
>ERZ1034423.35-NODE-35-length-29787-cov-41.320429_pt1 | contig 29787 bp, 37 predicted proteins | sample MGYA00520609_ERZ1034423 | MGnify/ENA primary metagenome ERZ1034423 (study PRJEB33736, sample SAMEA104288487) | Azolla rubra | place: Australia | collected 1985 | study: EMG produced TPA metagenomics assembly of the PRJEB19522 data set (Is there foul play in the... | reverse complement strand
AGCGTTTAACACAAATGAGGGAAGGGGCTATATATGCTCTTATGACTAGAATTATTCTACTTCCTCTTGTCTCCTCAACATTTACTTTATAAATCATCTCTAATAATTAGATTTTCTCGTTTTATATGACAATGAATAATTTACCGCTTGTGAATAAATTTAATAACTGGTAATAAGGTTTTTAATATTTTTGCCAAATTGGCATTTCTTGAAAAATACCTTCTTTAGCTGAAATAGCTTTTAAATTATCACCAGCAATAAATTCATAAACTAAATAATCATCTTCATGATAATCATCTTCATATTATGTATGAAAATATACTAACTTAGTAATTTGTGGATTATGATTTAATATTTTTAATTTTTCAACCTTGTTAATAAATACAGTCGTGATTTGTTGATTTTGAGGCAATTTATGCACAATACAAGAAACCGAGGGTAACCGACCTTTATCAACGGCGAGAAAAGTCTGATAGTTTCCCACATCACTAATTAACTTAACTAACCGATAGCGTTTTTGTATTAACAAAATTTCCTCAAAATCAACTTTATTTTACTTGCGTGAGAATCATCTTCTTATTAGACCTCTTGCAAAATTGTTTCTGTGGTATGATACAGGGTGTTAGATGTTATGTGTTTTTGGTGTTCTTTGGGATCGCTAATTCAAACATAACCGTGTAACTCTGACTTTTGGCTAAAACAAAGACAACCTCCCATTATGACATAAAATTAATTCTGTAAGAGGTCTATTCTTTAGGTAACTCACTGATGATTTGACTAGCCTTATGTTCTTCGCTTTTATTAGATGGTCGTAGTGGAGGAATTCCACCTGCTTTAGTTGGGTTATGATCGGTTTAGTTCCAGAGAATCATGGATAATAAACCATCTACTAATCCGTTGCTAGTGCCATTGTTACTACCTACCATGATATCGGGGATTAACCGGACATTGCCATCACCGATATGCATTAACTGCATGGCTGTGTATCCTTGCATTCCCAAAGCTTGGACATCGGTGCGGTAGGTTTCGGCTTTCGCGTTACCTGTAGCGCGGATACCTTCAGCTTCTGCTAAGGCTTTCAGCTTGGTTGCTTCTGCTTGTCCGTTAGCTTCTTTAATCCCAGCTTGAGATTTCAACTCTGTTATTTGCACACTTTGTTCTGATTGAACCATTTATTGCTGAATGTTAGCGAAAGCAGTTTCCCGTACCATTTGTTGGCCTTGGGTTTGTGCCATTTGCTCAACTTCGTAGGTTTTGTGTTCTTCTTCGGCAATTTTTCGGTCTGTTTGTGTCTGCATCAAGGTTGCAGGGGGCTGAATATCACTGATGAGAGTATCTATAGCTTGGACATCATAGGCACGCACAGCGGTTTTAATATAGTCTGCGGCTTCGTTTTCTCGTTCACTCCGGGCTGTGAGGAAATCGAGTACGGTATAATCTTGGGCAGAGTTGCGGAAGTAGTTACCAATGGTTGGTTCTAGGACATGATCTACTAAATTCTGCATTGAACCAACACGGGAAATTACCTTGGGTGCGTCCAAAGCAGGGATGTGGATAATTTGTGCTACTTCTAAATCAAAAGCGAAACCATCACGCGATCACACAGTTAAAGATTCAAGTTCGGCATCATAACTATGGCATTCTGTCCGAAGTGACCAGTTTAAAACAATTTTGGTCGTCGGTACTAACTCAATTTTCATAATTCGCGAGTTCAGCGGTTGTTTACCAGGATAAAGCGGTTCTACCCATACACCTCTTTATGTCCTAGGTCAAGTAAGTTACTCTGGGTGAAAGCTGCACGACTCACGTCTTCTTGATCTTGACCTACGAAAGAAATTACCACACCAACATAACCAATCCGAATTTCGGTCATCGGTAGTTGTTCAACTTGTACGAACCAAGGGTTTAAGTTCCAAGAACCAGAAAGTAACATCTGTTCTTGCAAACCTCTTCTCCCATAACCATTCAGGAATTTTTGCCCATTTTGGAAGTTATCATGTCCTTCAATTACAGGCCCAGCGATTTCACCAGGGGGAATAGGCAAACCGTCTAAGGTGGTAATACTACCTTTATCACGTAAAATACTATACAGCTGCAGTTGATCAGGATTCATGCCGTGACTACTAGCACTAGCAGATGTAATCACTTTAAACAAGGCAGTGTTAATCCTATCAGTACCTGCAGTGAGAAAACCCATTTGTCGGCCTTTTTCTCCACCTTTGGTTAAGAATTTGCGGGCATCTTGGAAATTATAAGATTCGACAATTTTGCCCAAGATCCGTTCTGGAGGGTTTTGTGCGCCATCTGCAGTGACAGTGACAGTGACAGCAATTTGACCTTGAGGGAGAACTATAACAGGTTCTTTTTTAACCGAGTATTGCCAAGGATAATGACCCCAATGTCAACCAGGTGCGAGGGTATGTGCTTGTAAACCCGCTTCTCCATTCATGGCTATTAATCTACCTGGTGGTGGTTCTTTACCTGTGAGAGCAAATTTTTTTACCATAATTCCCACTTCTCATTCACCGATCACTACCAGTCCACGAAATACTAAGGGGACAAAGATCACCACACCACCAAATAAAATCAGGGGAATCAGAGGTTCTACCCCCATTGCTTGATATTTAATCCCGCTCGTTGCTAGCCGGTTAATATCAGGTTGGGTTTGACCAGGCTCGACTGAAGTAGAAACAAGTTCTTTTGCTGTGGGTACTTTTATTGTTGCAGTATTAGTAGCATTCATAGCACGTGCTAAAGCTAATACTGTTACCGCAGATGGGGACAACTGTACAAATTTATTTTTTTTACTCTTACCAAGAGAAGATGCAAAACTTTTCATAATGTTTGCCCTTTTGGGCAACTAATCATTTAAGTTATCACTTCAAGTCCAAGATAGTAAACTTCTTAAACTTGATGTAGATTTTTGACGAAAATAGGTTGTATGTTTTCCTATATATGATTAAAATCACAATAAGTAGGTAGACACAAATAAAGATAACTATGTAACAAAATATAAATTACCTGAAACCCTACTGATTCCACTAAGGTTTAAACCTAGGCTCCTCGCTACTTTGCTTAAAATATTTGCAGCGCCATTAGTATGAGCATTTAAGAGAAAGTTACTAGGTGTTCTAAACCAACCACGTTTAACACGCACGCATTCCTGAAGATTGCCAGTGTTCGGGGTTTTCACCATATTTTGGTAGCACATCATTATCTAAAAATGATGTAATTGAAGTATAAGATTCTTCCGTTTCTACAAACCCAATTCCATATTGCTCACACAATTTGGCCATCCTATCTTTCAAACGTAGCCTAGGAACCTGAAGAAATGTTTGATTGTTCTTCTTACCCATATCAACACCGTCTTTCTGTCCTTTGTTCCATCCAAAAACAACTGTAACAATGTTGTTTTATAAACAATGGGTGATGAAAATTATTGCCGCTTTATTAAAAGCATCACTGAGTTGACGGTTACGTTATTCCGTTATATATAGGCTAATTTATCGTTCCAAAACCCCTGTGGTTTTCCTTCTTTAATTGTGGAAACTTGTTTGTTATACCATTGCTTCATCCACTTCAGGTGTTTACCATCGATGATGAAACTATTACCAATATTAGAAATACAGGTTAACCAATTGTTAATACCGTGGTCGATTCATAGTACTTTGGTTTGGTCTAGGTTAACTATTGAATATCATGTTGCTTGTACACATATTCAATGTAGAAGCACTTGTTTCCTCGTACTATTCTAAATTCTTCTACATCCGAAGAATTGATGTTTGATGGCATTGGTAGATGTAAGGCATCTAGAGCAAACCACGTTGTTACCTTGCTACCAAGAGGAAATCGTAATAAACCATCTTTAACTTTGACACCAGCTTTTGGATAAGTAACAAGTACTAATCCACCTTTACAATACCCAGGTAGTTTAGGACGTTGCACTGATGTTCCGTTTTTATACGTTTAAGCAAACCAATATAAGACTTGAAACACTCTGCTAGTGTATGTTGCTTTTAAAGGATTTGTGTAAATCAAACGAGATCGCAATCTTACCAGTTTTGAAATGCAATTGTCTTGCATAAATAATAAGTACAGCAGTTAGCAAGCTTTACTAGACCTCTTGCAGAATTAATTTCATGTTATAATGGGAAGTTGTCTTTGTTTTAGCTAAAAGTCAGAGTTACACGGTTATGTTTGAATTAACGAGCTCGAAGAACACCAAAAATACGTAAAATGTAAGACTTTCTATCATACCACAGAAACAATTTTGCAAGAGGTCTACTGATTCACCACAAAAAAACTCCAAAACTGCAACTACGTCTACATCTGCATTAATTAAATGCTGTTAACAACTATAACTAGACATTTTTGATTCTCAATTTTTGATTCTCAATGTATTTTTTAATAACCGATATCGGCGCACCACCAACTGTAGATACAAAATAACTGTTTGTCCATAATTTTGGAAGTTGAGATTTTAACCAAGGAAATTCTTGCCTCACATACCTTGACGAACGCCCCTTCATGTACCGAATAACTTTTGCAATCCCAAACTGAGGGTCTACGTCAATTAACAATTGTAAGTGGTCTGGCATGACTTCCATCTCAACAATTTCACTATTAAATTCATTAGCAACTTCAATTTTAATTTCTTTAAGACGAACATCAACACCCTGAAATAATAATTGTCTTCGATATTTGGGACACCACACTACATGGTACTTACAAGAATAAGTAATATTGTGATTTGACTTGTATCTTTAAATTCATCATACCATTATACAAAAGCGAATTGTATAATGGCACAAAATGAAAATAAAGATGATATGAACTTTAGCTATATATTATTACTGCGGCTGAAGCCGCTACCAACTTATCTCCATGTCTAAAGCTAGGGGCTTGCGTCTCCCTTTTTGGTCAATGGGATATGCTAATGCCGAAGCTTCGATGATCGGCATAGTTGCTGCTTTATCTGCTGTTTTACTGAAACAAGGTTCAGGATGCTTGGGTACATGGCGAGTTCATAGTACCCAATTTGTACCTGCTTGGCTCATTTTACCGTTAATTGGCATGAGTTTTGGGTTTTTAGCTGGTTGGTTGGTACAAAGGTTAGCACCAGAAGCCGCAGGTAGTGGTATTCCTCAAGTTAAAGCCAGTCTTGCCAATATACCAATCAAGTTATCCTGGCGGGTGGCAAGTATAAAATTACTCAGCACAATCATCTCCTTGGGTTCGGGTATAACTTTAGGAAGACAAGGCCCCACAGTTCAAATCGGTGCAAGTTTAGCAGCGGGAATGAGTCGCACTTTTCCCACCTCTCCAGAACATCGCCGACAAATGATTGCTGCCGGTGCAGGTGCAGGTTTATCGGCTGCTTTTAACGCCCCAATTGCGGGGGTATTATTTATTATTGAAGAGTTACTGCAAGATTTATCAGGACTAACTTTAGGAACTGCCATTATCGCCTGTTTTATCGGTGGGGTAATTTCCCGGTTGTTAGGTGGTGGAAGTTTGCAATTAAACCTGCAATCAATGGAATATTTTAGTAGTTTCTCATTGTTGGAAATTCCGATCTTTTTACTATTGGGTATTTTCGCAGGTCTACTAGGTGCAATATTTAATCTGGGCTTAATTTTTAGTGTTAAAACTTATCGCGGATTACATATAAGTTTACCACTACGAGTGGCTCTAACTGGTTTATTTTGTGGTTTAATTGTCTCTGCTCTCCCTGAATATTACCGTGACAATACAGGTTTACGGGAATATATGATTGCCAGTCAACCTAATCCCAGCTTTGCTGCAATTACTTTCATTGCTCAATTTATTTTAACCTTAATCGCCTTTGATTCTGGCGCACCTGGTGGATTATTTGCACCCAGTTTGATTTTAGGTTCTTGTTTAGGACACTTGGTAGGAGTGTGTGAGTTTCAACTGTGGGGTTTAGGTTCTCCTACTACCTACGCTTTAGCTGGAATGGGGGGCTTTTTTAGTGCGGTTTCTAAAGTACCAATTACAGCTATTGTAATTGTGTTTGAAATGACTACTGATTTCAATCGGGTGTTACCTTTGATGATTGTTTCTGTAATATCATATTTAGTTGCAGATCAGCTAGTACCTGGTTCACTGTATGACAAACTTTTACTATTAAATGGCATCAAAATTGAAAAAGATGCAACCAGAGAAGGAGTCTTAACTCAATTAACAGCCCAAGATGTAATGCAAGAACGGGTGGAAACTCTAGAAACACAGATGTCTGTTGATGAAGTTATTCAAGCATTTTCTCGTTCTCATCATCGGGGTTTTCCGGTGGTAGAAAACTGTAAATTGGTAGGAGTTGTTACTGAATCAGATTTACAGAAAATACCTGTGAGTCGGGATACTCCTTTAAGAGAAATCATGAGACCCCAGCCTGTCACAGTTACTCCTAAACAAACTCTGAGTAATGTGCTTTATTTACTTGACCGTTATCAAATCAGTCGTTTACCAGTGGTGGAAAGACAAAAACTGGTCGGGATTATTACTCGCGCAGATATTATTCGGGCTGAAGCAGATCATCTTAATTGTGAAAACGGAGTTTCTGGACCCCAACCAGAACCTTCTTATGTAGTTTACCAAACGAGATCGCCTAACATTGGTAGAGGTAGATTATTAGTTACAGTCGCAAATCCAGATACAGCCGAAACTCTTTTACAAATGGCTGCAACTATTGCCCGCGATCGCCATTATGAACTAGAGTGCTTACAAATAATCCTCATCTCCCGTCATAGTTCCCCGTCCGAAACCCAAGTCAACACCACAAAAAGTCGCCGTTTACTCAGGCAAGCGAAAGCTTTAGCAAAAAAATGGCATATTCCCATCCATACGCAGATTCGAGTCGCCCATGATATCGCCCAGGCAATTTTGGAGACAATCAATGAACGACACATTGACCTAATTTTTATGGGTTGGAAAGGTAATACTTCTACTCCAGGACGTATTTTTGGTAATGTTGTAGATACTATCATTCGTCAAGCAGCCTGTGATGTTGTCTTAGTAAAATTTGGTAATATTTCTGACTCTAACCATTTCAACCGTTGGTTAGTCCCTATGGCTAGAGGACCCAATGTTACTAAAGCCGTTAAATTATTACCGGCTTTAGTAACATTGGGAAATAATACCCAAATTCATCTCACTCAGGTATTTAAACCATCGGAATTAAAGCCAGATATAACAGTTTTAGAAGAATCCACTCATCAACTAATGCGTCACCGCAATTTACAAAGTACAGTTGTTGCTGCACCAGTACAAGCAAATTCTGTTTGTGAAGGAGTCATTAATTTAGTGCAAACAGAAGGCTATGATGTTGTAGTTTTGGGCGCTTCTCGTGAGGGATTATTACAACAGACAATTCAAGGTAATATTCCCGAAACTATTGCTTCTGGTGTTGAAAGTACAGTGATTTTAGTCAGAGGGGAAATTAATTCTTAATTCGCAATTTGTAATTCGGAGCAAATTTGATGAATTTAGGGTGTGATCTGGCTTTATAAAGATATAAAAACGAAAATCCCCAGTATTGCCAATCGTTACATAGGAATCCGCTTTGATTCCTGATAGCTTGTCTGGCGTAAGCCGTAATTGTTTGCTTAGGCAGGCAAGAGGTACGAGGATTGTAGAGAATTAGTTGTACTGAGTTTTATATCGCTACGCCACACAAGCTATCAAAAATCAAATAGGAGTCCTATTCTGATACAGAATAATTGATATTATTCATACATTTTTTTTTGCAACAGTTTTTTGCTACCAAACAGTACAACTACTAACAAGCCTAACTGAACTTGCCAAGGTGCTAAAATCAAGGAAAAAATCAAACTTATGGCTGTTAGCACACCAGAAATGTAGCCAATTTCATCATTTTCCTTGTTTAAAAAATAGCCAGTTATTAAACCAGTAAATAGTGGAATCAGAAAAAATAGAGGCATTATACTACATCCTGAACTAACTGCCGAGTGGTTGAATAAACTAATTTCAAACTGTCTTTGATAATAAATCCTGATTATACACTTAACTAGGTTTTATTAACAATACTTTATTTAAAATGGAGATATAAACCTCCTCAGATTATGTAATTATTTGGTAGATTATCCAAGGGTCTAGGCTTGTACTGACTATTGCTCTAGCATATTACATTTAGTAAGTCACGTTTTCAATTATATTTACCCAATGTTGAACATTCCACAACTACTAGCAACTGAACTAGAAATTAAACCCAATCAGGTGCAAAACGCGCTGGAACTTTTGGCCGAGGGTGCGACAATTCCCTTTATTGCACGTTATCGCAAAGAACGTACTAATGAGATGAATGAAGTGCAATTGCGAGATTTAGTTGATAGGTATACATACTTAACAGAATTAGAAGAAAGGAAGAAGGTGATTTTAAATGCGCTCGCTGAACAAGGTAAACTCAGTGATGAGATCAAAGTCAAAATTACCTCCTGCTTACAAAAAATAGAACTTGAGGACTTATACTTACCATATAAACCAAAACGCCACACTCGTGCTACCATCGCCAGAGAAAAAGGACTAGAACCTTTAGCAGCATTTATTAAATCATTAAATGAGAAAAATAGTGTAGCTGCTTCCCTAGAAACAGAAGCCGCAAAGTACGTTTCTCAAGAAAAAGGTGTGAAAACCGAAGAAGAAGCATTAAAAGGCGCATCAGGTATCTTAGCAGAAGAAGTTGCCGAAAAAGCCGAATTACGTGCCTATTTACGCGATTTTATTTTACAAACGGGAGTATTTATTTCCCACATCAAAGATGAACATCCAGAAGGTACAACCAAATTTGAAATGTACCGTAACTATCAAATCAAAGTTAAAAATATTGCCCCCCATAATATGCTGGCATTGTGTAGGGGAGAAGCAGAGAAAATATTAAAGTTTGAAATCAACTTTGATCAAGATTTTGTACTTTCTTATTTAGAATGCCAAGAAATTAAAACCAAAGTTCGTACAATCAGAGATTTTTATCAGCCGATGTTAAAAGATGCCTTTAACCGATTGATGAAAACTTCTCTAATTGGGGAAGTAATTTCCGAAAAGAAAACTTATTCTGATATTGAATCCATCAAAACCTTTGAAGCAAACTTGCGGGAATTATTGCTATCTGCACCAGCAGGAATGAAACCAACATTAGCTATAGATCCAGGTTTTAGAACCGGGTGTAAAGTAGCGGTACTAGAACAAACTGGTAAATTCTTAGAATATCAAGCCGTATTCCCTCACCAAGCTGCTGAACAACGGAAAAAAGCAGCGCGAACCATCAAGAAATTAATCGAAAAATACCAGATAGAACTAATAGCCATTGGTAACGGAACTGCTTCCCGTGAAACAGGTGAATTTGTAGCAGAAGTATTAGCAACCTGCGAACGCAAACCAATTCAAGTCATGGTAAGTGAATCTGGTGCTTCCATATATTCTGCCAGCAAAGTTGCACTCGAAGAGTTTCCTGAATTAGATGTAACAGTGCGCGGTGCAATTAGCATTGGACGTAGATTACAAGACCCATTAGCAGAATTAGTAAAAATCGCTCCTAGATCAATTGGAGTCGGACAATATCAACACGACGTAGATCAAAAATTGCTGAAAAAGAAATTAGATGAAACAGTAGAAACCTGTGTTAATTATGTTGGCGTAGATTTAAACACCGCGTCCAAAGAACTGCTAACATTTGTTTCAGGGATTACACCCACAGTTGCTAACAACATTATCGCCTATCGTAACCAAAATGGTGCTTTCAAAAATCGCCGACAACTATTAAAAGTTGTGAAATTAGGACCAAAAGCATTTGAACAAGCAGCAGGTTTCTTAAGAATTAGAGATGGAGAAAACCCTTTAGATAACACTGCAGTACATCCAGAAACTTACTCAATTATACAATCCATAGCTACTGATTTAGGTGTACCATTAAATCAAGTTACCCAAATTGCTGAAAAACTTAAGAAAACCAACTTAAAGAAATACGTCACCGACACCATAGGAGAACCAACACTGCGCGATATTCTCAAGGAACTAGAAAAACCAGGAAGAGATCCCCGTGCAGAATTTAAGTATGCAAACTTCAAAGACGGAATCAAAGAAATTAGAGACTTAAGGGTGGGAATGAAACTAGAAGGAATCATTACCAACGTTGCTAACTTTGGTGCATTTGTTGATATCGGTGTACACCAAGATGGATTAGTACATATTTCCCAACTAGCAGATAGATTTGTTGATGATCCCCAGAAAATAGTCAAAGTTGGACAAGTTGTAAAAGTTCAAGTTTTAGAAGTCAATGAAAAATTAAACCGCATTGGCTTATCAATAAAAGCAGTCAAACAATAGAATTAAAGCTCACGCAAATACATACGCACAGAGAAAATTTATTTATCCTCTCTGTGACTCTGCGTGAAACAACATCAAAAAATAAATTCAAAATTGATATGATATGATAGTTTATCAAGTTCGACTAATTAATGACAAATTAGGATTAGATCGTACAATTCAAGTACCAGATGATCAATATATCATCGACATAACAGAAGAAGGGGGTATCCGTTTACCATCTGGGTGTAAACAAGGGGAATGTTCAGCTTATGTAGCTAAACTTATCAGCAGGCAAATAAATCAAAGTGAGCAAAAATTTATCCGTCCCCATGAAATTGAAGCTGGTTATGTTATTACCTGTCTAACTTATCCCTTATTCGATTGTGTATTAGAAACTCACCAAAAACAACTCTTATATAAATACTCCCTCTACTATAAATGAATCTGAAAACTAAAAAAACCAGCGTTCCTCTGCGTTAAAGAATCCTCCTTGCGATATATTCTATTCCTATCTATCAACAGAGGTGAAAAATGGAATTTTTGAGTTAAATAATATTATATATAATATATAGGTAGCACTTACAGAGGTAAAAATAATGTGGGCAACATTCTTAACCGCACTTGCTACAGCATTAAGCCTGTTAATTGTGGATATTATTTTTCCAGGGGTTGATATTGCTAATTTTCCCGCAGCTTTAATAGCGGCTTTAGTAATTGGTTTGATTAATAGTTCAGTTAAACCAGTTATTTCTACCCTATCTTTACCATTGACATTCGTAACTTTAGGCGGATTTTCGTTAATAGTCAACGGAATTTGCTTTTGGTTAGTATCAGTTTTAGTTCCTGGGTTTAGAGTCGAAGGAATTATCGCTTTTATTCTCGCTCCAGTTGTCCTATCTTTGGCAAATACATTGATCAGTAAATACTTTGCCGAAAAAAATAATATGGACTTACAAAGCAATACTAATGTCAAAACTGAATCTTAATTTGGTGATAGTCGTCAGATAAATCCTCAGAAGGAGTGAATTTGAAAATTTCCTCTCCACAATAAATCTAAGTAGATATTAAAAAATACCAATACAATCCCATGAAATTAACTCGTTTGCTACTTGCTTTATTCTTACCTCCAGTGGGAGTATTTCTCACAGTGGGTATTAGTCCAACTTTGATAATTAACATTTTGCTCACTCTTCTCGGTTGGCTTCCTGGTAGTATTCATGCACTTTGGGTAATTACCAAACATGAAGAAAGATTGAATAGAGGAGAAGGTTTTTAGAAAACTTAAATCCTTGCTAGACAAGGATTTAAGAGGATATTTAGAAAGTCATACTCTACCTTGCTTCCCGGAGGGTACGTAGGGCTGCGTAGTGAAGCATCTCAGAGCGATCCGCTCAAACCCTAGATTCTAGAGCCTCCGGCACGCTTCTCGTTCACGCAGTGTCCCGAAGGGATACATTCCAAGTTGTTTCACACAGAATGACAAATTATACCTTTTCTAACTTTTCAAATACCCTCTAAGATCAAAAAGTAAAACTGTTAAGTTATCTATTGTTTAAATTTATAACTCAACTACTAAGGCCACTAAACCTTGCTTGTTAAATTTTCCGATATTCCGCTTTATGTGGAGAGTATGAAAATATTTATTTGCAAGATTTGATAAAAGTAGGCGTCCAAACTGAAACAGTCTGAACGCTTTAATAATTAGGTTGCAGAATTTATCTGCTATTTAAGAGAACTAAGCAGGAATCATTGGCATTGATCTACAGGCTTCAGCACATTTACGACAAGCTGTTGCACATTCGCTCATTCTGCTGTCATCACTGATTGTTTCACAAGCTGCTGCACAGCTATCGCACATTTCCGCACAAAGAGTACAAGTACGTCCCATAAAGTCAGAACCGCCCATCATCATATTCATACACATCATGCATATTTCTGAGCAGTCGCGCATCATACTCATAATTCCCATATCCATATACCTACCGCCTTTGCTGATACAGTAAGTCATCGTTTCTAAGCAGATTTTATGACATTCCATGGAAGCGTTGATGCAGGTTTGCATTTCGGTGGTCATGGATTCAGTCATCATCATCATCATAGTAAATATTCCTGTTTTTTTGATGAGTGAGTATAGTTCTAAACGGAAATCATGACAACATTAATTCCAACTATTTTCTATGTAAATAGGACGTTAAACCCTGAATCTATCAGCTTAAATAGTGAATTGACAAATTTACCAAATTATAGCAATAGATTCATATAACTTCCACTGCTATTTTGGCAGATTTTACTACCGAATATTAATGGTAAAATTACCCCTAAAAAAGCTTGATAATTCTAATTTATTAGCCCTTAAGTTGGATACATTAATGGTCAGTGATTTTCTGTTCAATCCTAATACAATGTCGGTTTGTAACAGTATTGATTAACTTATATTACTGGATTTTTTCCTTCTACCTTATGGCTGATTTCTAAAATAGAAAATAGTTTATGAAGGGCTATCATGGGATTATTTAAACTGCAATTTTTTCCCTGCTGTTCCTTTTCGCCTTAAATGATAAGTATGAGCTTCATTTCATCGTTTTTACCAACACAGAAACAACTTCTTATCAGTTAGGTAACTATTAATGATACAGTATTAATACTGTTATATCAAAACTTATGTCTCGTACCATTCACCATAGACTGGTGCAAGATGTCAGAAAAACAGCTATTGAAAGTCCTAAACCACAATCATTATGAAATCTCTGCACCGTCCTGATTTATATAGCTGGTCTTGTTTCAATCCAGCAAGAAATATTGATTTCAATGGCTTTGCCTGGATTCGTCCAGAGGGTAATATTTTGATTGACCCAGTAGCCTTATCAAACCATGATTGGAATCATTTGGAATCTCTCGGTGGTGTAGTTTGGATTGTTTTAACGAATTCGGATCATTTAAGGTCAGCTAAAGAAATTGCTAATCAAACCTATGCAAAGATTGCTGGACCTGCTGGGGAAAAGGAGTATTTTCCGATTTTGTGTGATCGCTGGTTAAATGATGGTGATGAGTTAGTACCAGGACTGAAGGTGGTTGAACTCCAAGGTTCTAAAACTCCCAGTGAGTTGGCCTTACTGTTGGAGGAAACTACTTTGATTACTGGGGATTTAGTGCGATCACATTCCGCAGGTAGCTTAACCATGTTACCAGATGAAAAGTTAATGAATCGAGATCAAGCGGTGGCTTCGGTTCACCGATTGGCTGGTTTGGAGAAGGTAGAAACAGTGCTGGTGGGTGATGGTTGGTCTGTTTTTCGAGATGGGAGGGTGCGTTTGCAGGAATTGGTGGAGACTTTAGGTATTACCACCAGCAAATGAACGGGGACATTATCCGATTACACCTATGGGTGTTGAGATAGGTATATGGGAGGGTGAATATCAGAATGTAGAATTACCTTGGTTAAGTTGGTGGGATTGAGATGGTAATTTATTATTAGATGGTGATGATGGTGAAGGATGTTCAAATCCAAAAGCATCCAATATTGTATCATCCAATAAAGTATAAGTTATTAGTTTTAAAGGTTTCTCCATCCATTTAGGAAACCAACTTATAAATAAGTCACAAGTTGCTTCCCCAACTTGTCGCCAAAAATAAAAAGTTACTAATTTTTCACCTTCACACATTAACCGCCAACCAAAATGTTAATTCCACCGAATTGGTTCATAAATTATGGTACAAAGCACATACAAAAAATCAGCATTATCTATTTAAAAACGCCGATGAATTGAGTTCATTCTTTGTAATGCTTCTTGACCTCTCTCACTCTTTAAACCCCATTTAATAATCTCCGTCAACATGATAGAGGTATCATCATAACGTTTTTAAGGACGATAGATAAATTCTCTGGTTTTATTCAGCAATTTAGAAATACTAGGAAGATAATAAGTTCGCATTAAAGCCACTTCTAAAGCCTGAATACTATCCGAAGGAAATTCATATCCCAGCATCAAATGGTAAATCTGCCAAAAATTCTTTTCTGGATCAAGTTACTGAATTAGATGTAGATTCTTGTAGCGGTTTGGCATTTACTAAATATCCTATTTATTAACTTCCATTATCTGCGAAGTTTTTAACCTATCCATCCACTTTTCTAGGTAAACACGGTTAGCATTTTGCTCAGACTGATTTTCTGTATCCATAGGATAAGGTAAAAGTCCCAAAATTGCAGCAGTAGTTACACAAAACATTGACTTTTGGAAACTCATACAAATTTGCACTCGCAAATCATCTTCTCCGCGAGGACTGCGACGATAAATATTATGTAAATATTCTGGTAAATAATGGCGCATATCTTGCATTAATAATGTGGGAGGAATACCCGCACTGCCAATAGGTAAAGGATCGGCATATAATGCACCATATTGAAATCGAGATTGATCTGGGGGAACTTGATATGCTTGCGCGTTTAGGGAAACTGTACCCAGAAACGGAGTTCCCCGGAAGAAAACTGCTTCTACATAAGGAACTGCGGTATCTGCAAGAAAGGTTAAACTGACTGATTTGGGAATGATTTCATAGACTTTATCCCTAATTTTTACATTGTATGTAATTGGTTTTAAAGCATCTGCTACCAAACCAGCTTTAATATATTTTACAACTTCAGGAATTGATTTAATTTTCCCTTGGTCATAGCAGTCTGATAAAGTTAGAAATATATCAGCCATGACTTGCCAAAATTGACCTAATCCACTGTAATAGGCAGAGACACGCAACTGTTCTATTAAAAAGTCGGGAAATAGCTGATGTATACCCAACATGAAGGGGTTATTTTTCAATTTAATATTAATCACAACTTTGCATATATCAGCAAACTCCTGACTATCTAAATAGGCATCTAAACCGCCACCACCATGCCACATCATGGTTTTCATGCAATATTCTGCATATTCAAAATTAATTCTGTCATGCCACCAGTGACGAAATAATTTTTGGATAGAAATCTCGCCATCAAAATATTTAAAGAAGGGAAAATTTACTAGAAATTGATTTTCAGCAATATAAATGAGATTTTTAGAATAGGCATCTAAAACTACACCATAACTTTTAAGAATACCAACAACTTCTAAAACATTTTCAGGACTATCTTTAAGTAATGCTTGACCCGTTTGTAACCGTTGAATATATTCGACTAAGGGATGATTAACAGGTTTATTTTTCATATTAAGCATTACTATGTCTCCAAATTTCTTCAATAATTCAAGGTATGGGTATTTCTAGATTTTAACAAAGATTAAACACTGTATTGAATAGAATTCTTATAATTAATAGTAATTTTTAATACTTTTATTTATTAATAAAAACGGTAGTACCAGTTAATTGAACTTGTAAATAAAATATCATATACAGTTTCTCAATAATATGGACTGCTATTGAAGACTAGAATTGGGAATATCAAGGTAAACTTTCCCAATCTCTAGCATCGATAATTTAATTCTTGTTTGTCAGTTGATCTCAAAGTATTTTAGCTACTAGGTTTTGAGTATTTACCATGGCTGTAATAGTAGCTTCTGTCCAATGCACTAACCAAGAGGGTTCGATGCCGAAAACTACTATTAAGACAGCTAAGATAAATGCAGGAATGCGATCGCTCCAATAAACCCGTGGTAAATTAGTAACTTGTGCAGACAAGCGCCCAAAAAAGGCACGATTGAGGAGAATTAAGAAGTAAACCGCAGTTAAGCCTGTACCTAGCATTGAAATTAGGGTTTGTACTGGGAAAATCTCGAAACTACCCCTAAAAACAATGAATTCGGAAATAAACCCTACCATTCCCGGTATACCTGCGCTGGCCATGACTCCCAAAACCATCAAGAAGCCGATGACAGGCATTCCCCTTTCTGGGTTCAGCAGTCCCCTAATAACTTCTAAGTCACGACTACCAGCTTTTTTATACACAACTCCTACCACTAAAAACAACATGGCAGAAATTAAGCCGTGGCTAATCATTTGCATGACAGCACCCAAGACGCTTAATGGTGTTGCTGCTGCTGCTGCTAACAAAACATAACCCATGTGTCCGATAGAACTATAGGCTACCATTTTTTTCATATCAGTTTGGGCGATCGCACAGGAAGCACCAAACAACACACTAACAACAGCCCATGTTGCTAAAGTCGGTGCTGCATATTCCCAAGCTTCAGGCAACAAGTTCATCCCAAACCGCAACAAACCATAAGTGCCTAATTTCAACAATATCCCAGCTAATAGTACAGAAATGGGTGTGGAAGCTTCAACGTGGGCATCTGGCAACCAAGTATGGAAGGGAACAAGAGGAATTTTAATTCCAAAACCTACCAAAATTCCCACCAGTAATAATATTTGTGTCCCTAAAGGTAAAGTGTGGGTATTTAAGGTTGCTAGTCCAAAACTGGGCGAATCACTCAACCAAACCATACCTAAGAAACTGGCTAAAATCAAGATTCCCGATACAGAGGTGTAAATCAGAAACTTTGTGGCTGCATAACCCCGTTTTGCACCACCCCAAATTGCAATTAGCAAATACAAAGGTATCAATTCTAATTCGTAGAATAGGAAGAATAACAATAAATCCTGTGCTAAAAATGCTCCTATCACTCCTGCGCTTAACAGCAGCACTAAGGAATAATAAAATCTAGGACGCTGAATAGATTCATCGCCACTGTAGATGGCAATACAAGTTAAAACTCCATTTAAAAGCAGCAATGGCAAGGATAAACCATCTATGCCTAGATTATAGTTCAAGCCTAAAGCATCTATCCAGGGCAAAGACTCAGCAAACTGTTGTCCAACTTCCCCTGGATCAAACTCAATTGTTAGGAACACTGTCCATAAGAAAATTATGACAGCGAAAGCCAACGCTACTCCACGGGCTAGTTTCCCACTGATCGCAGAAGGATAAAAACCGATTAAAGCTCCACCCAGCAAAGGTAGCAAAATCAATGTACTCAGCATCATAATCAGTTATCAGTTATCAGTTATCAGTTATCAGTTATCAGTTATCAGTTAACTGCTGCCTAAAAGGGCAATTTGCCAAGTAAACCCAATGACCAGCTAATGAAGAACCCAAGAACGCTAATTACGACGAGGATAGTCAACATATAGCCCTGAGATTGACCGGAAATACTGTACTTTAAACTTTGTCCACCAAAAATGGCAGCAAAGCCGACTAAGTTCACTATCCCATCTACTAAATAGCGATCACACCAAGAGGAAATCTTGGACAACAATGCTACTGCACTAACTATCGTCAGCCGATAAACTCGGTCAATATAAAAATCATAACCTAGTAAATCTTGAACAAATCTCCATCCCAGAATTGTGGATCTTGACCAACCTTTATGTAGGTAAATTTTTGAGCCAATACTTACTCCTAAAACAGTAGAGGTGAATAAAGATAATGTAATGTACCAATCAATACTTTCCCAATCAGGTAGTAAGTACCATTGCTGTAGCATCAGTGGTAACAATAGGGTTAATATGGTCAAAGTCACCATTGGGAAAGCCATTTGCCAACCAACTTCGGGAGCGCGGCGGGTCTTTTGTTGCGGGTTACCCCAGAATATCAATCGGAAGACTCTGGTTAAATTCAATGCTGTCAAGCCATTAACTAACAGTAAAACTACAATTACCCAAGGACTAACTTTCACTAAGCCATCAGCCCAAGCCAACATTGCCCAAAAGCTACCCAGTGGTAACAATGTCACCATTCCTGCTGAACCGACGACAAAAGCAGTAGTAGTTGCTGGCATCCGTGACCATAAACCCCCCATTTCTGTCAAGTCTTGACTTTGGGTAGTGTATATTATAGATCCAGAACTCATGAATAATAATGCTTTTGCGATCGCATGAGTTAACAGCAACATCAAAGCCACACCACCTTGTTGCAAGCCCACTGCTAAAAATACCAATCCCATATAGGCACTTGTAGAGTGGGATAGAGCGCGTTTAATATCAATTTGGGCGATTGATACTAATGTTGCCCCCAGAGCAGTTACAGTTCCCATCACAACTAAAGCATTCAGCGCCACTGGTGAGAGTGCTAACAATGGTTGAATCTTGTACAATACATAAGCACCACTACCGACTACCAAAGAGTTTCGCATTACTGAAGCCGGATTTGGCCCTTCCATTGCTTCATCTAACCATAAATGCAAGGGAAATTGGGCGCATTTACCAGCAGGACCAGCAATCAATGCTATACCCAGTAATGTTGATGTAAATGGGTTTAAGTCAGCAGTTTGCACCCACTCGTACAAATCGGAATAGTTCAAACTACCAGCTTGAGTTGAAAGGACTACTACCCCCATCAACAACAGCAAATCTCCCACCCGCTTGGTTAAAAACGCATCTCGCGCTGCCGTTACTACCAATGGTTGGGCATACCAAAAACCCACGAGCAAGTAAGTAGAAAGGGTGAGAACTTCCAACAACGCATAACTTAGGAACAAAGAATCACTAATCGCTAGACCAGTCAAAGCTGCTTCAAAAAATCCCAGCAACCCAAAAAACCTTGCTAACGACCAATCTTTTTCCATGTAACCCAGGGCATAAATTTGGGCTAACAGACTTAATCCTGTAATTAGCACTATTGCCCCAATACTAACTGGCGAGAGTTCTAAGGCAAAGGTTAAGTTAAAGTCCCCAGATTGAAACCAAGTAATTAATAAAATTTCTGGATCTCTATTCCAAATATCTTGAAATACAAATAAGCTATGGAAAAAAGCTACCAAAGTCGTCAGTGAATTCAAGTATGCTGCAGGTCTTGGTCCTGTTCGTTGAATTATTCCTATGCTCCAAGGCAAGGTTAAAATTGCACCCAATAAGCTATAAAAAGGTACAAACCAACTTGTGAAAAATAGAAACTCATGCATTTGAAATTTTCCTTGATGACTCAGCCTATAGGTTCTCAAACAACATTAAAAACATCATTCGCTTAAAAAAAGTTAATCTGGGAAAAATCAAGTTTTTTTAACTATTTTTTCAAGAAAACTTAACCAGCATTTTTACCTGAACATCCCGTATTAAATGCTAATAAAATATGACTGTAAATATTTAAAAGCATTTACTTGTCTTCATAAGTCCTCTGGCTACGAATTTGTATTTCTACTCTGAGTAAAGAAGTTTATATGATATATTTGACAAACTTATATATCGTTCACTTAAATCTATGTCTAAATAGCAAAACTTGAAGAAAGTCAGAGACAGTAGAATATACAGCCTGTGATTGACCATCACCAGATAGGATTAGACCCAGTTATGAATGTTATTTTGGAAATGTGATAAAGAAATTATAAAGCATAAGCGCCTGCTCTAGGAATCCGTAAACTTTAATAGATTCCAGGGGCATATTAAGTTTTGTTAAGTTTTCTAAAACTTTTTTATTACAAACTATTATAGTAATTTATGTTGCCAGGGATGCCAAGGTTTCATATCCTTAATTTTAGAAGTGTTTTCTTCACTCAAGATCAGCATCCCCGTCAAAATTTTCCACGCATAGTACAGATTGGATTAAATTTTTAGGAGTTCTGCGATGCCAATTGCAGTTGGAATGATTGAGACTAAAGGCTTTCCAGCAGTAGTAGAAGCTGCTGATGCTATGGTGAAAGCAGCCCGTGTTACCTTAGTAGGATATGAGAAAATTGGCAGCGCCCGTGTGACTGTGATCGTCCGGGGTGATGTATCTGAAGTTCAAGCTTCAGTAGCGGCTGGTATCGAAGCAGCTAGAAGAGTAAACGGTGGAGAAGTGTTGTCTACTCACATTATTGCCCGTCCTCACGAAAACCTAGAATATGTCCTACCTATTCGGTATACAGAAGCAGTAGAACAGTTCCGAACTTAAAAACTGTTGACACAAAGTAATGAACGGGGTTGCTTGCTTGAGTGCAAATGATTTCCCGGTTTGTTCGCGTCCTGTAGCACAAACCATTAACTTGATTAAAGGATTAAAATAATGTCGATCGCAGTAGGAATGGTTGAAACTTTGGGCTTTCCAGCCGTAGTAGAAGCTGCTGATGCAATGGTAAAGGCAGCTCGCGTTACCTTAGTAGGATACGAAAAAATTGGTAGCGGTCGAGTAACAGTAATTGTGCGGGGAGACGTTTCCGAAGTTCAAGCATCAGTAGCAGCTGGAGTGGACAACGTGAAGCGCGTCAATGGTGGACAGGTGCTGTCTACTCACATCATCGCTCGTCCTCATGAAAACTTAGAATATGTCCTACCTATTCGGTATACAGAAGATGTAGAACAATTCCGGGAAGGAGTTAACGCCATTCGTCCTTTCGGTAGAAGACCGTAGTTAGATGCAAATTGCCAAAGTGCGTGGCACGGTAGTTAGCACTATACAAGATCCTACTCTTAGAGGTGTAAAACTGCTGATGTTGCAGTTAGTAGATGAGAACGGCAATCTCCTACCTAAATATGAGGTAGCAGCCGATAATAGCGTAGGAGCAGGTATAGATGAGTGGGTACTTGTAAGTTGTGGTAGTGCCGCTCGTGAAGTTCCTGGCAATAAACAACGACCAGTAGATGCCGCCGTCGTGGCGATCATTGATTCTATTTACGTAGAAGATCGTCTCATTTACAGCAAAAAAGACCAATATAGATAGTCACCCCTGAAGGGGAATTCAAAATTAAAAATTCAAAAAGAAGAAATAAATTTTGAATTTTGAATTTTGAATTGAAGTGTAGCGACCGACTACTGACAAAAAGCTTATTTCAGGAGGAATCTCACAATGGTAGTCCGCAGCACGGCGGCACCCCCAACCCCGTGGTCAAGGAGTTTAGCTGAACCCGATATCCATCAAACCGCATTTGTACATTCTTCTTGTAATTTAATTGGGGATGTACACCTGGGTCAAAATGTGATTATTGCTCCAGGAACTTCGATTAGAGCAGATGAAGGAACACCTTTTTTTATTGGTGAAAATACTAATATTCAAGATGGTGTAGTAATTCATGGGTTGGAGCAAGGCCGAGTAATTGGTGATGATGGTAAAAACTACTCGGTATGGGTTGGTAAAGATGCTTCTATTACCCACATGGCGCTGATTCATGGGCCAGCTTATGTAGGGGAAAGTTGCTTTATTGGCTTTAGGTCTACAGTATTTAATGCCAGGGTAGGGGCTGGTTGCATCGTGATGATGCACGCTCTAATCCAAGATGTAGAAATTCCACCAGGTAAATACGTAGCATCTGGGTCGATAATTACTATGCAGCAGCAAGCTGACCGATTGCCAGATGTACAAGCTCAGGATCAGCAATTCGCTCACCACGTTGTGGGGATAAATCAGGCTTTGCGGGCTGGTTATCGCTGTGTAGAGGATATTAAGTGTATTGCCCCGATTCGGGACGAGCTTAATCTGTCTGGTGATAGATCTTATACAAGTATTATTGTTGACGAATTGGAAAGGAGCAGTGAAGTGGCAAGCAAATTGGGTGCAGAAATAGTAGATCAGGTACGTTATCTACTGAATCAAGGTTACAAAATTGGTACAGAACACGTAGACCAACGTCGTTTCCGTACAGGCTCTTGGCAAAGCTGCCAGCCTATTGAAACCAGATCATTAGGAGAAGCGATCACAGCATTGGAATCTTGTCTAATAGACCACAGTGGCGAGTACGTGCGTTTGTTCGGCATTGACAACGGCAGAAAACGGGTATTAGAAACTATTATCCAACGTCCTGATGGTGTAGTAGCTACAAGTACATCTAGTTTTAAAACTCCTGCTGCATCTTACAGCAGCTACAACGGTAATGGTAACAGTAACGGTGCAGTTGCTGTAAGATGCAGCCTCAGTGCTGAAACAGTGAACCAAATTCGCCAGCTCTTAGCTAATGGTTACAAAATTGGTACAGAACACGTAGACCAACGTCGTTTCCGTACAGGCTCTTGGCAAAGCTGTAACCCTATTGAGGCAACCTCAGCTAATGATGTAGTTGCTGCTTTGGAAGAATGCATGACTTCTCATCAAGGCGAATATGTGCGGTTAATTGGCATTGACAGCAAAGCCAAACGTCGTGTATTGGAAGCAATTATCCAACGTCCTAACGGTCAAGTAGTATCCTCCGGTAGTGCTAAAACATCAGGTACTTTATACAGTGGTGCAACTGCAAGTGCCACTGCAACTAGCACCCGCTTGAGTGCCGAAGTAGTAGACCAACTGAAACAGTTGTTAACAGGTGGTTTTAAGATTAGTGTTGAACACGTAGACCAACGTCGTTTCCGTACAGGCTCTTGGGTAAGCTGCGGTCAAATTCAGGCTACATCTGAAAGAGATGTGCTCGCTGCACTAGAAGCTGTTATCTCTGAATATGCAGGTGAATACGTGCGTTTAATCGGAATCGACCCCGTAGCCAAACGCCGCGTGTTGGAAGCAATCATCCAACGTCCATAATTTAGGTGACAGGTGACAGGTGACAGGTGACAGGTGACAGGTAATAGGTAATAGGTGATAGGTGATAGGTGATAGGTGATAGGTGATAAAAATTCAGGAATAAGGGAAAAAAGAGAAGAATTCCCAATCCCCAGTCCCTAGTCCCCAATCCCCAGTCCCCAATCCCCAGTCCCCAGTCCCCAATCCCCAGTCCCCAGTCCCTAGTCCCCATCTCAAATTAATTTTCAATACTCATTCTTCCGGCTTCTGAGGTAATAAATTCCATGTCTGTGCCGTTGCTTCGCCTCAGGGACAATTTTGATAAGTATATTAGTGGCGAGGTAAATATTGATAAGAGCGCGGTACTTGCTCCAGGGGTAATACTCCAAGCAGCTGCCAACAGTAAAATTATTATTGGTCCTGGGGCCTGTATTGGCATGGGGTCAATTCTCCAAGTCAATGAGGGTATCCTAGAAGTAGAAGCAGGAGCAAACCTGGGAGCGGGGTTTTTGATGGTTGGCCCTGGTAAAATCGGTGCTAATGCTTGTATTGGTGCAGCTACAACAGTATTTAACTGTTCCGTAGCACCTGAACAAGTCATACCATCAGGTTCCGTTTTGGGAGATAACAGTCGGCAGATTGATCAAAATTTACATGAAGAGCCAACTTCCACAAACACCACTTCTACAAATCCCCCAGAGCAACAACCAGAGAAAAAAGTAATTACTACTACTCAATTCTCTGCTGCGGCCTTTATAGGTTTTAAACAACAATCTACTTCCCTATCTCCACCTTCTCCCACTCCTAAAAGCCAGTCGCCTCCAGTTGCAGAAACGCCCCTGGTTACTGACTCCATCACAACAGAAACAACTCTCCCAGGTTCTCCAGAAACTAACTCTCAAGAATCCGAACCCAGTTCAGCTAACACTGAACCCAATAACACTTTTGGGACACAGATATATGGACAAGGAAGTATTAACAGACTCTTGATTACATTGTTTCCCCATCGGCAATCCTTGAGTGACGAAAACTCTGACAATTCTTCAGAGTAAGTGTTAATTGTTAGTTGTCTTTCTTTGGAAGTATCCTGGTGAATTCATGATGGAAACATACAATCAACGCTCTCTTAGCACCATCCAGGCATCACTTCGCCGCGACAATCTCAAGGATACTGCCTTGGGTTTAGTATCGGCCCTCAGCTTTCCAGCTATAGTTGGAACGGCTGACATGATGTTAAAGTCGGCTGGAGTCCACTTAGTAGGCTATGAAAAGATTGGTAGTGGTCACTGTACAGCTATTGTCCGGGGTGGAATTGCTGATGTGCGTCTAGCTGTAGAAGCTGGCGTACAAACAGCGGAACAGTTTGGACAGTTGGTTTCTAGCTTAGTCATTCCCCGACCTTATCCCAATTTAGATATAGTTCTGCCTATCAATCGCTTGAGTCAAATGATAGAGGATGCCAGTTACAGCCGTCTGAGTAATCAAGCTATTGGTTTGGTGGAAACTCGTGGTTTTCCAGCTATGGTTGGTGCTTGTGATGCCATGCTCAAAGCAGCAGATGTACATTTAGCTTCCTATGAAAAAATAGGGGCTGGTTTATGTACGGCCATTATTCGTGGTTCTGTTGCTAACGTCGCTGTAGCAGTAGAGGCCGGAATGTTTGAAGCAGAAAGGATTGGGGAGTTGAACGCAGTCATGGTGATTCCTCGACCTTTGGATGAGTTGGAACAAACCTTACCAGTAGCTAATTGTTGGGTGGAAGAACGTCAACCCTTAAATATTCCCTTGAATATCAAGGATAAGATTGTGGATGCAGTGGCAGTGGAGTTACCAGATTTAGCTAAATTACCTGTAAAAGTTAAAGAAGAACTTTGGATGGATGAATGATGAATGGTGAATAATCAATAATTTGGATATTCAACATTCATCTTAGGTTGGAAGGCATCTTACGTTTTGTGTTGTTTTGATGATAACCTCTCAATTCCATAAGTCCAATACCGCACTTCTGATAGCGAAAATAGATATTTATCTATGCTTAGACTTATAACTTGGTATGTGTGATACTACATAATAGGCTAGTGTGCACTGATACTAAATATATGTTTACGAATTGCTATTAGAGGAGAATCACCTTGAACCAAGCGACACTGCACCAGTTGAAGGTGTTCGAGGCTGCTGCACGGCACGGTAGCTTTACTCGTGCTGCTGAAGAATTATTTCTCACCCAACCTACCGTTTCTATGCAAATCAAGCAGCTAACAAAATCGGTAGGGTTGCCATTATTTGAGCAGGTGGGGAAGCGGTTATTTTTGACGGAAGCGGGACGGGAGTTATTTGCTACTTGTCGCCAGATTTTTGAGACTATATCCCAGTTTGAAATGAAGGTGGCAGATTTAAAAGGGCTGAAACAAGGTCAATTACGATTGGCAGTAATTACCACAGCAAAATATATTATTCCGCGTTTGTTGGGTCAGTTTTGCCAACTTTATCCGGGAATTGATATCTCGCTGCAAGTTACGAATCATGAACGAATTTTGGAACGAATGATTGGTAATATGGATGACTTGTATATTCTGAGTCAGGTTCCAGATCATGTAGATGTCAGTTTTGAAGCATTTTTAGAAAATCCTTTGGTGGTTTTTGCACCTGTGAATCATCCTTTGGCACAGGAAAAAAATATTCCCATTGAACGACTGGCAAATGAACCGTTTATTATGCGCGAACCAGGTTCAGGTACACGCCATGCTGTGCAGTCCCTTTTAGATGAACATGGCATCAAGGTGAAGGTGAAGTTGGAATTAGGGAGTAATGAAGCGATTAAACAAGCAATAGCTGGAGGGCTGGGAGTTTCGGTTTTATCTCGTCACACTTTATTGACAGATGCTCACGAGTTCAGTATTTTGGATATGCAGCATTTTCCCATTAAGCGGACTTGGTACATAGCTCACCCAGCAGGCAAGCAGTTATCTATTGTCGCTCGCACTTATTATCAGTATCTGCTAGAGGCGGCAAAGAAGATTGTGGACCTAGAAGATATTGCTCTTCCAACTACTCCGGTTCCTAAACTTCCAGAATGAATTCTATACTGGAATTTTACAAAGCTTGACGATAAAATCGGAAATCATTGACAATTCACCAGCATCACCATTAGATCAGGTAATTAGGTAACAGGCGTCAGTAATAACTGGTATCTGATGAATGGTAACTGATAACTGATCAAAATGGGGGGATAAATTTGGTAATGACTAACCCGTAATTATCATCTTGGCACAAAACAGTACAAAGCAAGATTTTTGCTGTCACAGTGTATGGTGACAAAGCTTTAGTGACAAGACGAGGTGTAATCTCTTGAACGGGTGAAGAACAGGAGTTATTAATTACACCATTACCTATAACTCTGGAAATGGAGTCTGTAAGGGTAAGCGGTACTGGTAAGGTAGGAGTGCGGTTGCTGGGAGTAAGCATTGATAGCATTTATACTACTGAAGCAGTGGCAGAACGAGTAGCACAGTTGACAAGATAAATTCAGCAGCTAGAAGCAATAAAACTAGATTGTAAGCCCAAATAGATGCTTTGGCATTACAATCTAGTTTTATTGCTGGTTTAGGGGAAAAGACTGAAGAACCCTTTGCTCAGAGTCTGTCGCGGAAGAATTTGAGGTTAATTCTCCTTTACGTGGTTTCTTATAAGGTGTGCTAATATTCTTTCCTCCTTGATATACTTTATCTCCTTCAAACATTTGGTTGTTATGGGACTTTTCTTGTTTCTCTCGAAATAAGCTAATATCACTCACTGGTTGGGCCTTTTCTCCTACAATATCTTTTCCTTCTGGTAAGCTGACAAAATGTGTGCTGATTCTTCTTACCTGAAAAATACTTTTTCTGCTCCTGATTATCTGAAGGCCTTTCTCGTGGCTGTTCCATGCTGTCGACTATTAAGTGAAACTCCGTTAATAGTTCTATCGCGATGGCATAATCGCTATCATGTTTTTCTACCTATTCAAGGAGACTAGCAGGCAAAACATTTCGTAATATCTCTAGCCAGTAATGAAATGTGTCCTTTGCTTCCGTTTTCCATATACCGAAATGGAAATCTAAAACCTCAAATATTGGCATTTCCCTCCACTAGAACAAGCATAGACATACCTGTTCTTTTATCTCTAGTTTCCCTTTCCCCCCTCCTCCTTTCTGATTTATACCTATCTTTTTACTTTCTATGTCACCTTGAAGTTTTTTATGCTGCATTTCACCTTGGGCTAACAAGTCTTGAAACTGATGGTTAGTTATTCCCAGTATTTGTTTTCTACGATGTGGATATTCTTGAATATAGTTAATTTAGTGGATTTTCCCTTTTGGTACACCCTCAAAATTGCCTTCTACCATTTTTTTGACACCAAGTTAACTTTCCTGACAGGTCTAATAATTAACTAACCGAATTATGGCATCACCTAATTGATAAATATCACTGTAAAGAACAATTCCCGGATATTTACCAGTTGCTTTAGGAGAAGCGACATAAACCCGCATTAAACTATCATTTACTCTTAATTCAATATTGGGTTTAACGATTTGCATTTTCTGATTTTTTATTAATGTGTTAATTTGTAATCCTTCAGATTTACTAATAATCAGTAAATTCTTATAATCTTCCAGACCTCTTAAAAAAGGGAGCATGACAATAGACGTACACATTTGGTATGCTCCCTTAATAAGGGATGGTATGTTATATTAGTAACGCCTTAAAATATACCTTTACTTAACCAAGTTATGAACGAAACCGATAATAGTAGGGTTAAAGCATTCATTAATAAATGGCGTAATTCTAGCAGTAATAAAATCGCCAATAAAGACTTATTTTGTTTAGATTTATGAACAGCACTAGGAGTGGAAATGCTACCACCACAAGGTGGTATTATTGCTATCCCTCTTGTTTAGAAAAAAAATGTCAAAATACCCCAAACCAGTGGCGAAGTAAAACACGGAGGCATTGACTTCTATCAACAAGGACATTTTATATATATTGAAGGTAAACAAGGCAGTGCGAAATCTGGGAGTAGCACACCGAAAAGAGTAAGTACAGCATATAACAAATATATGCAAGAAGTTTTTATCCAAGCTACAGCGTGTGCACCTCATTTATCAGTCAAACCACCATTGTTATTAACCTGTGGTATCGGTTTACACTTTTAAATGTGGATGGGCTTTAGTGGTGACTATGGTGGTCATGGGGCTGGAGAAAAAATTAAACTTGATGATTTATTAAAACCAGATATTTTTGATTTATTTGTTGATATGTTTACAGATATCAAAAAGGTAAACCAGAAAAAATTAGAGCTAAAGTAACACGACAAGTTACCGATGATTTAGCTAAATTAGCATCTTGGTTAGAAAAATAGGAATATAACCCCCAAAAGGTGGCTAATTTTTTGATGCGTTGTATTTTCACCCACCATGTTTGCAGAAGATATACAATTACTCAACGGCGAAGTTTCTACTACAGCATTAAGATCCAGATGGATATCGAACCCTAACAAGTTTCAATCAGAAACTGAAAGTTTATGGAAAACCATGAACACTGGGGGTAATTTTGGGTTTGATGCTATCTTACCATTTAATGGTAGCTTATTTGCAGATGTGATAGTCTTTAGTTCAGGAAAAGCACAATTAGAAGTTTTACTCGCAGCAGCAGAAAAGGATTGGAGTCCAATTGAACCCGCTATTTTTGGTACCTTATTAGAAAGGGCTTTAGATAGTATAGAACGTAGTGAATTAGTCCCAGATTATACCCCGCGTGCCTATGTTGAAAGGTTAGTGCGTCCGGTGGTTTTAGAAACTTTGCGTCAAGATTAGTTAGAAACAGAAATCGTTGTTGCTCAAGTTTTCAAATTCGAAGGTGATCAACTCGAACCCAGCGCAGCAAATAAAGAGAAAGCAGTAGATTTAATTAATGAATTTATGCAAAGAGTACCTTACTGGTCAAACAGCTAAATACCGTGTCTCTATAATTTCAATTTATGATGTTATACCTGATAATAAACTAATTGCTATAGCTCTGGAAGATGCTTACTCTTTAGGTATTTTATCCAGTGGAATTCATGTTATATGGGCATTAGCAGCAGGTGGAAGATTAGAAGATAGACCCGTTTATGTAAAAACTACCTGCTTCGCTCCTTTCCTGTTCCCAGATGCCACACCAGAACAAAAACAGAAAATCAGAGAATTAGGAGGAAAACTAGATGCACATCGTAAACAATCCCAAAACCAACATCCCGAAATTACCATCACTGGAATATATAATCTGTTAGAAAAACTCCCCGCTAGAAAACCATTCACCGATTCTGATAAAGCTTTATTTCCCATACTCAAACAAATTTACGATGAATTATACGTGGGTATTTCCGCTGCTTATGACTGGGAAAAAACCCTAACAGACGAAGAAATATTATCTAAATTAGTAGCCCTAAACGCGGAACATGCAGAAGAAGAAAGTAAGGGTATAATTGACTGCTTGTATCCTGAATATTAAGCACCTGACGAAGTTACAACTCAACTCACAATAGCAGGTGTTACCGAAACTCAAGAAACCACGATTACACCCACAGAACAAAAACCATTCCCAAAAAAATCTAAAGAACAACTAGCAGCAATATGCGATTTATTACGGAGCATTAGTGGTCAATGGACCTTAGGACAAATTATAGCCAAATTCAAAATTACACCAAAACAAGAGAAAACCATAGTAGACCATTTAGAAAGTTTAGAGTGCTTCAATATTTTAGTCAGTTCAACAGAAAATGGTGTAACACCCTGGCAATATGTAGATAGAGGTAATAGTTAATTGTTATTGGGGAATATGCCCACCCCACAAAATGATAATCTTGGTAAGTTTAAAACCCTTACCCATACATAATATGACAAAATATGACAAACAAAGTCGGAGAGAAGACCCTTAGAGGCTATTGATAAGGTAAATGTAAAGGGGAGTAGAAAAGGAATGTTAGAAGGATAGGATACATAAAATGTAGTGTATTTACATAGCTACTGATGGAACGAAA
>ERZ1034423.29-NODE-29-length-33516-cov-38.948956_pt1 | contig 33516 bp, 38 predicted proteins | sample MGYA00520609_ERZ1034423 | MGnify/ENA primary metagenome ERZ1034423 (study PRJEB33736, sample SAMEA104288487) | Azolla rubra | place: Australia | collected 1985 | study: EMG produced TPA metagenomics assembly of the PRJEB19522 data set (Is there foul play in the... | reverse complement strand
TATATATATATATATATATATATATAATATAGCCGAAAAAATCCTACTTCTTAGTATGTGATTACTCCCAGTATTCCTAATAATTTACGCAATTTGGGTGAACAAGTCGGCCGGAGTATTTGGTCAAAATAGTAATGTGTAGATGAGAGTCAAGAGGAGCGCATATAGCTGTGGGTCCTTTTAGCAAACCTCCAGAAGCCAAGGAATGGAATGATGATTATAATAAAAAATTAGGCTACGGAAATGCGAGAGTTTATTACGGTAAGTGAGGGACTGGGGACTGGTAGAGATGAGGGAGATGAGGGAGATGAGGGAGATGAGGGAGATGGGGAAGAAATCCTTTTAACGCCCAATGTCTAATGACTAATAACTAATGACCAATGACTAAAGAACAAATAGTAGTAACATCTGCCCAAATGTGTGACATTGAAGGGCGAATATTTGCAGCGGGAATGCCTGTTGCAGCTTTGATGGAAAAAGTAGCAGGACTGATTAGTGATCGCTTACAGGTTATCATACCAAAAGGGCGATGTGTGGGAATTTTAGTCGGTCCTGGCCATAACGGTGGTGATGCTTTAGTCGTAGCTCGTGAACTACACTTTCGTGGTTATCAAGTTTGGATTTATCAACCCTTCTCTAAACTGAAGGAATTAACTAATCAACATTTTCAATATGCTCAAAGTTTGGGAATTCCTTGTTTTCAAGAAACTGATAAGTTACCAAGTTGTGATTTTTTAGTTGACGGTTTATTTGGTTTGGGTTTAGAAAGAGAAATTACTGATTCTATTGCTTATGCAATTAATTATTTTAATGAATGTAATAAACAGGTTTTCAGTATTGATTTACCTTCAGGTTTACATACAGATACAGGATCAGTTTTAGGAACTGCTATTCGCGCTACTCAGACTTTTTGTTTAGGTTTATGGAAACAGGGTTTATTGCAAGAACAAGCATTAGAATATATTGGAAAACCTGAATTAATTGATTTTGATATTCCCTTAGCAGATATTCATACTGTTTTGGGAGAAGTACCGAAAATTAAACGCATTACTCAAACCACAGTAATTGCGTCTTTACCTTTACCCCGTTCCCCAATTACACATAAATATAAATCAGGACATTTACTATTAATTTGTGGTTCAAGACGTTATGCTGGAAGTGCAATTTTAAGTGGTTTGGGTGCGCGTGCTTCTGGTGTAGGAATGTTATCTATTGCTGTACCTGAATCTGTTAAAACGCTTTTAGTTTCTCATTTACCAGAAGCTTTAATTATCGGATGTCCTGAAACAGAAACAGGGGCAATTTCTCATTTACAATTACCAGGAAAAACGCATTTAAGTTCATTCAGTGTAATTGCTTGTGGCCCCGGTTTAACTCAAGATAGCACGCCAATTGTTCAACAAGTAATTGAAAGTCAAGTTCCTTTAATTCTAGATGCCGATGCTTTAAATATATTGGCACAAATAGGGACTATTTCCACTTTACAAAAACGTCAGACAACAACGGTTCTTAGTCCTCACACAGGTGAATTTCATCGTTTATTTCCTGATATTTCCTACACAGATAGAGTCAAAGCGGTGCAAACAGCAGCGGCTCAAACTGGGGCTGTAGTTTTGTTAAAGGGGGCAAGAACAGCTATATCTAACCCTCAAGGTGTTGTTTGGATCAATTCTGAAAGTACACCAGCTTTAGCCCGTGGTGGTAGTGGTGATGTTTTAACTGGTTTAATGGGTGGATTATTAGCGCAAACTGCAAATAAACAAACTCCTATTGAAGATGTTGTTGCAACTGCGACTTGGTGGCATTCTCAAGCAGGTATTTTGGCAGCGGAAGAAAGAACAGAATTAGGTGTTGATGCTTTTAGTTTGACACAGTATTTAATGAAAGTTCTGCAGGCTTTTACGTAGTACAGTAGGGTGTAAATAAACCAACCATTCCAAATCTCTGAAAAGCTAACGCCGTATAAATTTTGAATTTTGTTGGCGCAGCCTGTTGGAAGCACTATTTTGAATTTTGTTAGCGTAGCTCTTCTGAAAGAAGCATTTTGAATTCACGGCGGTACTAGTCATAATCTGATAATCAATTATAAAATCTGCAAAATCACCAACGTCATATCATCAGTATTTTGCTTATCAGGACCAATAAATTCCTCAACTTTATCAAATAAATAATCAACAATTTCCTGGGGTCCATTGCAATAACGACAAGCCGCATTAAATGAAGTGACAAAATTATCTTCATCAAAGCGATCACCACTAGCCGCAGCCGCATCAGTCAAGCCGTCCGTATAATAAATAACCGTATCACCAGGTTCTAATTGTACTTCCCCATCTTCATATTGGCTGTTAGCATCCAAACCAATTAGCATTCCCAAAGTATCCAATCTGCTCACAGTTTTAGTCGCAGCGTGCCACCACAAAGGGGGATTGTGTGCTGCATTACTATAAGCCAAAACTCTTGTGCGGGGATTATATTCTGAATAAAACATTGTCACAAAGCGGTGGGAATTTTCCAAATCCGCATACATAACTCGATTCAAATTTTGCAAAATTCCCGCTGCGGAATTACCATGTAATACTTCACCTCTTAGCATTCCTCGCAACATTGTCATAATTAAACCAGCGGGAACACCTTTACCCATCACATCGCCAATTACCAAAGCCCAACGGGCATCTTCTGCACTACTATTATTCAATTTTAACTGATTATTATTTGTGGGAATAAAATCATAGTAGTCTCCACCCACACGGTTAGCAGGTTTACAACGTGCTGCCAAAACTGCACCAGGAATATTAGGACATTGACGCGGTAAAAGTCGGCGTTGAATTTCTGCCCCAATTTCTAATTCTTGATCTAAGCGTTCTTTTTTCCTCAGTTCTACTGCTAGTTCATCGTTTTCAATCGCTACGGCTGTTTGATCTGCAACTAACCTAACCAACTTTTGTCTAGTTTCTGTCCAACTATATTCTGGATCACGGCTTAATACATAAAGCCATCCTCGTTCTGTATGCTTAACTAAAATCGCTGTACCAAAAATTTGTACATCTGGACCTAAGTAGCGATGCATTTCATCATCTAAAATGCCTGTGGTTGCTGTTAGTGGTGCAGAATTAGGTAAAAGAGTAATTTGACTGCTGGCAGTTTCTAGGGCTTTCCTGATATTTTTTCGTTGTTGGCTATCTTGCCAATGTAGCTGTTCTAACCTAATTTGACCATTAGGTTTATATAGAAATAAGGCGCTACCATCAGCATCAGTAACTCTTGTTGCCATGAGTGGAATCAGTTCCAAAAACTGATTCAAATTATTAAAGCTTCTGAGGGCAAATCCTAAAGAACTGAGCAAATCCTGAATTTTGTTCTGTTCGCGGTTCAACCTGGCCACAAGTTCTTTCAATGCCACAACTGGAGTGACATCTGTCGCGGCATTACTATTACTTTCAGTGGGGTGAGAAGGCACTTGAGACACAGGTAAATATACTATTGCACTTGATATTAGCAGATGGCAGATTTATGATTTTTTTCAATCCTTTGTTTTTGGTATCGCTCAATTATCTTGGACAAAATTAGCCATTTTAGCAAGAGTAGAAAGACTTAGGATGTGATTTTTCTGAGTATTGCATTTGCTGATTGGGGTTTCTTAACTTTATGGGACTTTATAGCAATTTATCTTTTACTTAAACATGGGTCAGAAAAACAGTAATTTTCACAACTATTCAGTCAGTTTATAACCTTTTCATGACTGAATTAGTAATTCATATACCCTGAGAAATAAAACTTTTCCGCTTGCAAAGTCATATCTTAGACTTAAAGCGTAAGTCTGAAGAATTTTGGCCTGATTGATTTTTTATGGGGTTGTTTATTATTGTTTTGTTGCTGGAGTTGCAGAAAAAAGATTTATCATCATCACCTGTCAAAACAAAGATACAACTTAGATATTCCCAACATCTAACTGGTATAACATACATTTCCTGAAGATTTGCACCAATATAAATTTTCCATATTCAATTTATTGGTTAGCAGATTTTAAATTGCTGAAAATACAATTTGCTTTGGGCTAAAAATATCTAGAATCTATGGAAATACTACCTAGAGCAAGAATAATCTCAAGTCTTTAACCCCAAATTCAGATAGTTTTAGGTAAACCATGACAATTCAAATGTCTAAATAGCTGAAGAATAGTGTTGATGAGCAATTTTGCAAGTAGAACCTGATAAAAAAATCAGGGGTATTCAGCCAGCTTACTTACAGGAATCTGCTTGTTTGTCGATATTTTGTGCAGTGATCAAGTAACCCTGATCTGCATTGGATCAACTAATAGGCGCGTTAGGAAGGTGGCTTTAGTGTGAAATTCTACCAGAAGTTATGCATTTTTTGTTAAAAAAAAGAATTACTTTAAGTTTTAGAAATCAGGAGTATGAGTTGTGTCAAGCTGGGTTATGAGGAGTCACAGAAGTTACAGGAGTTCAGGGGCAGGGAGTAGAGAGAGAATAACAACTGATAACTGATAACTGAAATTAGCCATTTAATAGGGCTTCGACAAACTCATAACTGGAGAATGGGCGCAAATCTTCAATTCCTTCTCCAGCACCAATAAAGCGAATGGGTAAACCTAATTGTTGGACAACGGCCAGGGCAACACCACCTTTGGCTGTACCATCGAGTTTGGTTAAGACTACACCGCTTACTTGGGCCGCTTGGGAAAATACTTCAGCTTGCCGGAGTCCGTTTTGTCCCAAGGTAGAATCTAAAACTAAGAGGGATTCTACATGAATATTTGGGGCTTTTTTGTCGATAATACGTCGAATTTTGCTCAATTCGTCCATTAAGTTTCTCTTGTTTTGGAGTCTTCCAGCAGTATCTATTAATAGTAATTCTGTTCCTCGTGATTGGGCTGCGGTAATCGCATCAAATACCACTGCGGCTGGATCTGTATTCTGTCCGGGATTGGCAATAACTTCTACACCACTTCTACTACCCCAAACTTTAACCTGTTCGACTGCGGCAGCGCGGAAGGTGTCAGCAGCGCCAATTAAGCATTTATAACCAGATTTATGGGCTAAATGAGCTATTTTACCAATTGTGGTTGTTTTCCCAGCACCGTTAACTCCAGTGATTAACCAAATGCTTAAGTTATCTTTTTCTGGCGCAAAGGTAGATTTTTCAGTGGCTTTATTGGGTGCATCCAGCATATCCCGGAGAATTTTTTTCAGGTATGCGATCGCTTCGTCTGGAGCTGTGACTTCATCCCGGAGTTTTTTCTGTAAAGCATCAATCATAAAATCTGTCGCCTCTACACCCACATCAGCTTGCAGTAGTAATGCTTCAATTTCCGATACAGCAGCTTGATTTAGAGGCCCTTGACCAACTATTGCTTTCAGTTGGTTGAGGATATTCCTCCGTGTTTTATCTAAGCCTTGGCGTAACTTTTTCAGCCAAGTAATTTCTTCTATAGAAATATCTTCTGCCCGTCTTCCTTGGGCTGCCAAAACTTCTACTGACCACACAAACCCATCATCAAATTCCAGTTCGGAAATTTCTGCTTCTATATCATCTGGTGTACTTGTAGTTGATGCCAAAGTTGGTGTTGTTTCTGGTTCTTCAACTTCAATGGCTGTGGCTATCAATCTTTCTTGTTTGGCTTGTCTTTCTACTGCTGCCCGTTCTAAAAAAGATAAGGTAGCTGGATTTTCTAGGCTAGAAACTTCTGTTGTTTCTTGAGAAAAAGATGTTGGGGCTACTTCTTGTCGAGTGGGTTCTTCAGAAACAGTTACTGGGGTTACTTCTGCGGTGACAGATGTTGCTACTTCTTCTGGAGTCGTTTCTTCAGGAATAGCTGCTGATATTGATGCATCTTCCTCAGCAGAGTCAGTTTCTTGAATCTGAGCTTGTTGTTTGTGCTGAATATTTTTGTAAGCAGCTTTAGCAAAAGCCAACAACTCAGCCGTATCTTCTGTAGTTTCTACGGCTGGTTCTGGTTGTGTTTCTTGTATAGGCTGGGTTTCCCCCTCTGGCTGTTGTTCAGGGGTATCAGAAGAATTATTATGTTGACGACGAAACCAATTAAAAACCATTGCAGCAATATTATTTTAGTTATGAGTTATCAGTTAGTGATAGGGTTTGCCAGTTGAATCAGAATAGACTGTTATGATAAAAAGCAGATACAAAAAGACTTTCAACCTTGTTCCCTGCTCTCTGTTCTCTATTCCCTGCTATATAAGTTTAATTTAATCCGCCACGTTTGCTGGGGAGGAAAACTTACGGGTTATCCTCACTCTGAAGGCATTCATGACAGTGTTGAAGTGAGGATAACACTCTATGCCGTTTGTTTTTGCTCTGTGACGCGGCGCAAGACACCATTAATAAACCGATGTCCTTCATCTCCACTGTAGCGTTTGGCTAATTCTACGGCTTCGTTGATGGCGATACTGGCTGGAACTCCCATAAACTTCATTTCTGCCGCTGCAATTTGCAGGATATCTCTGTCGATTTGGGCTAAACGAGTTACTTGCCAATCTACTAAGGCATCAGAAATAATTTGATCTATGACATTGCGATTTTCGTTGACGGTGATGATAATTTCTTTGGCGTAATTGCGAACTTCTTTATCCTGATTAGCCAACTGAATTAATTCTGGAAAATCAACTGCTGTACCCACTTGATTGATGGCTGTTTGAGTATAGGTGATCGCTTCTTGAAGCATAGTTCTAGCTGTATTTAGGTCTGAAGCCCTAGTTTGGCTAGTTAGGAGGCGGTCATTACTGCGTTGCAGTTCACCCGCCGCATTATTGAGGGTATCTTGAACTTCTGTAGTCAAAGTACGTACTGCGCCTAAAACTAACTTGGCTACTAATTGTTCATCTGGTAATTTCTCCAATTTCTTGGGGTTTACCGGCAGTTGGCTGAGACTTAACAACGCCAATTCACGGGCTATTTGTTGGGGTTTGCGAGGTTGCATAATTTTGGGGGGTAAGGTTATTAATTAATTAAAAGGAGACAAAACTACTATTATATCAATTTTTACACACTTAAACAATCAAAATAGGGATTGGGGATTGGGGACTGGGGATTGGCATTAGTCATTAGGAAAATTACTTCCCCATCTCCCTGATCTTCCCCATCCTCCTCATATCCTGCAGTCCCCAATCCCCAATTTAAGTTTCTTCAACCGGAATTACGTGCTGTTGAACTTCTAGGGATGATACTGGTTTTGGTAAAACCAAGGGGGATAGGGGTGCATTAGAGGCAACAATACCACCAGAAACAACGATTTTAAAGGCCTCTTCGACTGATATTGTGAGGTTGACTACTTCTTCTTCTGGTACTACTGCATACCATCCGGTGGTGGGGTTAGGTGTGGTGGGGATAAAAACGCTCAACATTTTTTGAGACATCTTAGCTTGGATATCATTGTTAATTGCACCAGTGACAAAGGCGATCGCCCAAATTCCCCGTCTGGGATATTCTAATAAAACCACACGGCGAAATTTGCCATTGGAATCTTTGAGTATTGTTTCCAATAATTGCTTGAGGGTTTTGTACACCTGGCCAGCTAAAGGTATGGCTTGCAATAAACGCTCACCAAAATCTAGTAACCACTTACCAGCTATATTACGAGCCATCAAGCCAATAACCAGGATACTTAGTAGTGGTACAGCTAGTCCTACTACTAAGTTAAGTACATTAACTAATATAGGATGTAGACCATCAAAGGGATTTAGCTGTTTGGGGATTTGGGTGAGAAAGTTAACTACCCAACTGGCAATAGTAATAGTCAGCCAGATGGTAGTTGCTAGGGGAATCACCACCAACAAACCAGCAATCAGGTCATTTTTTAAGTCCTGTTTTAGGCGTTCAATTACCAAGCCCCTATTCTCCTTTTTTTAGGCTACTTAAATTTTTGTGATTGGTATCCATAGTCCCCAAAAGCCGGGAAATTTGTCTCATACTTCTTTCTGGGCGGGCTACATTTTGATTCAGCAGGCTAAAGAATCTGTAATTATCAAGTTAATAGCTGTTCAGACCGCTTTGCGTACAAAATTCAATCCCTATCAAAGAAAAGCATTAGTTTGGGGTATTTAACCAGTGTTACTTTTCTTTGTAATACTTGTAAATGATTGTTGCAAGTTTCTTGGGTATTACTAATCCTAACGTGCAATCTCACCCAGATGCTCATAATTATATAAACAGCAGTATATAGCCTAAGAATATCTCTTGATTGATGCGCAAGTGATATATTCTCAGAAGTGAATTTTTTAAATAAGTTTTGTTAAGAAGATTAGTTTTCTGTGTTCAGAAGTGGTTATTTGTTGGGTAACGCTGACAAAGCCTGACACCAAGGAGATTTTAGTGTTTACTGCTGACTGCTGACTGCTGACTGCTGACTGCGGCTGTATTTCATTTCCCAAACTTTCAGCAGGATCAGGTATTCGTAGAATGCTTGCAAAGTACACCAAGCTAAACCAGCTTGCCCATCCAAGCAACCACCTAAGAAAAAATACGTATAGATAAAGCGTGTCAGTGGTCTGGCAGGTATACGCAAAGATACATCCTTGAGAGCGCGTCGTCTTTCCACTTCTGATTTACCAAGGAATAAATCTTGCCAGTTCACATCGCCCTTTTGTAATTGATACACAGTCTCTTTAGCTTCATCTGTAGAATAACGGTTATGTTTTTCGATCCAGCGGGTCAAACCTTTACTACAAGTATAATGGGGATAAGTTTCTTTAATAAAGCTGGTTGTCCCATTACAAACTTCCCGTTCCGTATGACCATAATCTGTGAACCAAACTTTACCATGACGGAAAAGACGCATTTGGTAGCGGGGATATTGAGTGCTGTAGCGAATCCAATGATTCATGAACATTACCCGTTCAGCAACGTAGTAACCGATATAATCTGGATTTTGAGTTGCGGCTACACATTCAGCAAAAAGTTCTGGTGTCATTCGCTCGTCGGCTTCGAGAATGTAGACCCATTCATATTTAGGAGTTACAGAGTCTAACATCCAGGTGCGTTGTTTCCCGTGACTTTCAAAAGCGTGTTCAACGATGCGAACTGGATAACAACTGGCAATTTCTACAGTGCGATCGCTACTGCATGAGTCTACAACCATGATGTCATCAGATAACATCGCTGACTTAATACAAGGGCCAATATCTACCTCTTCGTTATAGGTAAGTATGTAAATTGATAGCATTTCTGATTTTATAGCGATTTGAGTCAATTTGAATTACTTTGTAAAACTGATTCATAAGAAGCCGTCAAATCTAATTGACGGCGGATACTCATTGATATGTGGTAGATTAACGTGCTGGTGTTTTTCGTTTACCACCACCTTGTAAAGCACCCATACCCTTTAATCCTGTCCAACCAATGATGATATAACCAATGGATAATAGTAAGCTGCTGATACCAATCCGCAATCCAGACTTCCAAGCACGGTCTTTAGCCTGTTTTTCAGCTTCTTCTTTACGCTGACGAATTTGGCTAATTCTTTGGTTAGCAACTTCTTTAGGATCTGTTTGTTGGTCAATAAACTTGTCAAGCTCTTGGGGATTGGCTTTAAATTTCTTGAGTAATTCCTTTTGTGCTGCAGGTAGTCGAGGGTTGTCCAGTGCTTGCTTATATTTCTGCTCATCTTTTAGCAGTTCAGCAAACTGAGCTTTAGCTTGGTTTCGCACCTGTTCTAACTGAGCTTTAGCCTGATCGTTATTTAGCTGATCAAGAAATTGAGATAGCTGGTTGTTGAGTTGGGTTTCTGCTTGCTGGGCATCTTGAGAGATTTGACTAACTCTTTGGGTACTGGCTTGGCGTACATTATTCAGGTGTAGAGGAAACATCAGCAGGAACATCAACCCAAAAAGGTTGGCAAGAATTAAGGCTGGTAATCTTAAATCTAAACCTTGGGGGCGATCTTCAGCATTATTCATCCAAGAGCTAACAAATATTGTACCTATTCCCAACAGAGGGACAATTCCTCTATCAACTATGGTTGTCACCAAGCCAACTTGTAATTGTTTATTAGTAGGGCTGAAATCCAGTAACAAAACCCCAAAATCCACGAAAAAAGATAAAATGCAGACTATACCAATGACCTTCATAACAAGGGCACTATTTGAGGAAGCAACACGGTTAACCATATTTTTGTAAATTTGTTGTGAATAAAACTGATTGCCACTTATAAAGTTACAACTCTTGGAGCATAAAACTCATCAGATTAAGAGAAGTTGGGAAAAGGGTAACAGACAAAGGAGAAGGGGCAAAAATTTGCCTTTACTATTGAATTGTTAACTTTTTCCTCACTTTGGCAACAGTCTCTTATGGAATCTTGTCTACTATTGGCTTTACCTTTTTTATGTTTGAGCATCAAACTTCATTAATAGCCAACCTAGATTCATATAGACTTTCGGTTTTAAGGTATACCATACTACTAACTGTAATGTATGTTATATCCCATAAATAGTGAACTATGATATCAGTAGTCAGTGGTAAAAATTAAGTTTTTTCTTTTGCTTACCCTATACCCTTCCATATCTGTTGCCAAACTGGTAAATCTTCAGGGCGGTCAACATCAGCTAAAGTAGTTAAGTAGACTGATGATAAATTAATTTTCTGAGCAATTTCTACAGTTTGCGAAAATACTTGAGCCGTTCCCCACTGGATCTGAGAAAATAACTCTGGTATTAGTTGTTATAACCCACTGCAGTAATAACCACCATCAAGCGCAGGGCCTAGAACCAAGTCAAAACACTGTAGTTGCTCAAAAGCTGTGGTTAAGATTTGCGAATTCAAGCCAGGACAGTCTGTGTTAATTATAATTACATCTTCTGCACTATTGTCAAAACCATCAGCAAGCGATCGCATCATGCGTTCACCCAAATCCCCTTCTCCTTGAGTTTGATACACAAAATCCAGACCAAACCAATTTTGCATTAGTTCCCCATTACCACCAGTAAACCGCACTTTTACGGCTATAGCAGATTTGTGTTGTAATTTATTTACCTCTAATATAGTATGTTCTGTCATCTGTTTTTGCAGATTCGCAGCACCAATATCACCCAAAGCAGGTATCAATCTAGTCTTTGTTTTCCCTGCTTCTGGATAGGGGGTAAAAATAATTAAATGCTGTTTGCGGCTTTTCTGCAATTTCAACACACCAAATCTTAATAACAATACCTACCATTATCTGCTGTAGAACGCTCTTTGACAGTTCGCATTGCTCCTGAAATTGTGGAGACAAACACACAGCGTTTTGCCTATCCAGCAGATTTACTGGATATGGTAATCCTCCCTAACCGTGGTTGTTTGACGCTGCCTAAATAATCAAACTGGATACTTCTGACTCCATCAAACTCCTGTAAAGTTGTCTCTTCATCTAACTGGACAGTAGAATCTAAATTATTGCATACAGCATTAGTGACAATAACTGTAGCTGGATGAACTGCCCATTGGAATATACAATTTTGTTCACGAAAACTAATTTGCCAAGTCAATTTCTCCTTTTTAGCCTGGCTTTGTACTTGACGCATTGCCTGATAAACCTCACTTTGAGCAGCATTAAGACGAAGATTTTTAATAAAAGTAGACCAACTAGGAATTAGAATTGCTGCTAGTATCCCTATTATTAAAGGAAAAACCAAATTTTCCAATAACGTGAACCTGCTGCTAGATTTCTAGAAAGATAATTTCTTCTTTTTTCTCTTCATGATCCATAATATTAAAATTTTAATTTTACTAATTACGAATTAACGATTTACTTATACACATAACCGCGACCTTGTAATTTAATACTGCCAGTAGGATAATAAGCTTTGCGATCAGAACTGTAATTGATACCTGCATTATTGTTGATCCGATTTACTGCATTACCTCAAAGACCAGAACTGAAGTTACGGACTAATAACTAAAGTCTGTTAAACCGGACTATATGTTTATTTTTAATCGTTATTAGACAACTTTTGTTATTAGACGCAAAATGCATTCTTACTCGGTCTATATAAGGATGAAATAATGTTTTATAAATAAAGTAACTCACTTTTTGGTAAGGATGTATTTGATAATTTGATTGTAAATTTGAGCAGTAAGTTGATTATTGTCATCGCCCATTAAAATTAAAAAATTTCAATCATTAGCAATCAGATCCATTGACAAATTACAGGAGCATAAATTGCTGGTGGCGTTGCTGTAACTAATGGAGTACCTAACCGCTGACATCAAGCCTGAAATCTAGTGCTACTATTGCCTACAGTACTCATTTCTATTAATTGTGCTTGTTTATCACCCAGTCTTTCAGTGATAGTTGATGTAGTTTGTTTAATTGCTAAATCTGTATTAATTCTTACGGATTTAGTAAAATCTAAATCTGTTCTATAAACTCTGATTGCTAAACGATAACCATCATTTACTTCGTTAGCTTGAACAATTCGACCAGCTGGAATGTAAAATTGATTATTGACACAAGTTTTAGCACTAGAAATACCAGTTTCTAAATAGCAATACATACCAGTTGCTGATAAAGGTGCTGGAATTTCTGTAGCATTTATTAAATAGTCATCAGGACTATTAGAAATATTTCTAGGTGAAGTAGTAGTAGGAACAGCGCGTTGAGATATTATATCTGGTTTTGTAGTTAAACCAACTCTCACACTATCAATAAATGTTCTAGCTCCTGGGGATGCAATTTACACTCGTCTAGCTTGAGTTCTAATGGGTGTTGACATCACTAATACTGGTGCGATGGCAGCTAATAATAGATAGAAAATAAGCATTCCTATCAGTGATTTAAGAATTGAGAAACCAGTATCATTTAGAGATATGATTTTTTGCTGTTTTTTTAGTTTCATCATTTACTTGTGATTAGCAAATAGCCGGACTTTGGTCTTTATCAAGATCATCATTATTTCTTGTTATTTCTGCACATAATAAACGTTCTACCTATTTATCATCTGGTCCAACTTCTCGAAAATACTCATCTGGTAGTTCAGCAGGTATTTCTAGTAATTTTTGGGAGAATACGTCAAATAATTGAGATAAAAGCCCTACATCATAACTCCATTGTTTTGCTGGAGGAAGGAGACCTGAAGACATACCATTTTTAAGGCTAATTTTATATTGAAAATCGCTGGTTTGATTGATTATAGATGTGGCATAATTCGCGGTTGAATAGACACTTTTTATCATTTGCATAAAACCACCAATAATTTTAACTGCAATAGGACTACTGCTAGGACTCCAGTTTTCCATGAAGCGGATAAAGTTTTCTAAACCCCCCTTATATTCGGTGGGACGACTGGGATTATCTCCCGCAGCTATGACCAAGTTAAAAGTGGTTTCTGTAGCTATTCTTAACCAATTATCGTAGTTTTCAGGGCTAATATTAAGTGCATTATAGTGCATTATTTGGATCACTAGGTGTAGCAAATGGTTGGTTAATTTGTAAAACTGGTTGCCAAATTCCATTATTGTCAGGTATTAACCAAGGCATGAGAAAAGAGTTGCCATGTTGATCTTCTGCTAGTCTGGGTAATGTTGTTTATGATACTGTAAATGCTTGCGATTTACTGTCATTATCTACGCCGTAAACGGAAATGGGAGTTGTTAATTCACTAGTTATAATATCTTTTTTAAAAGCTATTCTTATTGGGTGTGTGGATTAAAGTCGCGTTTAATATAAGCAGGTAAATTGGTAGCGAGAATTAAACCTTTTTCTTTTTCTCTGAAGGTATTACTTGTACCACGAAATATTTTTGTGGGACTGTCGCTACTGATAATCATAATTCCGTTAGGACGACGGGTAGAATCGAGTTTAAAGTCTACTAGACTTTCTAATTTTGCTGCTTCTGTAATACCTGCACTAGCATCAGGTAGGGTAGCATCAATGGCAGATTTTTCTGCAAGAGTGCGTTGTGTTTTTCCTAATGAATTTCTCAGTCATCCATTTACCCAGCGTCCATTAGGATACTGCAAATCTTTTTATAATTTAGTAAATTTGTATAATCACTTACGGTTTTGGTGGGTGGTGCATAGATTATACCGTTAATGTCTTTCTCTATCCCCAGAGCATTAGGTAATGTATCAATATTTTTCACTGTGGTATTGCTAGTGGGTATATAAAAGCTACTAATACAAGCTATAGGTGAGGCATTATTTTGATTGTAATTAGCCGATTTGTAATTATAAATAACTCCACATCTTTAAATAAGGGCTAATTATATCACTTTCAAGCAGCTTGGGCAAATGAAATTGTAGCGATGGATCATACATCAAATATGATTGTATAGTTTGTGCTGGTGCTGGGGCTTGAGGTACTGGCAAGATATCCGACCAAATTTGTACAAATGCATCAGTAAGGTCTGTAGTTGCAGCATTTGCATTTCTGGGTAAATAAATACCTGCACCTGTAACTACTCTTAAGCCACCAATGGGTGTTTGTAGATTTTCTGGTATTTGCGCTGCTGCATATTCCCAGTCTCCATCTTTATCTGTTGCTGCTAAATCTGCTAGTGTTTGTATGGTGGAACGACGGGTTTTTGTTCCGGTTCCCAAATCCCAATTCATGGCTGTAATATTTTGGCTATCATCCAAATTTGCACCGACAAACCGATTTTTATTACTATCCCACCATAGTTCAGGTAAGTTGTTACCAACAATAGCGCCAGCGCCTAAAGCCTAAAGATTATTCTACACCAACTAATTCTTTTTGTAGTTTATTAATTAGTGGTATTTGTACACGGTCTTGCTGATTTCCTAACGCAGAAAAACCTTTTGATCCTTTGTAGATTTCATACTTAGTATAAATATCAGTAGGAATAGTATTTATTGTAGTGATAGGAACTATAGCAGTGTAGACAGAAAAAGGATTTTTTCAATTTGCTGCCAATTTGAAACCAACCATTAATATCTACTAGACTGGCATTTGTATCAAAAATATTTTTACAAGTTGCACTGAATCTACCAGAATTCATGGGTGGAGTTCTAGCACGAGTGTATCTATTACTATTTACCGGAGGATTTTTAAAGTAAATGCTATAAAGGTTATAACTGTCAAATTTACCATTGTTATCTGTATATAGCGGAAATCTCCAAGCGGTTTATAGGGTTTCATATTCTTCTATTAGTGTATAATACCTCTTGCAGAATTAATTTTATGTTATAATCGAGGTTTGTCTTTGTTTCAGCCAAAAGTTAGAGTTACACGGTTATCTTTGAATTAGCCAGCCCAAAGAACACCAAAAATACATAAATAAAATCTAAAAGTCTCTATCATACCACATAAACAATTTTGCAATAGGTCTATTGTTGTTTGGTTCTTCGATGCTTTCACTACCATCAATGTCAGGACTTATTTTTAATAAAGATTAATCACCAAATGTATATATATTCATTTCCAGAGGAAACTTCTTTGACATTTCAAAGATTTTCATGGCGACATCAAATACCATTTGATATACTTCCAAGTCTTCATGGCTTATAAGAAAGTTCTTTTTCCATTCCCCCTGCTCCCTGCTCCCTGCTCCCTGCTCCCCTGCTCTCTCTGTGATGATCTCACAAAATCGCGTTGCTCCCATTGGGATGTTCCTAGATTTTGTTAGTGTATATTTTATACGGCGGATCTAGTAAATACAGTAGTCTTAACTTCCATTGTCTCTGTCTCATTTGTATTATTTGATAATTTGCCATACAAGTAAAGATCAACTTGTTTTCCATCTGTAGATATACAAGCATAAAAGCCACCGTCACCTATAAGTCCTGTTGAACAACTTGGGAGTGTCGCTGGAGTTTTAATCCCATCCACCAAAAAGTTATGATCAAAGGTAGTAGCAGAAGTAGGACTGGGACTAGGAACTGTAGTAACATTATTAGGCGTAGGAGTCACAAGAGGAGCCGCAGAACGAATAGGAACAGGATTAGGAACGTTTGAATAACGCCAAATTGAATTTGGCGAATCCCACCCAGTCCAGCTATTAGATCTATAGTAAACAACAGTATATAATCGAGAATTATATACTGAACCGCTTGCAGGATTAGGAACAGGAACTTTTAAGCGCAGAACTCCTGTACCTGAATATATGGTTGTGGTTGGAGATGCAGTAGGTACAGCTACTGTTGTTGCCATTCTAACTTCGTTAGCAATATAATCTAAGGCACGATTTAAGTTAGTACGACGCTCACTATTAAATTCTGCTTTTCGATTTTGTTTCAGTATTCCTACAAATGCAATTCCAACTAAAGCAACTACAATTGACATTATTGCCGCTGCTACTAATAATTCTATTAAAGTAAAGCCTTTGTTAACATCAACATCTGATTTGAGGGTTTTTTGTATGTAAGATTTCATTTCTTTGACTTAGATAATCAATAAATTCCTGCTAAGATAAGATATGGTTTTATTTGCTACAATTGCTAGAACTCGTACCATTATCAGCATAGTTACCAGTTCTAATTAAGCCAAGTGGTTTAGATAAAACTAGACATTTTTTAAAGTTAGGATTGGCAGAAGAAGAAACAACAACTGTGATCTCAGTTGAGCTGTTCCCTAAATAATCAAAATCAATTGTAGTACCTGATGTTGCAAGAGCTACGCTGGTTAGTTCGCGATCGCCCGTTAAAAGACAGCTACTACTGGTGGTACTTGTAATTTTCAAGGTAGATGTATTCAATGTTACGTTACAAGTTAATGATTTAGCTATTGCCTGTCTTTGAGCTTCTTTCATAGCTCCCTCAATGCTAGTTAGTGCAGAATCCACTTTTTTCCTCTGAGACCATGCTAAGTAACTCGGTGCAGAAAAAGCCATAAATATACCGACAATAGCTACTATTACCACTGCTTCAAGGATTGTAAATCCCTGATCATTGGATGCACTGGAATGACGCATTGGGTATTACCTCACTAGCGAGTTTGGCTACAATTTTATTACTACTTGGAGAACCGTTGTTATCTTTGACAACTAAATACCTAACCTGCAAAACATTATAAGGCGCAGCATTAAGATTATTATCATTTCGCATGAGCCAAAGTTTCTTACTGGTATCAGGGATAATGTAAGGATTTGCACCTATAACAGCGCCATAAATAACACTAGAGCCACCTTCGGTAATACTAAATGTTTTTGAACTGTCGATATAAGCACTACCTTGAGTGATTTGCTGCAAATAGTTAGCTAATCCTGTGCTTGCAGAGGTAGCACTACAGACTGTATTGCTTCCGACTCTAGTACTGACAGATGGAGCTGGTGAAATTATACCTGGCGTTATTATAATAGTTGGGCTAGCTGAAGGTATTGGACTAGGTGCAGTGATACTGTAAACATTAGATGATCCTGAAAACTGAATCTTATCGTCCTGTTTTAATCCTTTACCAGATGATAATGTGATTGCCATCGCACCCAGAGTTGGCACAGGAGAAGCGACTATGGGAAATTCATATTGAGCAGCTATATTTCTCACTGTTTCTAAGTCTTTTTCAATCAAGTTGGCTGCGGTTGTGTACTCTTTAGCTTTAGCTTTAAAAGCAGCAGAAATTACCATCATTTGCATGGCCGCTGCTGTAAAGAAAGTTACTATGAGAATAGCAGATAGAACTTCAAGTAAGCTAAAGCCTGATTCTGAATCGCATTTTGGCTTTTTCATAATTATGACTATTCTTGTTTAACTTTTGCAAAAGCAAAAACTAATAGGTGATGTTCACAAATGATTTAGAATGGCTAATATCTGGACTTAGACGATGTTTCAAAAGTTAGAAAAGGTATAATTTCGATTATGTATCCCTTACAGGAGTTGGAGGCTCTAGAATATAGGGTTTGAGCGATTAATCTGAGATACTAGAGCCTCCGGAAAGCTGCGCTGCGCTACTTACCCTACGATAAGCAAGCTACAGTATGCATTCTCAAACACCCTCTCAATTCACCAAATTTCGTTTCCAAGACCTTATAGATTTAATTGAAAGTGGTAATTCACTACTATCTGGTTGGAGCCCAGTTAATTCACTCCAATTTGCTGATTGTCTAACAACTACGTTGTTAGAGTTAGAACCACAACCTGAATCATTACTCCACTGGTTTGCCCAAATAGAACCATTTATGCCCCCACTATTGCCTCCCCCTGCAACCCCGACTGTATAAGTAGGTGCTAAGATAAAAGCATCTAGCAGATGATTCCCATTTAGACATATTTCACCACCACTAGGTTTAGTGCCAAAAATTTGAAAATCGGTAGGTAGACAACCGCTAACACTACCACATTCATGATAAATATCAACGTTTTTACTTGTATTGCCAGATAAAAATATAACTACTTTTTTCCCTGGTGTAATTGTCAATGCTGTTGAACCCCCACTTCTGACTATATCAGTCGCTAAATATACATATCTTGATTGCCCGTTAAATGTTATAGGCAAATCAGGTGTATCACCAGTGAGCCGAGGGAGAGTGGTATCAGTATTTATTGTTCCCAAGGAAATAGTACCTGCAACCCGTGGAGTGACAGAATTATTTGCCGCTTCTGGCATTGTTGGGACTGATGGCATTCTCAAATTTGTATACATTGCCGAATACTGTGGAGTGCTCCTATCGATTTCGATATCTGAAAGGGTGACATTACAACTATTAACTAATACATTACCTTGGATTGTATTACCACCTGTACCACTATTAGTAGTAGAATCACCAATCCATACTCCAGGAATTGGAACACTATTAATACTAGGTAAGTTAACAGGAATAGCTACCTGTACCCTACTAATAGATTTATTAGCTTTGCTGTTAGCTGTTGAATTAGTTATTCTTCCCTCAATGGTTAATATGCCCATTGCCTGCAAAGTATCATCTCCAGAATCAGCAATTTTATAAGAAACCAGTTTATATTGTCCCTTGCTTGAGTCATTTGTATCAACCAGATTCCACTGGTTTGTGTCGGCATTTCCTTGTATTGTTGCTGTGGATGCTGAACTACCAGTACAAGGGCTGTCACTCATTCCGGGAATAGCTGAGGGATTTGACCAGCTTTTTTGAGATCCAGAATCAGGACAAGTACCAGAAGATGTACGATCTTGAGTACAATCCGGATATCTGGGCAGTAGCCGGTTAGAGTTGAGGAATGCTTGGTAATAGGAAACACCTTTTTCTGCGGCTGCCAGTGACTGCTCTGTTTCTTTTCGGGTTGACGCTAATATTTGATCTCCTTGAGATCTTATCGTCATGGTTAACGCCACTAAGATCATAATTAATCCCAGTGCTACAGCGATTACTATAGCAAATCCTGATTCTCCAGAGTGAAGAAGCAAAGCCATTTTTAATCTGGTGTTCATAATAATCTTGTTCAGGTTATTGTTAACTAGTTGATGACGAAGATATATAAATCAATGCCTAATTATTGCAGAAAACTCAGGTTATATTTTTATAGTGAATTCAATGGAGTTATTAGAAATGAATGATTGCTTGATCAGACATTCTATTCAAGTATTGAGGCAGCTTGAGTGATTGCAGGCTTGATTGAACTGTGATCAGAAGACAAAGTATGGAGTGTTGATTTATTTCTAAAATACCCTATTATATTGTTTGTTGCAGCTTTCAGCAATTTCACTAAATTTATGATGTTTGAGGAAAGACTGCATCATAAATTCTATTAAAAATTTTACCGTATTATGTCATCACCGTTAAATTAATCACAAAGAGTAAAATATTTTGGCTCTTGCGTTCTTTTTATGGTGATTGAGGAATAAGGCTTTCAAGGATTTTAAACCTGTTTTTCTATAAAAAGAACCGAAGAACCAATATTTTTTTGTTGTGATGATCATCTGTCCCTGAGACCAATGAATAATCGTGTACACATAAAAAACAGCAGAACGCAAATATCTGTGCTGCCGTTTTTCAGAGGAAAATGTCTTTCATTTTTCCACAATTTGATATTAACTATCCATTGGTCGTATTATCTTATTAATAAGCTGCTATGACAAGCTTACGCTTCTTTTGACAGCTTTAAATTGCTTGCGCTGGCAAGCCAAGAAGCCAGCAGTTGCTAATAAGCCAAACATAGCTGAAGGTTCGGGAACAGAACGGATACCAGCTACCAAACCAAGGGCAGGTGTTGTTCCATAATTCGTCGATATGTTGTCTAATTTAATCAACATTTCACTGACGTAATCGCCCAAAGCGATGCCAAAATCATTGAAGTCCAAAGTAGCTACGTTGATGCTACGCACTGGATTATCTGTAAAATCGCCAGTCTCATAGGTTTGATAATCGAAAGTCTGTCCGTTGATCTCGACTGAAAAGCTATCAGGAAGACCAAGTTCAAATAAAGCCAAGTCATCTCCTACAGAGTTTAATATTGGATTGCTGAAACCCAATCTCACATAAGCACCAGGAGTCGTCGATGCAAATACAGTAGTAGCAACATTGCCATCCAGGATTGCGCTTTCTACGGAGTTTCCATTTGAGGTCACATTTGCAGAATTTAGTAAAATATCTGCTAACGCGTTAGTGTCTACTTCTACTCCTCCTATTAATACTACTGCACTTGCAGGTTTAGCGAAAGCACCAAATCCCAGCATAATGATGTTACTTACCGCTAGACCTGTACTCAAGGAGCGTAAAGCTTTTTGAGAGAATAATTGACCTAACTTCTTTAATGTACTCATCTAAATCATTCCTAATTCTATAATTGGGTTGTTTCTGCTTGATTGATATGTTGTGATGTAAGTATGCAATGAGCAGTACCAGTATTATCATAAACACTAATCAATAAGCTGGTGCATCAGTACAAGTACCAGAAAAATGCACTTTTGTACGAGTATAAAGACTAAAAATTACACTTATGTAAACATCGTCATAATTAGGGCTAAACTTCATGAAATCTTTACAGGAAGAAGCCTCCTTACTGCGTTAGGAAAAATATTCAGGCTTAAATTAATGCTGACTTTGAAACCTCCAATTTGTTTGGATTACTTATAGAAGCTGTATAATTACATTCTGTCCAGCTCTTTTAAGACACGGTTGTTACAATATATTTTTTTTTTGAAAGATAACTGAAAATACATCTTTGGATAGATGTAATATGCTTTTATATGTGCGTGTAATTTACTTACACAACTGTCACAATCAAGTCTCTTGTAGGGTGCCTCAGATGTCGAAAATTTATTGAAATTAACCAATTTAATAAGTCTGACGCACCCTACTAATATGTCAGTTGCGTAAGTCCTGGTGCATTATCTTGAATCATGAATTTATTATCTTGAATCATGAATTTAACTGTGAGTAGAGGGAGTATACAATCAGACTCCCTCTTGAAATTAGCTGAATTTAGTAATGATTCAGATTGATGCCTGCTTCTCTAGCCATTGCTTCCAAACCTTTGGTTTCCAAGGTTTTGATAGCTTTTGTGGAAAGTTTTAGTCTTACCCAGCGATTACCACCTGCCCACCAAACTCGCTTGCTTTGCAGATTAGCGTGTTGTAAACGCTTGGTGCGACGGTGGGAGTGAGAAACAGCCATTGCATTATTGGCTTTTTTACCGGTGAGTTCACAACGACGGGACATTATTAGTTATCTCCAAAAGTCTATATCATACAACTTTTCCATTGTATAGGCATAAAAGCCTTGGTGATGGTCATTGGATTTTGGGTTTTGGACGTTCGGGAGCCTCGATCGAACGATTTTGGATTGATTCCACAGATAAATTTGGGGGCTTGTACTTGTACCATCAAAGAATTATTATATCGCTTGGAGTTAAACAATGTTGATCAATATTGAATATTGCCAGGTAAAAGTGCGAAATGCCGGGTAAAAGTGCGGTATGCTTCATACGTTGATTAAGCAAAGCCCAACTTTTCATGTCAATTATAGATAAACAGCGTCTAAAAAAACTGCTCATCAATCATATTACTTAGCACTGGATGCTAAAATCAGTGGTTTTCATCTATATCTTATTTGGGGCATAAGTATATCTCCGTGCAGATAGCATGATTTTTCTGCCCCAACCATCCAGCTATCAAGACACTAAAGACACCCTCAAGCTGGACAACAAGGAAAATCAGCAATTTTCCGCTGTTTATTTGCAAAGTTATACACCTAAGTACAGTCTTCCGAATATTCACGGAAATTCCTAAGACTTGGGCGATATTCAGGAAATGTTAAAATAACTACAGAATTTCGGTTTTAGCGTTTTTGCTTACGATTATCGTGGTTATGGTAGGAGTCAGGGAATACCTAGAGAAAAGTATGCTTATGAAGATATTGATACGGCTTATAATTAGTTAATTAAAAACTTAAATATTAAACCGGACTAGATTATAGTTTATGGGCGTTCAGTTGGGGGTGCTTCCGCAGTAGATTTAGCATCTCGAAAACCGATGGCTGGTTTAACTATTGAAAGTGCGTTTACTTCAGCTTTTGGCGTAGTTGTACCTTTTCAGATTTTACCTTTTGATAAATTTAATAACTTGGATAAGATGATCCAAAAAGTAAAATGTCCTGTTTTAGTGATACACGGTAAATTAGATGATATTATCCCTTTTAACCATAGTGAACATTTGTTGGCGGCTATAAATTGACCTAAGCTTTCTCTGTGGGTGGAGGATGCAGATCATAATGATCTGTCTTCTGTTGCAGGAGAAAAATATGGAAAAACTTTGCGAGAGTTTGCTGATTTAGTGTTGTAAAATTAGAGGATATCTGAAAAGTTGGCATTTGAGTACAAGGATACCTGAAAAGTATGCGAAAGGTATGTATATTCTGTATACAGAAGTCCTACCTGTCTTAGTTTCAGCTTATTTAGCCACCTAAATCCCCCTATTGGGGATTTAGAAAATTCTTGTCATCCCAGAATTGACGGGTTCGGAAGTGGTTCGGTTTAGATAGCGTTGGTTTTTGTCAACCCAACCTATATCTCTAGCTTAGTGTATTTTTTTAAAAATCATTACAGTCCCAAATTCATCCATCATTTCTTCTCTGATGGAGCGCAACCTGGGTGGACCTGAGAGAAAGTCCTTGATGGTAATTTTTTGTTCTCTGAAATCCTTGATAAAATCATGAATATCAGCAATGATATTAACCTGAGATTTTAGTTATTTCAACATTATACTAGTATAATCAATGCCTTGTTTGGCAGCTTTGCGAGAATCAGAAACCATTGCACCTTCGGAAGTATTTTTAGCTAAACGTAGTTCCTGGGTTAATTTTTTATATTGAGTTTTGAGGATTTCATTTTGTTTTTCTAGATGTATACATCTGCGAGTTACATCATCTTCACTAGTATTATCAATAGTTTCTCCTAACTGATGCTGTCGCTCGATTTCTAAAAGTCTTGCTAAATCCCCTTCTTGATAGGCCCTATTTATTTATTTCATGATTTCTGCATGAGACTTATGGGTTTCACTATCTTGTACTTTATCTGGATGAAAGACTTCTGCTAATTTCAAAAATGTCTGGCGAATTTTTCTATAATCCCCTGTTCTACTAGCAGAAGTAGATTGTATTTCCTGTTGTGAGTCCCAATATTGATGACGGTTTATATTGGTTTCATTTCCCTCTACTTCTGGCTTCTCAAATAGTTCGTCTAGTTCTGGATGTTCCTAATCATCTTCTTCATGAGCAGATTTCGGACTAATTATTCCTGTCATTTGTAGGGTCAAGTAAAGTGATTCTATACTTTTTTTGTTTGTTTGCGAAATTTCGTAGTAGTGAGAATTTCATTGAAAACAGCATAATTTTCTTGATCTAGGTCTGCAATTTTCTTAAAACTGGGAGTGGCTTTCTGAAATATTTCTGTAGCTAACGAACGCATTTGTTCGACGAAGTCATTTAACTCTGTTCGCTTTCTCTTAGTTTGTTTGATGAGTGAGTGGTGTTCTTTTTCTAGGGACGATAATATATGCATTTCAGAAAGTGCTAGTGTTGTGCTTGAGGATGTTGGTAATGCAGACTTGATTTTTTTAGGCATGACAAAGGTCAGTAAGTTTAAGGTGTACAAGATATTAGTAAGTAGACAGGTGTAATTATTATGATTTAGTAAATTTATATTTTTACTTTACTATTCTTTGAGTAGGTATTTATGTTAAATAACTTTAATCTATCTAATGGTCTATTTCATATCTTGGAGTGTAATAATTCAGGACTCAGGAGTCAGGAGTCAGGAGTCAGAATGTTCGAGAAATTCGTTAATTATCAAATAGGTATTTTTGCCGTTAGGCTGAATAGGATTTATGCACCCTACAAGAGACTATTTCATATCTTGGAGTGTCAGGAGTCAGGAGTCAGGAGTCAGGAGTCAGAATGTTCGAGAAATTGATTAATTTGTGGATGGGCATTGCCCACCCTACTTTATTGAGAATTGTGCAAGATTTCAGTATTCGATGAATTAGATAATATTGCTCAATTATACTTCTAATATCTAAGTACCGTGGAAACCATAGGGTACTCTTTCGGGAATAATTACTCGTCCAATAGCTTCACTAGTAACATCTTGAGCATTTATAACTACTAATTCAGAAGTTTCTAAGTTTTGATTATAAACAAAGGTGATCAGCCAGCCATCATCTTCTGTTGTTGCACCAAAACGAGGCCCAAACACGGCTTCACCTCCGTAACGCCGTTGTTGAAATTCATGGGTTTGGGATTTGCCACTGATCAAGTTATACTTAATTATGCTGTCAAATAATGGCAGAGAATCTTTGGCCATTTTAGCTGCGCAGGCGTATTGGGTTTTTCTTCCCAGCAGGTTTTCTTTAATACGGGGAAATTCCCCTGGTACCTCGTCTAACATTTCTTGTGTTACTGTACCTGTGCTGAGGTTAAATCGCCAAAGATGTAATAGGGGAATATCTACTGTGGGCTCTGTTGATGACCCACTCTTTAATACGCTAGTGGAACCCATCTGACAAGCAATAAGTATTACTTCTTCTCCTTATTCGTAGGCGTTAAGGGTGTGGAAGACTTAGCAGCAAGGACTTTCAAAGGAACGGATATTGCTGTTGTCTCCATGACGTGGGATAATACCAAAACGACTGGGGCGATCGCTCTCAAACATCATCATCGGTTCTTCCCGTTACATCTTTTCTGGGCTGAATGTCAGGGGTAAATCGATGAAAATGGTGTAATTCTCAGTAATGGCAAAATCATGCATCATTACAGCCATTGGTATTTCAATAGGTACGGTTCGCAATAATTCACCTTGGGGGAAAACTATACCATATTCTAGGTACGGTGGTGCAAAAAAGTAGCCAAAGAACATCATTTCCCCGGTAATAGGATGGGCAGTAAAACGGGAAGTCAGTTTGTTGTTAAAGCTGTATTCACCAATAGTTTCTAATTCAGGAAGTCTTAATATTGTGGGGCGCTCCTCCTTCCCACATTCCCACAGTTCTAAAAATTGTCGGGCGTGCCATACTAAGGCAGTATTGGCCGTGTTTTTCCCTGATCCGTATGGGTTGTCAGTGTGAGGTAGTTATAAAATTCCACTCCAAACAGCTTTCCCTCTTTCGTATTCAATATTCCAGCCTCTAGTGCGGACATAACGGTTGCGATAGGTGGCTTGACCGTTGTTAATTTCAACGCCATGTAACATTCCATCACCATCAAAGCAGTGATACTGAGCAATGGGTGAATGTTGGGGGTTCGTTCCATTGCGGACAAACATCCTAGAAAGGTCGGGGGGTAGTTCACCGATGACTTTGAGGGCTCCTGTAGTCATTTATTGGCAAACAGGGGAAAAGTTGCCATCAAGATATGGATTTACTGTGGTTTTTATCATTGTTATTGTTGAGTTTTATGATGGTACTTTCTTTAATTAAGATAGCCATACCAGATTCTCTACCTAGATCCCCGAATAGGAGAATAGAAAATGAGGTTAACTCTTTACCTACTCCGTCATGGAGAAACAGAATGCAGTCGTAATCATGCCTTTTGCGCTGCCGACTCAGAATTGACTCCTGAAGGTGTAGAAATGGTAAATGCTTTTGCTGCTGCATACAGTTCTACCTCTTGGTAAGCAATTTTTTCTAGTCCTATGCGACGAACTATAGAAACAGCAAAACACATATCTAAGGCTATAGGAATACAACCAGAATTGTTAGATGGTTTAAGGGAAATTAACTATGGTCAATGGGAAGGAAAAACTCGAGAAGTGATTAGCCGTCAATATCATGATGATTATATCTGGTGGTCAGCCGACCCTGCTTGGTATGCGCCCAATGGCGGAGAATTAGCAGTAACAATTGCTTCTCTAGCTATGCAGGTAATTGAAGAAATTAAGTATCTTCATAGCAGCCGTAATGTTTTAGTTGTTAGCCATACAGCAACTATTATAATGATTCTCTGTAGTTTGCTAGGAATTGATATGGGACGTTTTCCTTATCTTTGGGAGTGTCCAGTTGGTTCTGTAAGTATTATTGAATTTACTGAACATGGTCCCATATTGCAAACTTTAGCAGATCGGACTTATTTAAATGTGAGATTGCGAAATTTACCAGGAACTTAAGTTTAGTAATCAGTTATGAACAATAAGCTGGATTTTTTAGAGAAGTAAGTGGGTTATCTGAAGTTTTTGAATGATGAATTCCCAATTTCGTGTTGGGTGATTGCTGATCTTATTTTGAAGAACATAAGAAAATATATTCAGTAATAGATTAAACTAAATAATGAGAATTTATCCGAATTGTAAAATATGAAGGTGGAGTCCAAGGTGAGTAGTAGTGATAATTATAGCTTCTCGTTTTCAGGAGAAGTAACAATTCCCCAAGCTCCTCCTGAGTTTAAATCTGGTTTTATCGGCATTATTGGTCGTCCCAATGTAGGTAAATCCACTCTGATGAATCAATTAGTAGGACAAAAAATTGCTATTACATCACCTATAGCTCAAACTACTAGAAATCGGTTACGGGGTATTTTAACTACAGATAAAGCTCAGTTAATTTTTGTTGATACACCAGGAATTCATCAACCTCATCATCAATTAGGAGAAGTCCTGGTAAAAAATGCCAAAATCGCAATTGAGTCGGTAGATGTTGTATTATTTGTAGTTGATGGAACAGCGGCTTGTGGTGGAGGTGATCGCTTTATTACTGAGTTACTCAGTCGTAGTCAAACAGCAGTAATATTGGGGATTAACAAAATTGACGAACAACCAGCAGATGCTGAGAAACTGGATGATAGTTATATTCAGTTGGCGAAGGAACATCAATGGGAAACTATCAAATTTTCTGCTAAGACTGCTTTAGGATTAGTGGAAGCGCAAGAATTATTAATTGAACATTTAGAACCTGGGCCTTTTTATTATCCACCAGATCTAGTTACAGACCAGCCAGAACAGTTTATTATGGGGGAATTAATTCGGGAACAGATTTTATTGTTAACCCGTGAAGAAGTACCTCATTCAGTGGCGATCGCAATTGATTTAGTAGAAGAAACCCCAAGCATTACCCGTGTACTCGCAACTATCCACGTCGAGAGAGACTCCCAAAAGGGGATTTTGATTGGTAAAGGTGGGACAATGCTGAAAGCTATTGGTAGTAAAGCTCGTGAACAAATACAAAAACTGATTGCTGGTAAAGTTTACCTAGAATTATTTGTGAAAGTGCAACCCAAATGGCGACATTCACGAGTGAGGTTAGCAGAATTAGGGTATCGAGTAGAAGAATAAATAATTACAAATTAAGGGTGATTGACTTTTTCTAATAACCACAGAGAAGCCACAGTACTCAAAAAGTGAGCTGCAATACTATTAATATTTGCAACTTCCACAAATACATCCATAGCACGAATAATCCTATAAGGGTCAGTAATTGCCACTCCTGGGGGTTGGGAGACAGATTTGGCTACTAACACACCTACCGTCGCACCTGCACCCAAGATGCTGATTAAAATCCCCACTAAACTCACCATTATTCCCAGTCGCATAGCTCTAACGGTTTCTGCCTTACTGGGATGTAAAGTTATATTGGGGTTTGCTAGGCGTTTACCGAGGCGTGTGTAACGAAAATTCCAATAAACACTAAATAACAGCACTACAATTCCGCACACACCCCAAAATATGCCAACTCCTAGACCTGTATTTTGTTGTTGAGCAAAATCACGACCAGTAGCAGCAAATAACAACGCCAAGCCGCTGACTATTAATAGTACCAATTGCACCCATACAGTTATCCAGCCAGTAAAACTAATAGTTTTAGCGATATGTTGTAGCTTGGGTGCAAGCGATGGCTGATCATGGTGATGCGATGGCACTTCCGATTCAGTGTGCATATTTATGACTGATTACTTGTTATATCCCCCTCTTGCAAACCTTAGTTCCATCAACTGACTATATACACCCACCTCCAGACATAATTACCACCAAATATTAAGGCATAAGATAGAACTTGGAAATAGGAAAAGAATAATAACCTCTTCCCACGCTTCAATTACTAATACATACAATTAACACGTTGTTTACTGATAGAATTACTGTGTTCTTCTTCAAGAAGGTCAGCACCAAGGATAGGAAACTATGATTAAATCTTGGATGGTAATTGGAAGTGTGGCTTCCTTAGTAGCCTTTGCAAGTACCCGGATTACACCTAGCGATCGCCAGTGGTTCAGGCACTTACAAAGACCCAGATGGCTGACTTTTGAAGGCGCAATTCCGTTAATCTGGACAGTAATCTTTATTTGTGGCGCTTGGTCAGCTTATATGATCTGGGAACACAATCCTGGTAGTGATACAACCTGGTTAATGATGGGTTTATACCTGCTGCTAGAAATATTTACCATTGCTTACACACCCGTCATGTTTAGGTTACGTAGTCTCAAAGTAGGTACAATTCTTGGTGGTACAGGTTTTATCATCTGTCTTTTAGTCACTTTCGCAGTTTTATCTGTTTCTATTTGGGCAGCATTATTGCTAGTTCCTTATTTATTGTGGAGTCTCATTGGCACATATACAACTTGGGAAATGATTCACATCAATCGGCAAAATGTTTGACTGAATAATTACATGATTTCTGGTTTTATGAAGTACGTGCTTATTTTGAAAAAGAAACAGATCCTGTGAACATTTAGATCAGGATTGAATTTGAGAGTCGAGGAATACTGTTAATTCGAGATATTGAACTATTACAAGCTCCTGTAAAAATCAAATAAGAATTACAGCAGATTGCAGATCAATGAGTTACAGAATCTAAATTGAAACCTAGACAGCAAGAGCATTTTAAGCTGTTAAGCAGCTAAATTTAATATTTAGTAGCCTAGAGTCCTTGTAGCACGCCTTTTGGGGAGAAAAGTAAATGCGTAACAGCTTACTACTTACTCCTCATTCCTGCTGTAAGTCGCTATTTTTACTGGTAAAGGATATTAATAGGAAATATTAAGGAATAAATGAATCAAGGTCTACCTAAGTTCGCAAAAATAAAATAGGATTCCATCATATCCGTGAAGACAGGAAAGAGGGGCTAGGAAATATATCTGTTCATATCATATAAGTAGATGGGCGGAAAAATTTATAACTATGTATGTCATGGTGAATGCAGCAAAGCTGAATCGATCAATCCCAAGGGTTTCAAGTAATTTACATCTTGTTACATGGTTATATTGATTTGTATCTAGCTAATTACCATTTAGAAATGCAATAATTGATATTGAGTTTTTATCAGCTAATTTTACAGTCGATTAGTTTATTCTTATCAGATGCTGCCTTGCTACCAGTGAGTAAGGATTCAGGTTGGCCTATGTAACTTATATAACATTCTTGTCTATATTCTTCAGTTCTAAAATTGACTGTGCAAATGGCTAAATATTTGTCAAACCTGATTTTTGTTTAATCTCAGCTACATTTTAATTTGCACAGCTACAGTCTGTAGCACCGAGTACTTTTCTCACCAAGCTTTTGGGATTGATATATGGGATCGCAATATTCGATATCAGTAATTAATAAGTTAAGGTAATACCATTTTTATTATTTCTTTGTTATTTTGTATATAACGGGACAGTTCTTCAACATCCGGTGAGTTTAAATAGCAATTAGTTGAAGGATATCTCTGCTGATTCCATGTAAGATATCTAAGTCAGAATTGTCTTCACTATAATTACCAAGACAACGCAGATTTATGCAATAAATTGCATGGACAACAGTTAAATAAATTTGCAAAATTTCATCCATCTAAAGACAACAGGATTTAGAACTATGATCACCACAAATAGTCAACCTATTATTCTCCCTACTTTAATTAGCCCCATTGGAGAACATCATCAGACAAGTAATCAATCTGATTTACTACAACCACTCCGTCAATGGTTAGATGAAATTGAAATTCACAACCGTAAACTCGCTAAATTTATAGCTAAACTGATTCCTGCTCAATGTCCCTTTGAACGTGATATAATGTTCTTAGGTCGGAAAGTAGCTCACATTCCTCCAATGTGTAAGCTCAATCCACTGTATGATCAACTAGTTGGCTTGCGTTTTCGGGCATTGTGTTATTTAGTAGATCAATGTGGAGAGGATATCCAATCCTACTGCTAAAAGCAACTAGATTCAATACAGGTGGAAATTAAGATAGAGCATCAACCCACTCAAGAGAGCCTCAAGCAATTAGGCGTATACAAATGGGCAATTTGGCAAAAAGAAGTTTCTAAATTCCCGTAGACTTATGATTCTCAAGAAACTTGCTACTTTTTAGAAGGTAATGTAATTGTGACTCCTGATGGCGGACAACCAGTGCAAATCGGTAAAGGTGATTTAGTGACTTTTGGGGCTGGCATGTGTTGTACATGGGAAATTACCCAAGACGTAAAAAAACATTATTGCTTTGATTAATTCACCACCAAGACTGAAATTTATTATCTTTTTCTCCTGGTAGAGTTGACAATACAGAAAACAAACATCCCATCATTAACTTGGACTAGGTCTTGTTTGGAGATTCGCAACAAGTATCATCAGCTGAACTTGCAGTATCGCTAAAATCTTAATACTCTCAAGAAACACATTTTATAACCCTTGCCAAGCAAGTATTTAAGGTTTTTAATATGAACGAACGTGTTTCTTTCATTTATTGCTGGAGTGTAAACCGCGCTCGTGGGAGGCTCACATCTTGCACCAATAGAAATTGGTGCAAATTTAATTACACCGTATAATTCTAAAACCCTTAATTTACCGCTTAAGACCAATAAAAATTAAGGTAGTCTTATGGCGTATCTTTTTAGGTTACCTGAGTTTGTACAGAGAGGTGCAAGATATCAGTAGAGCTGTATAGTTCAAAACTTGTTGTCACTCCATCCCTATAAATTAAAAATTAAAAATTAAAAATTAAAAATTTATGTAAGAATTCAGGAGTCAGGAGTTATGAGTCAGGAGTTATGAGTCAGAATGTTTGAGAAATTGCTTAATGATCAAATAGGTATTTTTGGCGTTTAGTATGAAAAAGCTGACTGCTGATGGCTGTTAGCGTAGCGTGCCGTTAGGCATTAGCTGAATGCTTACAAATTTATAACGCCAGATAGATTTATTATAGTATTCATAAATCGTTCAGAATTTATATATAATTTGGGTTTTAAGATTTACATAAAATGTTATTACATCTCAGCACTTGGCCTGAAGTAGAAACTTATTTACAGCACTCTCAGGGAATTATTTTCCCCATTGGTTCTACAGAACAACATGGTCCTACTGGTTTAATTGGTACTGATGCTATTTGTGCAGAAGCTATATCGCGTGGAGTTGGTCAAGCAACTCAAGCTATGGTTGCACCAACAATCAATGTCGGTATGGCATTACATCATACTGCTTTTCCAGGGACAATTAGTTTGCGTCCTAGCACTTTAATTTTGGTAGTGCGAGATTATATAACTTGTTTAGCCAAAGCTGGTTTTACCAAGTTCTACTTTATCAACGGACACGGTGGAAATATTGCTACTCTCAAAGCAGCTTTTTCAGAAATTTACGCTCATTTAGAAGATTTGCAAATTCCTAATGCATCAAAAGTGCAATGTCAAGTTGCTAATTGGTTTATGTGTGGTTCTGTGTATAAGCTGGCTCAAGAATTATACAGTGATCAAGAAGGTTCTCATGCAACTCCTAGTGAGGTAGCTGTGACTCAATATTTTTATCCAGAAGCAATACAAAAAGCATACCTGTGTCCAGAAGTTGTTTCTGGACATAAAATTTATGGTGCTGTTGATTTTCGTTTACGTTACCACGATGGCCGTATGGGTTCCAATCCTGCTTTAGCTACTCCAGAACATGGGAAACAGTTTTATGATTTGGCTGTGGAGGAATTAAGTAAGCGATATTTGGAGTTTGTGAAGGAAGAAGAAAGTAAATAAACTTTTTACGTGAGATAATGATAGAAATTAAACTGCTCAAAATATCGTAATTAACGAGTACGAAAACACTCTCACAGATTTTATTCAACTTCTGGAATCATGTCAACGTGCTGCTGCTCGTTCACTTAATGCTATCATGACAGCCACCTACTGGGAAATTGGGCGCCGAATTGTAGAACTTGACCAAGGTGGAGAGAAACGAGCAGAATACGGTGCATCAGTTATAACAAGACTTTCAAAAGACTTAATAGCCAAATGTGGTAAAGGATTATCAAAAAGTAATTTAGAACAAATGCGGCGTTTTTACCTACAATGGCAAATTGCCGAGACAGTGTCTGGGGAATTCCGTTGATCTATGTTTATCTATTATATTAATATATAAGGAATATAAGGACGGACAAGATGCCCATCCTATGTCAAAGAGGCTAAGGGAGAGCTACAGTTGTTTTATACATCACCAATAACTTTACCAACATCCTGTTCAATACTTGGGAAACTTGTCTTTGAATTAGTTCTTGAAATTGCGTTTTCCTTTATAACTAGATATCTGAGCTAGAGTTTCTAAAGATTGCATTCCTGCATAGATTTTACCTTGAATCTACCAAGTCAGATAACCTTTTATTTTTGCTTTCTGACATAAATCAGGTTGTGGGTTAGTACCTTTAGGATCATATTAAATATATGTAATAGTTGCCCATGCTTGTTTACCAAATAGTTCTTTTTGGTGGTGACAACATGGACACCAGAAAGCACCATACTTTTTCGCTTTAATTGTTTTTTTTAAGGTATTACGCTAAAGCGATTTGTGCTGCTCCTGAAAAATTTTTTAGAGGTGGGGTTTTTGAGTCTTTAATATTTTACTGGTGATGAGATTTCGGGAATTTACGGAATATCATAATGGAGTCTCTTCGGCTTTAGTAATAGTAGTAAATAAGGTTAAAGTTGCTGCGAATAAACCTGTAATAGTTGAGTATTTCATGACTTAAACTCATTTTTCCGAAGAACAATGTTGCGTTGCCAATTCAATTCTTAGAGATGATTTATAAAGTAAATGTTTAGGAGACAAGACGAATTAGCATAATTCTATTTATAATAGCATATATAGCCCCTTACTCATTTGTATTAAACGCTCATAATTCTTGCTTATACCAATTCTCTATGAGGCTGCACAGAATGAAGCTTGGTGAAACAGAGCTTCAAGGATGAAATCATAACTGGTCAAAGAGGAGAT
>ERZ1034423.26-NODE-26-length-35176-cov-256.920304_pt1 | contig 35176 bp, 23 predicted proteins | sample MGYA00520609_ERZ1034423 | MGnify/ENA primary metagenome ERZ1034423 (study PRJEB33736, sample SAMEA104288487) | Azolla rubra | place: Australia | collected 1985 | study: EMG produced TPA metagenomics assembly of the PRJEB19522 data set (Is there foul play in the... | reverse complement strand
GGTAGGAATGGGGAGCATGAGGAGTAGTCGGGAGGTATCAAAATGAATTGGAGCTAGTCTAAGTTGTTGTAAAAACTACTACAATTAATACTAACAGTAACATAACCGCAACTGTTAATCCAAAAAGATAATAAGACACTCTCCCACCACCTCCATATCTTATACCTTCTCCGCCGAATAAGCTGAAAACTCCCGTTCCGTTGATAAGACCATCAATTAACCATCGATCAAAAAAAGTAATTGACTTACTTACAAAGATTATATTACTGATAAAATAAGTATCATAGAATTTATCAATATAACCTCGATTTAATGACCAACCTCGAACATTTTGTTTAAATGAATCTAAGAAAACATTATTTATAAAGTTCCTTTTTATAAAAAAAGAAAATAGATTATTTGCCAAAGAAGAGTTTGGACCATAGATTCCATAAGAAATAAGAAACCCAACGAAAGAAAAGCTTAAGGAACCAATTGATTTTAATAAAAACTCCGTCAAAGTTTCAGGACGCTGGTCGGGGATTATCAGTGGAATCAGCCATTGGGATAAAAAATCTAGACTTGTCTCTTTAGTAAGATATTGAATTCCGATAGAACCAGCGAATGGGGTAGGTATTGCCAGAAGTATTAGGGGCAACAGCATTGCAAAACTTGATTCTTTGGGAAAGGGTAAATCCCGAAAAGGAGAGGTTTCATTATTAATATCAACTACCCTACCAAGGAGAGTTAACGAATCTGCTTCCTCAAAGAAATGTCTTGAAGAATCTTTTTGATTTATGACGCTATCTGGATTTTTAAAAAACTCTCCCCACAAAAAAAATTCTGTTTGGTAGGATTCAGAAACTTGAGCTTTTTTTATGATAGTACCACCACGAAAAAAGCCCTCGAAGGTCAGAAAGTAAATACGAAACATGTAAGATGCTGTGAAACCGGCTGTGATAGACGTTATCCATCCGAGCGAAGAAGAAAATAACCAACTTTCTGCAGTAGTTTCATCCTTGGACCAGAGACAAGCGAGTGGTGGTATACCACATAGAGAAAGAGTACCTGAAAGAAAAGTAGTTCCGGTAATCGGCATATACCTTCGTAAACCACCCATTGAAAAAATATCCTAACTTTTAGTAGGGGAATATCCAACAACCTTTTCCATTGAATGAATTACTGAACCAGATCCGGGAAATAATGAAGCTTTGGAATAAGCATGTGTAATCAAATGAAATAATGCAGATCGATAAGCGCCAATACCCAAAGCTAGTACCATATATCCTAATTGAGACATGGTAGAGTAGGCCAAACCCTTCTTAAGATCCCTTTGAGCGAGAGCAAGTGTGGATCCTAATAAGGCTGTTATTCCACCTATCCAGGATATAACATTCATACTCAAGGGTAGTAATTGAATCAGATCAAAGATTCGAGCTATAAGAAAAATTCCCGCCGCTACCATAGTTGCGGCATGGATCAAGGCTGATATTGGTGTGGGTCCTTCCATTGCGTCAGGCAGCCATACATGCGGTGGAAATTGCGCAGACTTAGCTATCGGGCCTAAAAATAGTAAAAGAGCCACGATATTTGCAAGAATGGGATCAACACTACGAGTATCCATCAATTCAACGAATCGTTGACATAGTTCACAAATTTCAAAACTTCCAGTTATCCGATAGATACCTGATATACCCAGCAACAACCCGAAATCTCCCATACGGTTAGTGATGAAGGCTTTCTGACAAGCATTGGCGGCGTTTGGTCGTGAGAACCAAAAACCGATAAGCAAATAGGAACACATCCCCACTAATTCCCAAAACGCATGAATTTGTACTAAGTTGGGGCTGAATACCGATCCTAACATGGATGCAGCAAATAGACTCAAATAGGTAAAGAATCTCACATATCCTTGATCGTGACACGTATAACTATCACTGTGAATCGTAACTAAGATACCTACAGTAGTAACTGGTATTGACATAATGAGCGTGAGTGGATCTACCAAAAAACCTATCTTCGGAGGAATATCATTTCTAAGGATCCAGGGCCACAGATATTGTTTGATGGAGTGACTAAAACTTTGTTGCCAGAATGAAGATATGGATATGACCATAGAAACAGCTAGCAATGATATGCTAAGTGCAGCGCATAAACGACGAATACCGTTTGTAGCCTTGGGAAAAAAGAACGAAATTAATCCAGTTAGAGCAGAAGATACTAGTGGACAAGCGGGAATGATCCAGGCATACTCGCATGAAAACTCTATGAACATATATATCTTTTAATTTTTTTTTTGAAGTTGTCTTTTCCTCCTTCATCTCGGAACTATGTAGAATGGAATGGGTGTGCTCGAGCAAATAATTAGTCTTCTTTCGTTTTGATGCTAGCAATATCCAACTTTCTCTGGGACAACAACGAAAAAACTTGACAGAATTAAAAAGCGTTAGAGATACTTATTTAAAATAGAAAACCCAACCCTAAAAAGTTGGTTTAACAAGTCCCCTCCCTCCTTAGTCCATAAATATAAATCGTGATGAATAGATATGCAATAATAGGCATCGGTGGGGAACAACTCCGAGTGGAACCGGGGAGATTTTATGACATTCGTAATTTCGCATCACTCCCAAACGTATCAGGATCCAATGTCAACGTCAAAGCATCGATAAATCGCGTTTTACTCGTTTGTTGCGGATCCGAAATAACTATCGGACAACCATGGCTTAGTGATGCAGTTGTCAGGGGAAGATTATTACACCCTTGTTTTGGAAATAAACTATTGATACAGAAGATCCATTCTAAGAAGAAAACATGAAGAAAGGTGGGATATAGAGAGAAATTGACCCGATTTGTGGTTGATTCTATCTATCTCAATGGTAAAGATTTGAACGATTACTGAATGATTCCTCGTATCAGTCATTTTTTTTTTTTTACCAGGAAGATTCTTTGAGAAAGAAAGCAATTCTATTTGTGTTTGATTTTTTCATTCTCGCTCGCGCCATCTATCAAGAAAATCCCCTCATTATATATATATCATTGCTGCGTATCAATACGATTAACCCTACTAGGAAGAAAAAATAGACTTTAACCTTAAGAAAAAAAGTTCCCTATGGCAGTACCAAAGAAACGTACTTCTGGTTCGAAAAAAAAGATTCGTAATCGCGTGTGGCGAGATGGGTCAGTAAATGTAGCAGCAAAAGCTCTTTCCTCAGCCCGGTCTATCTTGAGCGGTCGCTCAAAGAGCTTCTATTACGTAACAAACGAGAAAGCTTCTGGAACAAATGATTAGTCTATCCCTATAAATAATTATAAGAATTATCGGATTTTCTAGTTGAGATAACCTGATTCAGACTTGGCAAAATTGGTTGATGGGGTTCAGTACCCAGAGTTGTAGTAGTTGCAGTAAAAAAATGACTATATATAATGGTAGTTTTCTTCGTTTGGTTATATACCATTATATATAGTCATATAGCTGCCGATATCCAGATAGAGTCTAAGTAATTAGAAACATATTACTAAAAAAAGAAAAGTCTGATTTCAAAGAAAACATAGTTTAGTACAAAATACCATGATTAAACATATTATCTTTTATACCCTTCCCGATTACTTATTTTTGAAATAAAAAGAAACCAGTATAGTTTATGTCTATAAGAAAGAGCTAAAATTCGATTATTTAACATCACGATGTTATTTTAGGGAATCTGTTCAATATAGATATCGACGGTTTTTCTTAGAAGCCAACTAAATCTATTTAAGTTGAAGTTATGGGTACTGTTAGACCTCTAACTTAAAAAGTGTCGGATATTTTTAATTGGTAGTACGAGTAACAAAGCTGATTTGTCTTTTGGTTATTTTTATTTATTGGGAAAGAAAACGAATGGATAAAAGATAAAAATTATTCCACTGAATCCTAGCGGGATTTTTGGATAATAGAAAAATCCGAGAACAAGAGGCATTATTTGGTGAGGGGTTAATAAATGTAAAAAATTCATAGCTTGGACATAGCCAGAGTTTCTTGTTTGATCCGTATATAAGAGATATCCTTTTTCTTATTACTCGAACGAATAAAAAGAATATAGGATAATTGACACTCCTTTATATCCCTTCGTCTTTTTTTGTTCCTGAATCGGAATAACAGGATTCGAACCTGTGACCTCCACCACCCCAAGGTGGCGCGCTACCAAACTGCGCTATATCCCGTGACTTTCATACGAGTATAGCACTAAATCTCAATCGGGGTTTATATTCTCTATCGTGCAGAAAGATCATTTCCTTTTTATTTGTTGCTCTTTGTAACAGAAAAAATACACTTCCAATTTTTGATATTTTGATGATCCATCTAAAAAAAAGAAATGCAGTGTTGACCTCTTATACGAGACTATGATAGAATCAATTTGGGTGAAGCATATGCCGCCGCTATGGTGAAACTGGTAGACACGCTGCTCTTAGGAAGCAGTGCTAGAGCATCTCGGTTCGAATCCGAGTAGCGGCATTCGGGTTCGATTTTAATAAACTTTTTTTTTCGTAAAAAAAAACCATTTAACGAAAGGGACAAAACAATGGGATGGGTTTTACTTTTCAAACCTGGTATAGTTAGATTTTATATAATGAATTAATCCATTTTTGAAATGGAGGATACGGTAACAAACGGTATGAGCTGCTAGATATTTTTTAATCTTATACTGATTCAACCTGATTAACCGATCGACTGGTACTTCTCTATTACGACATACATCGATATAGAGTACATATGTGCTCATATTTCTTTCATTATGCTCCTTGTCGTTACTTCACTGCATTGGGTTGTTCTAAGCAATAAATCTAAGAAAATTAATAATTTGATCAATAAAGGTATGGCAGTTGCCTCTCTCCGTATAACAGGGTTTTTGTTGATTCGGTGGGTCGAAACCAAGCATTTACCCTTGAGCAATCCGTATGAATCGTCCATGTTTCTATCGTGGAGCTTCTCCTTATTGTACATACTATTAAGAGTAGGAAATCAAAATGAATGGTCAGGTGCTGTTGTGGCACCGGGTGCTACATCGACTCATGCATTTGCTACTTCGGGTCTACCTGAGGAAATACAACGATCCACGCAGCTAGTACCCGCTTCACAGTCCCACTGGTTGATGATGCATGTAAGTACGACGCTACCGAGCTACGCAACCCCTTCATGTGGATCTCTATCGGCAATAGCTTTACCCATTATCTATTTTGATAGAAAAACCGGTAGTTTCGTTTATGAATCTAATCGTGGATTCAGTCAGGAAACGTACGTCCGTGTGTCAGATACACCTTTTTTTTATTCTGATCAAAGAGAAACTGATGTGGAAAGGCCTTTTTTCTATTTGCTATCCCCTAATTTGCGTAAGTGTCGACTTATTAATCAACTGGATGAATGGGCTTATCATATAATAAGTTTAGGTTTTTCCTTCTCAACTATTGGTATTCTCTCTGGAGCAGTATGGGCCAATGAAGCGTGGGGATCTTACCGGAGCTGGGATCCTAAAGAGACTTGGGCGTTAGTGACTTGGTTAATACATGCAATTTATCTTCATACCAAAATGACTCAATGTTGGGGAAAGGAAGGACCTGCCATAGTAGCATCTATTGGATTTTTTTTGGTTCGGATTCGTTTTTTGGGGGTCAACTTACTGGGAATCGGATTACACAATCATGGATGGCTGGCCCAGCAATAAGCTAAACGACAAGATAATTTCTAAAAAAAAAAGTAAGTGAATTTAGATTCATTCAAAACTATAAAAATGAAAAAATCTGTATAACTATATCGAGTTGGTATATCAGTTTCGTTGGAGACGGGAACCAGTAGAAACGAACAGATAGTATGATTCTTATCATCTCATCTTTTTCCTTATTTGGTCGTTTTCTTTTAGTTTCCCTTCTCTGGAATTTTGAGTACAGTTGATAATATTATCTGTCAGGAGGTAAGTAAGGGGTTAACTTTTGAGCGTTCCCGAAATACCATAAAATCTGCAAAAGTTTGATGATATCGAATGTCTTAGATGATATCGAGTTTAAAGTCTAACTTAACTTTAGATTTCTAGCATTAACCAATCAGTAAGGTTTTGAGACAAAAAAATATCATTTATAAGATCTAAATGAAAAAGGAAAAAAAATATATACATAGAATTCTATATATATATATTTTTTCCTTTTTTTTGTACCTATACATCCATCATTTCACAATGAAAGGGAATGTAAAGACAAAATTGAAAGTACATCATTGTTCCATAAACTCAAAACCATGTTTGGGTATAGACCGATACCTAGTATAGGTAGGAAAAGACAAACTGAAGTAAATAGTTCTCTAGGTCCAGAATCAGTTAAATACGGATCTAATTTGTTGGATTGTTTGTACCCATAAAAGGTTCGACGTAACATAGATAATGGATAGATGGGGGTTAATGCTGTACCAATAGCTTCTACTACAGTGATTCCGACTTTGAATAAGAACGAATATTGCTTGTTGGTGACAACTCCCGGGAATACTAATGATTCTGATGCGAACCCACTCATTCCTGGTAATGCTAAAGATGCAAACGAAAAGATAGTAAACATTAGAAATAGTCTAGGCATTTGAATCGCCATTCCTCCTAGTTGATCCAAAAAAAGAGTACGAGTTCGATCGTATAGAGTCCCTGCGAGAAAAAAAAGGGCTGCACCTATCAAACCATGGGAGATCATTTGTAATATAGCTCCATTAATACCCATGTTTGTTGAAGAGCCTATTCCGATTGTTACAAAGCCCATGTGAGAGATTGAAGAATAGGCTATTCTCCTCTTGAGATTACGTTGACTGATGGAAATAATAGAGGCGTATACGATCTGGGCCGCTCCCAACAAAACTAACCATGAGCTGTAGATGGAGTGTGCGTGGGTCAGTATCCCTAGGTTTATTCGGACCAGTCCGTACCCTCCCATTTTGAGTAATATCCCAGCGAGTAACATACATGTACTGTAATGAGCCTCGCCATGAGTGTCAGGTAACCAAGTATGAAAAGGAAAGAGTGGTAGTTTTACGGCATAAGCTATTAGAAAACCTAAATAGATAAGGACTTCGGATGTTATAGGATACGATTTATAAGTCAAATCCTGAATGTCGAAAGAGGGTGTCTCTGTTCCATAGAAACCCGTAGTTAACGCAGCTATTAAAAGGAAAATGGAACCACCAGCTGTATATAGAACAAATTTGGTAGCTGAGTATGAACGTCTCTTCCCGCCCCACAAACACAAAAGCAAATAGACTGGAATAAGTTCGAGCTCCCACATGAGGAAGAAAAGCAAAATATCCCGAGAGGCAAATAATCCGATTTGGCCACTATACATGGCTAACATTAGAAAATAGAATAGTCTTGTATTGCGTGTTATTGGCCAAGCTGCCGAGGTCGCCGAAGTTGTAACAAAACCCGTTGATAGAATGAGACCCATGGAAAGTCCGTCGATACCTGAACTCCAATGGAAATTAATAGAGTTTATCCAGTTTAAATTTTCTACCAACTGAACAGATTTAGAATCAATTTGAAAATGGCAATGAAATGTATGAATTATCAATAAGAATTCTGGTATACGAATGCCCGGAGTGTACCATCGGATTATTCTATTTCCGTTACGAGGCAGCATCGGAAGAAGCAAACCAGCAAAGATTGGAAAGAGAACTATTATTGTTAGCCGAGGTACGTTACTAATCATTTATGTATGGGAAAGAGAAAGAAAAAAGATGTTGTAGGGTTGATTATGCGAACTGTACATTTCGACCCATACTCAGACTTCGTTATCACGAAACTTCGAGTATGGGCCCAAAAAGAATGAGGACTAAATTGGATCAATTTTGTTTCGTTGTTTATACCCTATCTCTCATTCAACTAGTAAGCCAGACCCATACTACGGGTAGTTTCAGCGCCCAGATAGACACGTACACTCAGAAAATCTGTTGGACAAGCGGACTCACACCTCTTACAACCTACACAATCCTCTGTTCTAGGAGCAGAAGCTATTTGATTGGCTTTACACCCATCCCAGGGTATCATCTCCAGTACATCCGTGGGACATGCTCTTACGCATTGAGTACAGCCGATACAGGTATCATATATTTTAACTGAATGTGCCATTTAGTCTATTTACTCCTATCGGATTTTTATATCGAAACCTACCGCATGTGGATTACGATTAGACCTTTGTTCTATTCCTCATACGGATGTTACGGATTCTCGTCTGGGATGCATCCCATGTCCCATGTACGGGATTTGCACGGTTGAATCCACCGCTAGACCACAACCTTTTTTTTTATGGTTGTTTTATTGACTCGTTCCTGACTCACGTTTCCGACAAAAGAGAGATGAAAGGAACAGAGATCAACGACACGGTTCGTTCGACACTGACATCTATTACTGAATCGGGTACCAAGTTGATCGGATCCGGGAAAAAAATCCATACTGAGCAATCGATTACCATTTTAACAAATCGAATTGATCGATACGAGTCGATCTTCTGTTTCGTCGAATAACGAGAGCAAGGGCTAACCCAATGGCAGCTTCGGCGGCTGCAACAGCTATTATGAATAAACAAAAGATTTCTCCCCTTGTTTGCTGGATTGAATTATCAAAAAGAAGATGAGAGAATGCTATAATGTTAATATTAATTGCATTAAATATTGACTCAAGACACATTAGTGCCCTAACCGTGTTTCGACTCGTGATCGATCCAAAGAAACCAACACAATGGGGATAAGCACCTAAAACTAGTCCGTGTTCGAGCATAAATTATCAACTTCCCCCTCCTTCTAAGAATAGTGACAATGGATTCCTTTTTCTTCCTATAAAAAACTGTCTTTTCATCGATTCTGTATTTATAGCCAAAGTCACCATGATTGATCAAGATGAAGAATTATCCTGGGATGACGGTGGAACAAATTTTTTTGTGGCTAACCCATCATTACGGGCCATTGTAATAGCTCCTACCAGAGCGATTAGGAGTAGTATCGAAAGCAGTTCAAACGGAACGATAAAGGTGGTTAATAGTTGGTATCCCGCTTCTTGAGCATTATTCTTCGAAGAGTCCCCCACGGAAATAGAAAAATTCAACCGATCGATTGATTGTACATCCGACCATTTCGTACCATGAATCATAGCAATTAGTAGTGAAGAAAGGCCTACACGAACTACCGAAGCTATGGAGTATCCTGCATTCAAAGGTGTACGAGGACCCGCCGGCTCGTCAGTGACCATCACAGCAGACACGATTAAAACATTTATAGCTCCTACATAGATAAGCAATTGTGCCGCAGCTACAGAATCGGCATTCAATACGAGGTATGATGGAGATACACAGGTGAACACCAACCCTGGAAGAAAAGCAGAATGAACCACATTAGGAAGTAATACTACTCCAAAACTCCCTAGTAGAATACCTGATTCTATTAATACCAAAATAACTTGATGAATTGATTCAGATAGATTCATTGTACATAATTGATTGCTTAAAATTTTTGTTTCATTTTCCAGCTCATTCTATTTTTTCATATATCCTTGTCATCGCGCACGGCGAGACAGGTCGGTTATTATCCCAAAAACTTAATTGCTGATATGAGTAATGGTTCGATCAACAACCAAAAATCCATCAATAACTCTTTTTGGTAAGCGAGTTGTTGAAACTGTCTCGATCGAAACGTCTTGAGAAATAGAGAGGGGTAAACGCCCCGAAGCTGTTTGGTCGTAATTCAATTCATGACGATCGTAACTCGAAGGTTCATACTCCTCAGTCATTGACAAACAATTGGTTGGGCAATATTCGACACGATTCCCGCAGAAGATGCAAACTCCAAAATCAATGCTATAACTCTTCAATTGCTTCTTTTTCATGCTCTTCACCAACATCCAATCAACGACAGGGAGATTGATCGGGCACACTCGGACACAGACTTCGCAAGCGATACATTTGTCGAATTCAAAGTGAATACGACCGCGAAAACGTTCGGATGGTACAGTTTTTTCATACGGATATTGGATGGTTATAGGCGAACGGCTCGAATGGTCTAAAGTAACTGCAAACCCCTGACCAATGTATTTCGCAGCATCTAGTGCTTGTTGTCCATGATTCTGAAACGTCATTAATGTTGAAAACGTGTGATAGATAAACCTAATCTTATTTTTTTTTTTTACTTATTAAACCCAAGAATAGAAATAAATAAGTATAAATCTATAAATATTTACTTATGCTTTCATCCTAGATTTAGATAGACTTTACTTAAAGTGGATTTGAAACGAACGAAAAAAAGGATAACATACGTTATTTAAGTGAAAAAGGTTGGAATGGAGCTGTCAGCAACAGATTCCCCAGAGAGATGGGCAAGAGAAATTTCCATCCGAGATCTAATAACTGATCTATTCTTACTCTGGGTAATGTCCATCTCGTCAAAATAGATATGAATAAGAATAAATAACATTTTGATAGTGTAGTAACAATATCTATGACTATCTTAAATGAATTACTTAAATCACTACTGAAACCCCAAGATAAAGAATCTTGTGCGAGTTTCCCCAAGAACGGAATTGATGAATCCCATCCACCTAGATAAAGGACTGTTACAAATGATGAAGGAACCAATAGATTCGGATAGGAACCGACATAAAATAAACCAAACTTTATTCCCGAATATTCAGTTTGATAACCTGCCACCAGTTCCTCCTCCGCCTCTGGTAGATCGAATGGGAGTCTTTCACATTCTGCCAGTGATGCAATGAAGAACGCTACAAAACCTATGGGCTGCCGCCACAGATTCCACCCCAAGAAACCATATTTGGATTGCGTTTCAACGATATCGACCGTACTCAAACTACCGGATAAGGATAGTCGACAGCATCACTCTGGTTGCCGCCTCTAATGCAGAACCGTACATGAATTTGGTTTTCATACGGCTCCCCATCGACTCGTTCGATCCTTTTTTTGTACCGCGAAATACGGAACTTGATAAGATTTCCCTATCAATGAGATTCCGTTTGCTAGAAAGTGATTGCTTCTGAATCTATCTCTACCTTACCAGTTCTTTCATAATTTTAGTTTCTTAATTGCACCAAACCTTTTTTTGTTTCGCCGTAAGATAAGTACAAGTACCCACCCATCTAGAAAAGCACATTTGAAAACCAAGGTACAAAAAAATTTCAGCAATCTTTAGCAATCTTTTTGGGTTATGGATCTGCAACTTCTCAGATGGATATTCTTTAGACTAAATCAAAGTATCTATATAAAAAAAATCTTATTTTTGCTAGATTTGGTAGACTGTTACAAAGGTTGTTTCGTTCCAAATAGTCATGATTCGCGTAGATAGAAATATACTCGAGATTGAGATTCTTTCTAGGTGTACAACTCAGTCACCCCCACCAAAGCTGAGCCTTCTAAATCCTCTAAAAAAAAAGAACAAATAGTTTGTTTGGTAATTCCCCGAACAAATCCAAACTTATCCGTATATATATATATATATATTTTTTCTATATTTGTCTAACGAATCTCTTGTGTATATTAGTGTTCCTTACCATCTACTTTCGTTTAATCCTAACAAGTCCTATTTTCTTAGGATTCTGAGTATCCGCTGCAGGTTTTGGTGGATTCGCCTAAATCTGGATTTAAGCGGTGCCTGCCGCTCGGATATACTTTACACCCGCACACGGTGAATGGGGCTTGATCTAGTAACTGCGATATGCTGTTCGATCTCACCCAAATGACTATTTAGTTTATGAAGAAACGAGACAATAAATTCCTAAGAAGTTTTTTCATCTTCGTTTCGTTCAACGAATCGCACGTAGGGATATTGACAAAACACATAACGCTAAAGGGATTTCATAACTGATTGATTGAGCAGCTGCTCTCAGACCACCCGGAAAAGAATATTTATTATTTGACCCATATCCAGCCATTAGAAGACCCAAGGGTACAATACTTGGGATAGCAATCCAAAAAGAAACACCTATATTCGGATTAGATAGGATTATATGCTGACCAAAGGGTATCACCAAACGACTTATGAAGACTGGTATGACTACAACAGCTGGTCCGGTTTTGAATAACCAGGGATCACTTCCAGCCGGGACAATATCTTCCTTTAGAAGAAGCTTAATACCATCTGTCAAGGATTGAATAATCCCCAAGGGACCCGCGTATTCCGGTCCGATACGCTGCTGCACCCCCGCAGACACTTTTCGTTCGAGCCATACGATCACTAAAACCCCTACTGTAACTCCCACGACCAACAAAAGGATAGAGGCTAGAATTCGAATTGATTCGAGGGGATCTCTAGCAATATCGAGCAAGTGAACTAATTGTTCCAAATAGGTTTCGAAACTAATTACCGTTTCGACGATCGACCTCTCCCATAATAATATCTATACTACCTGATATTGTCATAATATCTGCTAATTTCATTCCTTTTATTAATTGGGATAGAATCTGTAGATTTGTAAAACCAGGAGAACGAATCTTCCATCTCCAGGGAAAAACACTATCATCTCCAATTGGGAATACACCTAATTCACCTTTTGGAGCCTCCACCCTCACATAATGTTCTTGCTTAGGTAACTTAATTGTAGGGGAAGATTTTTTACCAACAAATTGGTAATTGAATTCGTTCCATTTTGCATCTCCCTGTCGCTGACTAAACCGCCGGCCTTCTAAATTTTCGTATGGACCTCCCGGAGGTAGTTTCAATGCTTGTTGAATAATCTTAATTGACTCTCTCATTTCGTTGATTCGTACCAAGTAACGAGCCAACGAATCTCCTTCTTTTTTTGATTGGATTTGCCAATCGAATTTATCATAACATTCATAATTCTCAACCTTTCGTAGATCCCACTTAACTCCCGATGCTCGTAACAAAGGTCCTGATAAGCCCCAGTTGATAGCCTCTTCTTTACTGACGAAACCTATACCCTCTACTCGTCTCAGAAAAATGGGATTCCTTGTTATTAATCGCTCATACTCACCAATTTTTGGAAGACAATACTTACAGAAGTCGATACATTTGTCTACCCACCCATACGGAAGATCCGCTGCTACTCCCCCAATTCGAAAGTAGTTGTGCATCATTCGCATACCTGTAGCAGCTTCAAATAAGTCATAAATCATCTCCCTTTCTCGTAATATATAGAAAAAGGGAGTCTGAGCACCGATATCCGCAAGGAAGGGTCCAAGCCACAGCAAGTGAGAAGCTATTCGGCTTAGTTCAAGCATTATCACACGTATATAACTAGCCCTTTCAGGTACTCGGATATTTGCCAATCTTTCCGGTGCATTGACAGTCACTGCCTCCGTAAACATGGTTGCTAGGTAATCCCACCTCGTGACGTAAGGAAGGTATTGTACAATTGTTCGGTTCTCGGCGATCTTTTCCATTCCCCTATGCAAATATCCCAGTACTGGTTCGCAATCAACAACATTTTCTCCATCCAGAGTGACGATAAGCCGAAGAACACCATGCATCGATGGGTGGTGAGGACCCATACTTATAGTAACTGGATCCACTTTTTTGAGAGACATATTCGTAAATTTATTCCTTCTCAGTAGATGTCACAAAATGTAGTTTCGATAAAAAAGACTTCTGTAGTAATGCGTGTTATACAATAGGAATTTTTATCTACTTTTTTATTGTCGTTCCTTCAATCTCCGAATATTCAAATTTTTGAGAACTTTCTTATATGAAACGGGATCTTTATTCGATAGATAGATAAGAAGACGTTTCCGCTTGCCTAGCACCCTCCATAAACCTCTTTGGGATGAATAATCCTTGGGATGTAGTTCTAGATGAGATGTTAGTTTCGAGACTCGATAAGTCAGATTGCTAATTTGGATGTTGGCAGATCCTGTATCTACTTCACTTACTAACAGCGAATCAGTTGATTTTTTTTTATTCATTTTTTTTTTAATTGCCTCTTATGCTTCGATTTTTTATGATTTTTTTGCTAGGTACAGATTCATTACTCATATTCATCGAGGAATGGTTTTTTATGAGGGCTCAGCCATTGAAGACGAATCCATGGATATGTCAAATACTTGTACTTGGTTGAGATTACCGAAACTTCGGTAATCTCAACCAAATAAATGATCGAATTGATCTTGATGTCTATATTTACCGATCATCTGTTCATGTCGATTCTAAAAGGTGGTCGGATACATCCGTAACTTGAGCGTGGTAAAACAACCTCCGTTACTAATATTGAGACAAAATCTACCTATACAGGCTAGTTCTTCCAGACGGTAACTTGGCCATAGAAAACGCTTCATTATATGAATATCGCTTGGGTAATGTGTTTCACTTTCGCAAGATTGCTCCACCTCAGTAAGTAAATCTGAAAAGTGTTCCTCTAATTCAGGCGTTTTCATATCTACAACGGATTGGAGGAATCGCAATTCTCGACGACGTCCCGAAAGCAGAACATCCTCAACGTTATAGGAACTATACTGTTCTTCTAATTCCTTTAATTTTTTTGATTTTTCCGTCGCTGTAAGAGATAGAGCTGAGGTAGGTTCACTATCCATTTCATTATTCACTGATTTCTTAAACCGATTTTTGAACTTATCGTTTAAATTCCGTAAAAGGTTAATCGTTCTGTAAATTAAAATATGATCCTTAGAGATCGGTACTAGACGATGAGCAGAATAAAAACATAAATTTTCTGCTATATTACGTCTATTTTTATCGAAAAACAAACTTAATAGGTCTGATTTTATGCCTGTGTTAGAACGAAACGCAATGAGATCTTGATCATTTTCCAATACATCAACAAGAACCATGAAATTTCTCAAGTCCTCTGATTTTCCTTCCAACGCTTTGGATTTCCACTTCCACCGAGATAGATAATTGAGACTCTCTCTCTTTTTTAATGTTATATCGTATTTCTGTTTCAATATACCTTTAAAGCTATCATCTAATTCTAAATTCTTAGACGTCAAGTCTAAATCATTAGGTTTTAAGTTTAAATCATTAGGTTTTAAGTTTAAATCATTAGGTTTTAAGTCTAAATTCTTAGATATTATTTCTAAATTGTTTGATTTTAATTCTAAATTATTAGGTGTTAAGTCTAAATTATTTGACGTCTTTTTTCCGGTATCCCCCTTCTTTGTACTGGAAAAACTAAGATTAGATTCTATTCTTTTTAGAAAAAAATTTTTTAATTCTATAGGATCTGCAACTATCCATAACTTCAAATCAAAAATTGAATTTATCTTTATTTCTGATTCGTTATTTTTTTTTTGATAAAATTTATCTGCGTACGCTATTTCATTACGATAACCAATATCCTCAACATCAGGAATATCCTCAACATCAACATCAGGAATATCTTTAATATCAGGAATATCTTTAATATCTGGAATATCTTCAATATCTGGAATATCTTCAATATCTGGAATATCTCCAACATCTGGAATATCTCCAATATCTGGAATATCTCCAACATCAGGAATATCTCCAACATCAAGAATATCTCCAACATCAGGAATATCCTCAATATCTGGAATATCTTCAATATCTGGAATATCTTCAATATCTGGAATATCCTCAATATCATCAATTCCAGGAAATGTATCAATTCCAGAAAATTGTGGGATTTCTGGAGTTATTTGAATTCGATCGATTCCATCAAAAGCATCGATTTGATTAAATTCATCATCTCCAGGAATTACCCCAAAAACATAATAAAACTCAGCAAGCTGAACCAACGCATCAGATATATCATATAACCCATGGATTAAAATCTTGGACTCAAAAGTTTGCTTTAGGGAATCCTGTTGTGTAGCAAATTGCTGCGTATGCCCATCTCGCAGAAAATCAGTAAAACTATTTAACAAATAAATATATTTGAAACGTTTATTATAATTGTTAATCCGATCCTTTAGTAAGGGATTTTTTGCGTAGATGGAATAGCTTTGTGATTCTTCTTCCCCTAAGGGTTGATTCTTTTTATTTAGATTCTCCGTTTCGGTTTTTTTGAACGTATCAGAATTCCATAAATTGAGTTTCCATTTTTGGGGTACTACACTATCCCAAACTTCTAGTGGTAAATTATATCTGTAAAAAGAATCTATCCAATTATTCCAATTATCGGCATCCAAGGCAGATTGTTTTTTGGAGAATCCCCAACCCTCTACGGATTCTATTATGCTTTCGTTGATAAAACCTGATACGAAATCTTCATCCGCTGGGGTGATATCAACTAATTTTTCGTAGTCCGAACCTTCAATAGATGGATAAAACAATTCTGGATTTTGTTTCGAATCCCTGGTGCCTTTCTTTTTCGCCGCGGCAGCACAACTCCCTGGACTATTACTGAATAGAAGATTCAAATATGAATTTCCATCTATACTCGTGTTCCACAAACTATCATAAATATAAGCCTGAGATATTGATTCAAACTTGTTGAGCCGCGAGAAAAACCCTTTGGTCCTGGGAACGGATGATCCTGAATGTTCTGCTTCCCTGTAATCCTCAATAGTGTTACTTTTCGCTCTTACCAGCTGCCTTTGTAATGCAACAAGTTCATTAAGATAGTAAACAAGAGTTCGTTCGGTTACTCGACAGAATTTTGAGGCTACTCCAAAAAACAGTTCAGTTACTTCCGCTAGCGATAGGCGTAATTGGAGACCAATTCCTCTAAAACTGGCAATGTCTTTTCTTCGTATTCCCGAAGGAATAACAAAAATATTGTCCCTGTTCTTGGGTTTGTCACAGATTCGTGACTCATTAATATCGATAACTGGTTGAATTTTATTGTTGGTGCGAAAAGATGTTCTATCTGATTCACCAATACTCCATTTGGGTTCTATCAATTTTTGATGCTCAATTGTAAACGTATCTCTATCAATATTTTTGGTTTTTTTATAACTATAACTAGAGTTCTTTCTGGGAACTACTCCAGTTTCACACACTGAGTCAACAAATTCACTAGATTTTGGAATAAGCACAAGAGAAAGTTTCGTATATAAACTAAAAAACTGCCGGGTTCGCCGCGGAAAATTATTCCGCCAAATACGAAAAAGTTCCTTCCTAATGGGTTTCCAGAAAGAAGATTGTTTTTTTATTTTTCCGAAAGGGGCCTCTACTTGGAATCCCCAAGCCGTTAAATAGCTAAACCGGGGTCTTCCTTGCAAAAAGTGATCAACATTCTTTGATAATCGATCTCGGACGGGTTTCAAACTCTTCTCCCTTCCAATAATCGATTGCTTCTTCTTGTTACAAGTATGCCAAGGCTTCAACTCAAACGGATATAATATTTTTATTTGCAATCCCTCTTTCAACCAACGACCGGGAAACCTAATTTGCGAATATTCTTCGCCGTCGTAAGTACAATTAATGTAAGTCTCTCTATTCCATTCCATCCAATCTATATCCCATTCGGAGTCTTGACGTAACAAGCTACGTACAAGATTCTTACAGATTATAGCTAAGGGCATTCTAAAGTATTTTCGAAGAATTGCCTGGAAGACTAGTAACAAACCCCTTCCACTGTGAATAGGGCCTATATCCATTCTGGCAGCAATCAATGAACGAGCATTGTTCTCGGATTCCATTAATGCTTTTGTATTTGAAAAATTTCTTGATTTTTGTTTACTCTCAAGGGCTTTTGTTCTTTCCAGATCGATCAAAGCCTCCCCAGAATCTGAACTAAAGAAATTTACCCTTGCAGGTAGCTTGGGTAAGTTAGGCACTTCCATAAATCTTAAGAAAAAAGGTGAGTGTACTTTATCCTCGAAAAACCTCCAAAGCGGTATCTTACGCCTTTTCGACCGCAAGGCTCCCTTTACAATTCTACGACGGAAGTCGGGTACTCTTGCAAATCGTTTCACTATCTTTGTCGTTTTGCGTTTCGTCTTCCCAAGATTAATTCCCAGATTTCTCAATTTTCTATAACGAACGTCACTTTCCATCCCGGGAAGGTCATACTTACTTTCGAATATTGCTTTAGTATAATGAAGCAACACTTTTTCTAGATCCTCGATCTCGTGGATGGAACCGACTTCGTGTATCAGATCTCGAAAGTCTCCCTCTCCATTAACTGAAAGAATATTTGCTAGATTTATTTGATTAAAGCTATGATAATTTTCGTGGAGGTATATAAAAAAGAGGGCTCGTTCCGCAGGATCTAAATCAAATATGTCTTCCCAAATGACATCAATTCTGGGTGAAGTTTCTATTTCGTTGACGATCTCTGGTATATTAGACTGTGATAAAAATCGTCCATTGGCCATGAAATGAAACAAACGCTGAGTTCTTTTTGGTAGCTCTTCCCACGGAAGGGCGACTTTCTTCCTATATTTGGATTGTGAGTATTTGCCCGAGATCCAATCCTCAAATCGCTCGTCCGTATCGATATTGCTCTCTATAGTTACTATGGAATCTACCCCACCTAATGATTCTGTCTTTTTCTGGGTCACGGGATTCAACTCATCCACAGCGATAAAAGTCTGTGGAGTTCCGATTCTTATACGAGAGAACTTAGCCAGGAAAGGATCATAAACGTTGGGTAGTCTCGTACTACTCTCCGCAATAGTCAATCTAGCCTCTTTCTCCATTGCATTCCAAAAGGTAGACCCAGCATCTAACAAATCAATTCGGTCCTTTAATTCTTTATCTAAAGACTCAGCTCTTACTAACTCCTCCAAAATCCAATCTTGGTGTGGAGTAGAAGGAGATACCGAAATACTGTAGTTTTCGTTTTCTAAATAATTTTCCATTTCTTTTTCAAGAATTGACGAACCTGGCAACGATGCGAAGCATAATCTCTGCTTTCCATCAGTCAAACAATTACCAAAAAAGTAATTAGATACTTTTGTCTTGACAAGACTACTACCGTTGACTCTACTAATCCTCTTGAATCGTGTAGGCTGATTTGATCTGGAGGGATCGAAAAAAGAAGCAGGCCATGGCTTGAAAATCCACCAGATTATGTCTGTAGATTCTATTTTCTGAAATTCCAAGTCTTTCTCAATAAATTCATTTTTGTATTTTTTTGTGCAGAAGGGTACTGGTGCTCTACCCAAGTAGGATATTAGCTGAACGGCTGTAATAATACTAAAAGTTGCTTGAATAGCGCGTTTTACCAATAGATAAACCATCGGCGAATCTCTCTCTATCCGAACAATGAATAGTCGAGATAAGGAACTAAATATTATGTGACCTAATAGCCAACCGATCAAACTGCTAATTAGAAAAATACCGTTGTTACTCCGACGAAACAGAAGAAGATGAATCAGTCTCGCTAGTACAGGGCTTGGTAATAAAGTTGGATTTAAAATCTGAAAAAGAAAGCTATTCAGAAATATACGAACCATTCGTGGATCACGCAATGTAGTAGCGGGACGTAAGTCCTGAGAATTTTGTAAGTCCTTTATTTGAAACCAAATTAAAAACATGTAGGGCACTACTACAATAGTAAGTAGGTGTGGTTTGGAGAATAATATATATAGGGGTGAACAATATATCGATAGAATAATTAATAGCTGTCCGATCATTGATCCACTCAAGGCGACAATACCGCAAAGATTCCCCCCAGTAACCAAAGCTCTTACACATAGAATTTGAGAAAATCCAACAGGTAATGTTGTGAGTAAACCATAATAGAGACCGAATAATACGTAGGCACTCGTTGTGTTGATACAAAGCACTGACAAAACTTGAAATATATATATAATCGTTTTAGTTTTCTTTATTTTTTTTTTTTTTCTACTACTCCTACTCTCGTTTCTGTGACTTCTTCTCAAACCTCGCTATTTTTTTTTTATTGCCCATTTTTTTTTTAAGCTCGAATCAGTTTTCTTACTACCTACATTATACACACAAACATTCAAAAATTCCAACTAATTTTTTTACATTTACAGACATATAGCAATTAATTCGATACCAAATCTCTAATGTAAAGTGTCTAAAAGACTTATTCTTAATCATAAATAAAGAAGATGAAATAGAAGAATCAATCATATGACTAAGAAACTTTACTTTATAGTCTCCACGAATTTTCCCATAACGATTAGTAAAAAATAAATAGAGTTCGTCTATCTTGATATAGAATAAACCAAAAGTTCCTGACTAAATCTCCACTATCTGCCTTGACAGATTTTTCCAATCTAAGAGAGAGTCGTCATTGCGTCGCAGGGGACGAGTTACGAGCTCAAGAACATCTCTGGCATTGGTAGATCCATGAATTTGAGCGAATGTGAATTCAACGGACCATTTCGTATCGATACCCCTCGCCTCCAAAGGATTAGCATGGGCCATTCCGGTGATCGCTAGGTTGGGTCCCAGTTCATGCATACGCTGTACCTGACTATAATTATCCGGTTTCTCCACAATTCGGGGCATAGGCACCTTCATCTTTTTGCAAGTGTTTTGCAAAAGTAACGACTCAGCAGCTTGATATCTTTTGTCCATATAAGGAATACCTATTTCGTAAACGATCATTCCACATCGAATTAGAAATCTTGCTATGGATACTTCTAGGAGATTATCTCCCATTAAAAAAATGGATTTCCCTGTAACTACTCCGATGTAATCCCTCAAGCTTTTCCAAATATCAGTCTCTCTCTTTTCCAAACCTTGAGGTTTCACATCAAAAACTGAGCATATCTTTTCGATCCAGGCTCGCGTTCCATCGGGACCAATTGGGAAAGGTGCCCCAATCAACTGACATCTCCTTCGACGCATCAGTGTTGTTGCTGTACGGCTCAGGAAAGGGTTTACGCCGCAGACACGAACTCCCTCACCCAAAGCAGGAAGTTCGGCATACCTCTGGGATGGTAACCAGCCTGACACATGAATGGATTGTCGTCTTAATTCCGAGTTTAGTTGAGAAGCTACGATCGAAGGCAAGGATCCGAAAGGTACTGAAGCATGATTATTAGACTTGCTCCTTGTGCAGGTAGATTCGTTAATTCCTGCATTTTCCGTTTTTTTTTTAGTGATGTCGGCAGTGTCGTAATCATATTCCGGACACCGGTGTATAATGGCTGCTAATACGGTATCTTCTCCCTGAGTAAAGGCGTAATCTGATCCGTTAGCTCGTGCTACTACGATGGGTATCTCGAGTTGACTTTCCAGTTTTGGTGCTATTCCCTCTAAATCCATCTTGATTATTTCTGTGGTACATGTGCCAATCCACACAATAACACTAGGGTTTCTATCTCTTTTTATTTGAAGACAGAGTCTTTCTAATTCTTTCTGATCGTTGAGTTGAGCTGATATATCTCCCTCTTCCAATTCTGCCATTGCATAACGAGGTTCCGCAAGGATCATAACTCCAAGAGCATTCTGCAGGAAATAACCACAGGTCTTCGTACCGATAACCAAAAAGAAACTATCTTCGATCTTTTGATGTAACCAAGCTACACAACTGATAGGACAAAACGTGTGATAGTTGCCAGTTTCACATTCAAAAGTAGTAGTTTCGGAAGTTCTCATGAAAACCTTTCCTTAAAAAAATATATATATATATAGATAGATATATGCAGAGACTTTAAAATCTCAAATTTAAATTAATGTAAAATCCAATTGAGTCTTTTGTTGATTATCCGACGTATTTACTTCCTTACCAGAATTGGGGTTCAAATAAAAGTCGGAGAGTAAACTAAATGATTCTCTATCTGGAACTTCTCTTGGCACAACCCCTTCCGGTTGAGATAAAATCTGATCTGCTATGTTCAAATAAAAATTACAAACATAATTCAGGTCCGGTTGAAATTCAGCCATTTCAAACAAAGTCTTTCCTTTTACTCGTGATACCCGAATGTCTTCTATTAGAGGTAGTACTTCTAGTACGGGCATTGGACAAGCCTCCACGTATTTATCGATAAGGTCTCTTTGAGATGTACGATTTCCTACTAGACCAGCTAATCGCAACGGATGGGTATGTGCTTTTTCTCTGACTGATGCAGCAATACGGTTTGCCGCAAAAAGAGCATCAAACCCATTATCAGTTATTGTAATGCAATAATCCGCATAATTCGATGGAGCTGCGAAGCCTCCACAGACTACATCCCCTAAGACGTCAAATAATATTATGTCATATTCATAAAAAGCATTTAATTCTTTCAATAGTTTTACTGTCTCTCCAACCACGTATCCTCCGCATCCGGCCCCGGCGGGGGGCCCACCCGCTTCAACGCAATCTACCCCTCCGTAACCTTTATAAATTACATCCTCGGGCCAAACATCTTCATAATGATAATCTTTTGATTGTAAAGTATCTATAATTGTAGGTATTGAAAAACCTGTGAGTGTGAAAGTACTATCATGCTTTGGATCACATCCTATCTGTAATACTCGTCTCCCTCGCCTTGCTAAAGCTATGGATATGTTACAGCTGGTCGTTGACTTTCCGATTCCACCTTTACCATAAACAGCTACTTTCGTTTCACAAAGCTCCAATTCATTTTGATACCTCCCGACTACTCCTCATGCTCCCCATTCCTACCCTACCACAATCCAAACATACACTTCTATTAGAATAATCCCGTGGCTATTCTACTATGCTTCTCGGAGGGTGGGGAATAGAAACTCTTGATTGGTCATTGATCCGTACGAATCATGGGGAGGGGGACAACCAACCACGATCGGCCATGGCCGGAGTCGATCGCGCGACGCGAGCCCCCCCACGATTCGGGAGCTCCATCCACTATCCAAATGGGATTGCTATAGCCGTCGCTTCCTCCTATAATAGGAGTTGGGGTGTACGCGAATTCCATAGAAATAAAAAGGGTGGTTGTCTGTGAGGCAAAAATCCCTACTTTTTCCTCGGTAGCTCAGTGGTAGAGCGGTCGGCTGTTAACCGATTGGTCGTAGGTTCGAGTCCTATCCGGGGAGATTCATACCTCTTCGGTGGAATGAAAGAGTTTCAGACGGTGGAGATTTTGACGTCTTCTCCGGCAAGAGAACTCGATTCACGCGAGAATAAATAAGGGGGAGGTACACCCCATAATGTTATTAAATTTGATCAATATCTACATCAAGAATTCCCCGGGTCTGAGCAGGATACCCAAAACTTCCCTGTGGGATGGGTCGCTTGCCACACCCACTACAGAACGAATAAATTGACAATTTTCTTATTCTTTCTACTCGTTTTGTATAACGGAAAGACTTATATAGGGAATGATCTAAAATTTTCAATCATTTTATATCATAATGTTGTTCTATCAGTAAAAAGAAGAGATAGATCTTCCTCTTACTGATTCGACCTTTGGATACCCCTGCATTGCTAGAGACCTAGACTGAATGAAGAGTATCTAAGGTTTTTTATATGATATTGGACTTTCATTAAAAGATTGTTTCGTTGTTCTATCCAATGACGTCTCACAAAATTGGAACGGATCGAATAGATATTGATAAGTTTCAAGCAACATATTATAGATAAGGAAATCCTTGAATGGAGAGCGGTTCCGTTTCCATCTACTTCTATGAACCAGAAGCCTGAAACGAGTGAATCGCTCCTGCAAGTCTTCTATTACAATGTTTTGATACAAGTGAATGGGAACAAATGTCTGTGGATATTGCGGATGTATATGCATAAACTAAGTTTCTTTGACGTATTCGGAATGTCGCTCCTCATCCGGAGGGGAGTTATTGCACCGCTTGACAGATGATTCAGTCATCGATTTCGGATCATACCCACGATAGATAAAAAAATTCAGAATTTTTTGGTTTGAGAGATGTTTTTCGCGCTCCCTTCTCATACCGTAAGTGACATAAAGCCTACGCACCAGTTCTTGCTTCGCCAACAAACAACGATGTGGGGAAGGAATATTAGGATCCGGCTGGAACAGAAGCGTGGGATCCCAGACAAAGCGCCCCCCCAAGAATCGAGTCGGTTCATCGGATCGATTCCATTGTGTTTCATATTGATTGGACGAGTCGGAGATTCCCAATTCCAAAAATTGCTCACGTAACGAGAGATTATCCAATCGGTCTTCCAGTTTTTTAATATATCTTTGTCTCAACCTACCTAAAGCTCTCTCATAACCGAAAAGATATCCTTTTTTATCATACGATCTATTTTCACTATACTTAATCCTATTCAATTCGAAATCCCGTTGGGGTATTTTATTCTGACTTTGGTAAAGGAGGATTATATTATACAAATTATTGAATTCGGATAATACTCTTATCGATTCGTAAGTACCACTTCGCATGAAACTGAGGCGCCAAGCCTTGGGGGACCAGGCAATTTCACGCGATACTTCCATCGGAATTGAGTCGATTTCGAGTGACTGTTTCATTCGGAGGGTTAAGCTATTAAACACCCCTATTCTCGTAGATTTGGAGGAACAACCTGCATAGGTTATATCCGAACAGTAACTGGGTTCAGTAGAAAAAGGAAAGGAAAGACTTTGATTGGATTGATTTCTGCTTCTACAGATTTCTGAACATGGGAAATCTTTCGAGAGGTTTTCTAGAACGCCACAAGCTAGGTTAAAACCATTCTCTACAACTTTATCAAGAATAATGCAATTTTCTTTATTTCCCATATCCGTTTCGAACGAATCGCGGGCCGCTAATCCAGCTAGTAGCCCTGGGATATGCGAAAACAGAGTGAATTCCTTAATTGTTGATTCGGTTATTGGGGGTTCCACGTACCAGTTAGACAAATAGTAAAATCGCCTCTTTGATGCATTACTACCACTAGATAGAATATTTGTGGGATAAGTATCTATCAAACTATTTTTGAGAATAGTTTCTACTATCCTGTGAGAATGAATATTATATTCAGAACTAGATTCTGTTTCATTGCCTATACAAGTAACAATTGAATGTTGTCTATGTGAAGCTAATCCAATGACATCACTACATAAAACCTTTTTTCTTCTCGAAGTACCAATTAATAACGCTTCATTAGCAGAAAGGAATGAATCTCGTTTGCTATAACCCGTAGTTCCAGACCCAGTACCTTCAAGAAGAGGCGAATTAGCTTCTATTTCGAAGCCTTTGATACGTAGGAGGATTGACAATCCTTTCTGACGTTGACACCTGTTGGACCTTCGGAAATTTATTAATTGGTTTGGCCGGTTCGGAGCTATCGGAGCTGGATCCACCCTTGCTGGTACATGAGTCGAAGCAATAAGAATAATATTCTTACGAATGCGAGAGTTACTGCGCTCATTACCAATATTACTCAGTATCAGGCAAAGCAAAAACCTGGGATTAGCTTCTAGCCTGTGATACGAACGATGAATATTCAATTCATGAATATCTTGAATCCATATCGTGCAGGGAGACACCTCTCTCGCTATTCCAAAAACGAGACCCAATCGGCGTACGCTCTCTCTCGAGATGAAACTTCCATGTACATTTCTGAGATATGATCGATTGTATAGCAACTTTCTTATTGGTAGCCTCACCAACGGAAAGTAGGAATTGGATGCTATATCCCTAATGACGGAAGATCGTCCAGTTTCTATGGGTCCTACTAACGGAGTTCCCTCAGATGGTAATAATCCTGATTGGAGTGAGATAGGTATGTCATGACATGGCATACCTAGAACGCCTCTCCGTCTCGTCGTTGCTGAAAATAGAAGATTTCTTTCGAGGGCGAAAAGAGCCCACTTCTCCGCAGGATCTAACCTACGGATCTTGTAACTCAATAGATCGTTTTGACAGAATTGAGGTAGGTATGCCAAAACATCAGATCTTTCTTGTGGGGAAGGTTCATAATCGATCCGACTACTCGAGAAATTAGAATTGGAATTCGATTTCGACTGATACTTGGAAATAGTATTATTCGTTACTAAATAGTGCGTTAATAGTTCTTTCTTACTATTAAGGATATCGGAGCTTTCCCTACAAAGTATCCACAAATCTAGTTCGTTTTTGACGAAGGAGAAAAAGAATATATTATTTATGTAATTCGAGAATCTCTTCAAATAATGGATTAGTACATCTCTCGTTTGCATTTGCCTTGTTGAAGGGGAAGAAAATCCCTTCTCTGAATAGGATCCACGCATTGGGTCTATTAAATATCCAATAGTATTGAAACGTTTCCATGAATGAAGGGAGTTAGAGCCCGAAACGGCAGATAAAAGATACTTGGATAATGCAAGAACGTATAATACTGAAAGAACGAAGTAAGATAAGATAAGCTTATTGGAAAATTGAGAAACTAACCACCTTGAATGTGACATCTTCGTTTCATTAGGAAATTCCTTGAAAAGGATAAGATCTATTTTGGATAATCTTTTATTGGTAGAATCATTCTTGAATCTCAATCTTAGGCTTTGTGATGAATAAGTTTTGGCTCTATATACACCCTCAGAAATTCTTTTATAAATTCTAGGTAAAGGGTAATTCGGGTCATCACTTATTTTATGTACTACTTCTGGATATGTTTCTCCAATCAGATCGTAGAAATATCTCCACCAGTTAGGGGTAAAAAACCAAGGTATATACTCTCTGAATAGGCTCCATTTTTCAAAGATATTGTCTTTCCAAAAGATCAAAGATATCTTATATTCGTTCAAACCTTTCGAGAATTCATTGAAATTGATAAGATGGAATGGGCGTATAGGTTCTTTCCGAACATACGGATCTACGATTTTCGTATCTTCGTGCGAAACCTTCTTCAATCCTATTAGAGATCTTGATGTTACATCGTTGCGTAGTGAGAATCTTAGCGACCAGTAAAGCATTTTCAATTCTTCTGGTTCCCAGAAAGACCCAATGGATGAATCATTTTGATAGAATCGATTCTGGGTTAAAAAATTCCCCGAGTCTGATCCATCTTCGATGGGCTTTTCTAAATCGACTTGATCCAATCCCAGACTCTTAGGGCGAGGTCGGGGTCGCCGATCCGCCGATGGATTATAGTTTCTCAACGTTTTTCCCAAACGAATTCCATCGCTACTGCATGAAGATAGAAACGAATCTCTTGTTTCATGAGGGGACGAACTCAACCCCGACAGTAATCTCTTCAGATCCAAAAAAGGAAAAATTCTATCTGAACGAGTTGATGATGATGTCGCAGGTTTTTGCGGATTAGATGGAATAAGTTGAACCGTTGTAGGTACATGACCAACAGTTTCCTCCCCTTCTGTTCGTTTCAATAGACTGGGTGATAACGAATTTGACAGTTGGGACTGAATAGATGAGATGGTATTGTATGAGACGACTTCATTATTGGAGTCCACATACGGATTCTCTAAGACGTTGGGATAGCTACTGCTGCATCTCCCAATAAAGAAATCCCTTTTGATTCTTGGAATGAAATTGCTTCTAGCACAGTCCCATACAGGTGAGTTAGAGTGTTCTAGAAGCTTTGGTGTATTCGCTTCATCGGAGATATATCTCGAAATACTTTCATTAATGTCTTTGTTTGAACCCCTCCCACGACTCGAACTATCTAGAAGCAGATTCCAAATCTGCCTACCCGTAGTGGAAAGAACATCATTCGAGAATCTTGTTCGGGTAGATTCGATCTGGGGTAACCCAACGAGAGGCGGATTCCCTGCGGGTTCTAACGAGATTGACGAGCCTATGGATTTTTTATCAACAATCAACGATCTAGACTCAACGATTAAACCATTTTTTCCCTCGAGAATCCTTCTTTTGAGGAAGGATATCTGTGCTGCCTTAGTTTTAATACCAAGTAATTTCGATAAGCGATTAAGCTTCGAAAGACCTATAGGATTCAACTTCTCGGTGTAATAATCGATCGTATCTATCACAAATTTTTGGCGAGTAACTTCGGTAACAATCGTTTTGTAAAGAAGTAAAACATTGAGAAATCGATGAGGATACTTCTCGTTATTCCGAGTGATGTTGTTGATACTAGTACCAACACTACCTAGTAGTTCGCTTCTCGTTTTTGATACACCGCAAATCGATTTATCTAAGTCATACTTTAGTTTTAAAGATACTCTCCCGAAAGAGGAGAAAGACGAATCTCCGATTGTATCGAGCCATCCATGCGCATTTGACTGGACATCCCTATACTCATCGATTTGAAATGCAAAATATCCACGCTCTATGTTATCTTTCCATTCCAATAATCTTTCTTCAATTGCAATTCTTGTTACACCAGTGGATTCCCCGCTCCCCGCCCAGCCACCCAACCGATATTTCATCCGGAAGAGATATTTGCTAGCTAATCCACAGAAATAGTCATATAAAATAAGTGTGTAGTTCTCTCTCATTTTCAATGGAAATCTTTTACCAGATTTCTCGCTATTCTTAATACCAAGAATTCTTGTCCCAATAGAAATCGGATTCGATTCCTCATCGATCAAAAGAAATCGATTGAGTCGATATATTAAAGCATTCCTCATTTGTGAATAAATTTGTAGGATGGGAGGGTCTCCCCCGCCTCCGTGACAATCTAACCCGGATGTACCATAACGAGACGGCTTTTTATTTATACAGAACGGGAATGAAGACAATTCGTAAAAGGCTTCCCGCTCGGGATGGAACACCGACCCACCCCCCTCGGATTCGAATAAGATCTTATCGCAGGAGTCTGCGGGGATTTTTAAATCGTTTTTCAATCCTGTTGTTCGTAGTCGATCCGGATCTTGCTTGTTAGATACTTTCCAGGAAAATGATGAATCAGAACCATTCTTGTAAAAGTCAATTCTATTTTTGGTAAGTCCCGCATATTTATAGAATTTGAAAAACCTATTGGAATCTTCTAGAAATCTATCGATCCATAATGGCTGAATCCTCTCAGTCTCGTCTCTGGATATATCTTCGCTAGGGAGTGAATCCCTCACTAAGCAGACCCTCCATCTGCCCGAAACCAGAGGATGCCCTTGCTCCCTCGTCGAACCTGTGGAAGTATCTTCGTTCGAAGCTAAGAAATAGTAAGAATCAGGTGTTCTTCCTTTCTCATCCCTTTCAACAGATAACGATCTTTTGAATTGAGGGACGCAGTAAGGGAAGTCACTGGAATTTTCCACTTGTTCTTTTCTTACTTCGACACTCCTATTCATTGTTTTTGCTAATACCGAACCTTCTCCGATCGAACTTCCCTTATTCAGGCAATGCATAAAAATCGGCATTGCTAGTAACACTAGGATTTCCAGGATGACGGTACTATCCCTCCTCACCGAACGACGCGGATTGCGTAGAGGGAGCAGATTCAGAATTCATGAGTCAAATGATCTGATAAAAGGTTCATGACTGGAGAGCGGACCCATCAGAAATTTCTTGAGATGTTGGTCCTTCCATAATCTGAAGAAGTAGTCCAATCCACCGATTTCTACTAACCTCGGAACTTTGGATGGAGAATATGGACTTCCTACCTTTTTTTCTCTTTTCATTTTATTTCTATGCGATAGAGACTATCTATTTATCACAATGATTATACAGGGAATCCTTAAAAGTTCAAGATGCAATAGAATAAGTACCTCAAGTAAGTAGAGTAATTTCTATACAGATTTTTGTAGAACCGGATCGGGAATTCCGAATGGTTATTACATTACTGGGGAGACCTGTGCGTACCCCACCCACCTTTTCTCATAACTTTTTATATTCCAAGCGATAAGAACGAGTTCTCTAACTAATTGAATGGGCGAACGACGGGGATTGAACCCGCGCATGATGGATCCACAATCCATTGCCTTGATCCACTTGGCTACGTCCGCCCCCTTTGCTACTCACTCGGCCCTCCGAGCGGGGAAGGGAACAGGATCTACCCATCAAGCCATTAATAGCTATTAAGGTCCTTCGATTGATACACATACATATTTGTTGTGTATATAACGAGACAATGGGAAATCCGTGGAATGAGGGATATACCCCCAACCCAATCTATTCAAACGATTGGTAGATTACAAGCATTCCGTGAATTTTCATAATATTTTTTAATACCTATACACAGGAGTATTCTAAATATTCTTCAGAATCCAAGTTGGGAGCCGACGGTTGTAGGATCATGACAAACCATTACCTTTCTTCCTGTTTGTTCCATGGGACGAACCTTCGTTGGACACCAAACCTTCCGGAACGGAAAGGTTTGGTATCCAGTTACACTGCATAGCTAAACGGGTATTATCCGTTTATAGAAGGAGCTTCAACAGAAGCTAAGTCTAGAGGGAAGTTATGAGCGTTACGTTCATGCATAACTTCCATACCTAGGTTAGCACGGTTTATGATATCAGCCCAGGTGTTAATAACACGACCTTGGCTGTCAACCACAGATTGGTTGAAGTTAAAACCATTCAAGTTGAATGCCATGGTGCTGATACCCAAAGCGGTGAACCAGATGCCTACTACGGGCCAAGCAGCTAAGAAGAAGTGTAGAGAACGAGAGTTGTTGAAGCTAGCGTATTGGAAGATCAAACGGCCGAAATAACCGTGAGCAGCTACGATGTTGTAGGTTTCTTCCTCTTGACCGAACTTGTAACCTGCGTTAGCAGACTCATTCTCAGTAGTTTCTCTGATCAAACTAGAAGTTACCAAAGAACCATGCATAGCACTGAATAGAGAGCCGCCGAATACGCCAGCAACACCCAACATGTGAAAAGGATGCATAAGGATGTTGTGCTCAGCCTGGAAAACGATCATGAAGTTGAAAGTACCAGAAATGCCTAGAGGCATACCGTCAGAGAAACTTCCTTGACCGATTGGGTAGATCAAGAAAACGGCGGTAGCAGCTGCGACGGGAGCTGAGTATGCAACAGCAATCCAAGGACGCATACCCAAACGGAAGCTTAGTTCCCACTCACGACCCATGTAGCAAGCTACACCAAGTAGGAAGTGAAGAACGATCAGTTCGTAGGGACCACCATTGTATAGCCATTCATCAACAGAAGCTGCTTCCCAAATTGGGTAGAAGTGTAACCCGATAGCTGCAGAAGTAGGAATGATAGCACCAGAGATGATGTTGTTTCCGTATAGCAAGGAACCAGAGACGGGTTCGCGAATACCATCAATATCTACAGGAGGAGCTGCGACGAAAGCAATGATGAATACAGAGGTTGCGGTTAGTAGGGTAGGAATCATTAAGACACCGAACCATCCGATGTACAGACGGTTTTCAGTGCTAGTGATCCAGTCGCAGAAGCGACCCCATAGGCTTGCGCTTTCGCGTCTTTCTAAAGTTGCGGTCATGATAATCTTTGGTTTTCAAAAAAATTAGTGATTCCCCAGGCTAGTAAGCTTGTTGATTCGTAGTATATCACGAAAACCTATCGGTGTCAACTGAGGTGGGTAATGCACCAAGGGTTTGCATAGGATGAACTCCTTCTAATAAGATAATAAGACTATTGCTTCTAGGGCTATCGCTTACTGTAGAGCCTTTGCGTATAGTTTTGGGAGCATCAGGTGTGCCGAGTCGGGTTGGTTTTTCACTCGCGAGTCGCGACGCGAGTAGTAAAACCGAGCCGAGAGTGGCTCTATCTTCCTTTCAAAAAGAATTTCAATACCAAGAAAAGACAAAATTATTGGCTATGTAATCTAAGTAACCCGCCTAAGTAAAGGTCGCTTCCCTTTAAGATAAGAGGCGGCGGGTAAAGAAGAGCAAGCCATCGTTTTCTAAGCTAAGAGGAATGATGCCTGAAAGAGGGCTGACTCTTGCAGAATAGGATGTTTGAGGCGTTTCATGGGTAGGCTTCACACTCATAATCAGTCGAGTTTCCGCTTGCTTCTTTCCTTCCCCCGACGAACCTTTCAACCTCACATTAGTCCGTCCCTTTGTGTAAGCTAAAGAATCTAATAATTTCTAATATGAGGGATGATTATCAACCCTCGCTTATGGCTTAGATTTCTCCTACTCATCGTTCAAATCCTAATTATCCATCGTTTGTTTGTGGCGCATTCCAATTCCCGACACCCCGCGCCCCGGTTCCAATCCACAATCAAAAGATTGTGGATTGGAGCAAGCCTGAAACTAACGGAAATGGGCAAAAGCTTTGTTAGCTTCCGCCATTTTGTGAGTCTCCTCCTTCTTCCGTATAGCATTACCGGAATTTCTGGCAGCATCCATCGATTCGTCGCTCAATCTTAAAGCCATACTTCGACCCGAACGCTTTCGGCACGCGATCGATGACCATCGGATAGCCGAAGCTTTTCCTTCTGCGGGTACCACTTCAACGGGAACTCGGTAGGTCGATCCACCTACACGCTTGGATTTCGTTACTACATCGGGGGTTACACCACGCACTGCTTGTCGTAGAACAGACAGTGGGTTCCTATTCGTCTTTTATCTAATCCGCTTCATAGCCCGATAAGGAATCTGATAAGCTAATGATTTTTTACCATTTTTAGGGACACGATCAACCAGCATGCTTACTAATCGATTACGATATATTGGATCCGATTCTATATTTCTATTTCTGTTCGCTACACTGCTCCGATGTAACATGAGTTTGCAGATATGTCAGATTTCATTCAATTCTTTTATCCCAATGGTATCTCAGAATATTATTTTGGCTTCTTCACTCCATATTGTAGGGTGGATCTGCCGGTTAGTCGGAGACCTCCCTCCGAACTGCACGTACGACTCTCATCGAATACAGCTTTCCATATGATTGAATAGAAACTACTGAAGTGACTTTCTTTTTCAATCACTTCAACCTTAGTGATCATATTTACTCATTATGCATTGAGTATCCGTTTCTTCCTCATCATTCTAAAGATAATAGAAAAAAGCAAAAAAAGTTTAGGGATGGAAGAAATAAAATCTTGCATTTCAGTTATCTTACTCAAAATGTCCGTGGGTTTATTGATCCAATTACCGAACGTTCACAAAACAAAAATTCCACCGAATCTCCGTAATCATAGCCTGAACCCGTTCCAAGAGGAAGAGACATTCTAAGATTTTCTGTTCTGGGTAAGAGTCCGGGTAAAACTCAACTTACTGGGATGTAATACCCTAGACACCAAGTTGTTTCACGCAAATAGATGGATAATTCTCAATCCTCCTTGTATTGTAGTAGCAGGCTTCAGTCCCCTGGCAATGCTGGGTCAGCTACACGTTCGACATATCAGAACAACTGATACGGAATCACTGCGATGATACAAGTTGCGACAATGCTCTGCAACGCACTAGGACGCCCTTTCTTACGATCCTTTACCCCCACAGCATCTAATGTTCCTCTAACGATGTGATACCTCACACCGGGTAAGTCTTTGACCCTTCCGCCTCTCACAAGGACCACCGAATGTTCCTGCAAATTATGGCCAATACCTGGTATATATGCCGTTACCTCGAACTTGGAGGTTAATCGAACTCTGGCGACTTTACGTAGGGCAGAGTTAGGTTTTTTTGGTGTAGTTGTGGAATAGTTGACAGATGAGTCAGTTTCAATGTCACTATACAGAACCGTACGTGAGATTCCCACCTCGTACGGCTCCTCGTCATTCAATTACTCTTAAGAGAAAGAGTACAAAATTACTTTCAGCTGTTCTCAGCTACGAAAGAATTTACAAAAAAATTAGAATGTTTTCAACTCATTTTTCAATCTTTCTTTATAGCACGGATAGAAAAACGAAAAACCTATCAGATTTATGGATAGATTTGCTAATGAGTTTCTCGCTTTCGCGTGAGTCACGAAACGGATCGGATAGAGAGGAGATTGACGAGTTGGTATAGGCTTATCCATATCATTAAATACGCTTCGATAAGGAATCTATTTTTTTTTTATGTTATGGAGACAGCTTCGATATCTGACTTTCGTTCTTTCTTTCGTTCCAACGAGGCTACCTGAGAGGGATTCGGTAACCTAGCTACCTAATAAGTAGGTGAGTAAAGATACGTATCTTTATGGGATAGGATCCGATGACTGCTCGAGGCCCGCTAGTAGCGATGATGCTGAAGCAGCAATGAGAGAGGAAACCGGGGGTATGTACGAAAAAGAAGAGAGGTTATTCGTCTCGGTGATTCTGGCTTAGCCAGCTTGTTCCGTGACGAGCCACTGAGTCGAGGCCTGCGTCCTATTTCCCCCCCCCGTGGACCGGATCAGAAATCCAGGTTCCGTGGGAATAAGATTTTACCACGGGAGCTTGGGGAGGTCAAGTTGTTATTACTACCAACGGGAGTTACTCAGTAAGACGTGTACGAATGGTACCAAACAGTGTCGACAACGAATGTCCACTTTTTCGCTTGTAAGTCGGAAGATGGAGAGTAGTTGTTTTCTCTATCTAAAAATATTTCAATATCAAAAAGTTATTGATCACGCGATCGAAGGGTTCTGTCTGAGGAGGAGAAAGCATCTCCCCAGGTAGAGGCGCGGGTAGGGACAGGCAAACCATCGCTTTCTAGGCTGAGGGAATACCTGATCCACCCAGGAAAAGCTGATCAACGATGTACAATAAGAGTACCGATTCGTGGGAGGCTAAGGCTGAGCAGCCCCCCCGCGAGAAAGGCTTTGGGGGTGGGGTAGGTCTCTCGCCTGGTTTTCTGTAACGAGGTTGCCTGCTGGAGGGCCAAGTCAAAAAGTATTATCTCTCCGTCCTATCCTTTCCCGAGAAAGAGCTAATTCTTGCAGAATAGGGTGCGTGCTTGAGAACCCTCCTCTGTACGTACGCTTCTGGATCGAATAGAGTCTTCAAGAATGTCTCCGGAGGAGTAGTAAGATACGGGTTCAACCGCGCGCTTGATCCCACACATTCCGTGTAAAACTATATAATGGGCCGGGTAACGCAACAAAAAGTATTTAGCTCCTAGAGGCCATTATCCAGGCTACGGCCCGCCGCCTTCGCCAACAGCCACGACCCCTCAAGGTCTTGAAGAGGCTTATGGGATTGACACGAAGTAGCGGGAGCGGATACACTGTGGATGAGCTTGAGGCTGGTACGAGATAGAGAAACCCGGGCTGTGCCTGGAGATAGGAGACGATTACCAATCAGTTTCATCTATGGAAATTCCGAATCAGCTTCATTCATGTAGGAAGAAGCTATAAGTGATGCAACTACGAATCTCATGGAGAGTTTGATCCTGGCTCAGGATGAACGCTGGCGGCATGCCTAACACATGCAAGTCGGACGGGAAGCATCTTCATGGTGTTTCCAGTGGCGGACGGGTGAGTAACGCGTGAGAACCTGCCCTCGGGAGGGGGACAACAGCTGGAAACGGTTGCTAATACCCCATAGGCTGAGGAGCAAAAGGGAGGGATCCGCCCGAGGAGGGGCTCGCGTCTGATTAGCTAGTTGGTGAGGTAGCGGCTTACCAAGGCGACGATCAGTAGCTGGTCTGAGAGGATGATCAGCCACACTGGGACT
>ERZ1034423.22-NODE-22-length-37840-cov-38.830965_pt1 | contig 37840 bp, 41 predicted proteins | sample MGYA00520609_ERZ1034423 | MGnify/ENA primary metagenome ERZ1034423 (study PRJEB33736, sample SAMEA104288487) | Azolla rubra | place: Australia | collected 1985 | study: EMG produced TPA metagenomics assembly of the PRJEB19522 data set (Is there foul play in the... | reverse complement strand
TGCCTCCCAAACCTTTATTTGGCTGGGTTTAGAGGCGATTGTCGCCCCTTGAACTCAAATACACAAGCAATGTGATGAGTCAGGTAGAAACAGCAATCCTCAAATTACCAGAAGTTACATGAACTTTTGCTATTGGTGGCTTTAGTTTCAGTGGTAATAGTGCTAATAGTGGCGTAATTTTCAGTACCCTGAAATCTTGGGATGAACGGAAAAAGCCTAATCAGTCTGTCCAAGCCATAATTGGTCGATTAAGACAAATATTTTCCAGCATTACTGAAGCTAGTATTTTCCCAGTTAATCCTCCCACAATTCGTGGTTTAGGTAGTTTTATTGGTTTCCAGTTTCAGTTATAAGATGTGGCTGGTACTAATAGTTTAAATTCCATGTTGGAAATTGTCGGTCAATTTATGATGCGGGGTAATCAAACTCCTAGATTACAGGCTGTATTTAGCACTTTCAAGGCTAATACACCACAAATTTTAATTGAAGTAGACCGCAATAAAGCTAAATCTCTACAAGTTAAAATTGACGATATTTTTAGAACTCTACAAAGTTATGTGGGTTCAAGATATGTCAATGATTTTAATTTCCTATCTCGCACTTACCGGGTATATATTCAAGCTGATTCTCAATTTCGTGCTAACCCAAATGATATCAATTCCTTGTATGTGCGTTCGGAAAATGATCAAATGATTCCTTTAAATAGTTTGGTAAAATTGACCTCGACTACGGGAGCACAAACTATTAATCATTACAATTTATTTCGTTCCATTGAAATTAACGGTTCTCCTGCTCCTGGATTCAGTTCTGGACAAGCAAGCATGGCTATGGAAAAACTAGCTAAGGAGATTTTACCCACCAGTATGGGTTATGAATGGTCGGGTATTGTAGCTGAGGAAAAAGAGTCTGGTGGACAAGCACCAATAATTTTTGGTTTGGGTTTGATTTTTGTATTTTTGGTGTTAGCTGCTCAGTATGAAAACTATGTTGATCCTTTGATTATTATGCTTTCAGTTCCTTTAGCTATTATGGGGGCTTTAGCATCGCAATCTTTACGGGGTTTAAGTAATGATGTATTTTGCTAAGTTGGATTAGTAATGTTGATTGGTTTAGCAAGTAAGAATGCGATTTTGATTCTGGAATTTGCTAACCAGTTACGATAACAACAGGGTTTATCAATTACTAAAGCCGCAGTTGAAGCTGCACAAGGTCGTTTGCGTCCCATTTTGATAACTGCTATTTCTACTCTTTTGGGTATTTTTCCTTTAGCTGTAGCTACTGGTGCAGGTGCTGGTAGTCGTCAATCTCTCGGTACAGCGGTGTTTGGTGGTATGTTTGTAGCGACTTTTTTAAGTTTGTTTATTGTGCCAATTCTGTATATCATCATTGGCACAATTCGTGAGTGTTTCCAACCTGTTCAAAAGTATCCCCATTCGGAAACGAGTGAGGATGATCAGGAAGTTTTATATAAATAAGATTTCTCACGCAGAGGTGCAAAGGAGGAAATAAGGTTTGCAAGGTGAAGTAAGGGGTAAGTTTCGCTTGATAGAGTTACAGGTTTGGATAAACTTTATCATTATTGCGTTTACCAACTCGTAAAATATCAACCAATTTATTATCGTCATCAATGGTGTACAAAATTCTATAGTCACCCTGATCAATACGATAATTACCTTGATAACCTTTTAAAGCTGCATAATCTTGAGGACGAGGATTACCCTGAAGTGAGAGTATTTTCTATACAACTTGTTTATACTATTTTGGAGATGTCTAATAAGTCTTTTTCCGCAGTTTTAGCAATCCTCAAAGTATAATTAACGTTCACTCATTTGGACATTTGGCTATTATTTCTTCTATGGTAGTAAATCCTTCGTTTTCTTCAATTGCACGGCCCAGTTTAGCAGAATCAATGGTATCTTCTATTGCTTCTACTAGTTTAAATCCACACTCTGTACTTCATCTTGAAATACATAGATAAATGTAAAAACCTTACAAAAAGCCACGTAGTAAACACATAATTTAAATAGTAGAAAAAATAGACAATACGTAAGGATTCAGGTGGTGGGGTATCGACAATAAATCCAGGATAAAAGATGAGAAAATGAATGTAAAGGAGCCTGAATTAACTAAAAATACCCAAAAATATGAATTACCAAAAAGAAGAGTTTGAGAGTAAGAACTTGGAGAACTTGGGAATAATAGATGAGATAGGAATTGTAGAAGAAATAAATAAGATATTCTGAATAGATAGTAGAGAGAAAGTGAATACAGGAGAAATAGTCAAAGCAATCATTATGGACTAGGTTTTCTATGGAGACCATTATATTTATTTACTCAATTTTTTGAGGGAAAAGCCATAGAACATTTACTAGGAGCGGGAATTGAAGGGGAAGATTTAAATGATGATAAAATAGGCAGAGTAATGGATAAGCTATACAAATATGGATTAACTAAATTATTCCTAATAATTGCCTTAGAAGTAGTAGAAAAATATGGAGTAGCAACCAAATATTCCCATTTAGATTCAACCTCATTGCATTTGCATGGAGAGTATAATAATTGCCTAAATAATCTAGGACAATAATTATTGGATATTTCAGAGCCAGTGCGTTGCGTTGGTGCCCCGACTTGTTAGGGAAGGTCCTCTGAAAGAGGCAGCAAATGGCGTATGTTTTCAAGGGATTCATTTTGTGATTACACAAAGAGTCCATAGGATTCTGAACTTGACAGAGGAAGGTTGTCGAATTTTCCAATTCCTACCTACAACTTGTCAAAAGTAGTATTTATTTTCTTAGTTTTCAAATCTCTAATTCACTATTGCATAGTCTTATATTTTCATAAGTGATTTAAAAATTCAAATTAAACATTTTTGTCTAACTAGTTTTTTTTTACACAATAAGAACGCTGGAAATTTGACCTGCATAATTTATTGCATAATTTATATTTTCATGGCTAGTGGATTTTTTAAAAAACTATAGTTCTGAATTGCATGTAGTAGTTTATTTATGCTACTTATTGAAGCCCAGAATGTGGGTTTTAAATCCTCAATGCTACTTATTGAAGCCCAGAATGTGGGTTTTAAATCCTCAATGCTAATTATTGCTACCCCAGGTTTAGCATGACGCTGAATTAATATTCTTTCACCACGAAATTCAGCACGGTTCATAATATCGGGAAAGTTAGCACGCGCTTCACTTGCAATGATGACAGACATAGTGCCTCACATTGATAGGGTTAGATCAAATGTTTACCTGAACTTCCAACTCGTCATAATTTCGAGCCTCTAACTCCAGAAGATGATATAGATGTAGATGAGGATGATGAAGTAAATCTTGATCCTACTGCTATCAAAAGACGTCTTAATTCTTAGAGACTTGCTCATGTATATAATTCTCATTCATAGATATTAGGGTTAGTATAAATAACCCTAATGTTCTTTCTATATATTTTCTTTGGTGACACATTGAATGTTTCTCTATCACCAATTACCAACAAGAAAATCAAATAAATAATGCGCCATTTCCAACTTAGAACAAGCCGGAATTTCTACCTCTCTTCCTTGCTTATCTAAAAACACCGCTTGATTATTATCACTACCAAAACCACTATCAGTCTTATCAATAGGATTCGCTACAATTGCATCTAATTGTTTTCTCTGCAATTTTTCCCGCGCAGGAGTAATAATATCGCCTGTTTGTGCTGCAAAACCAATTAATGATTGATGGGGTTGTTTGCGTTTTCCTAATTCAGCAACTATATCCGGTACTGGTGCAAGAGGTAAATTTTCGGGGAGTGATCGCTTGGGTAATTTTTCGGTACTATATTCTTGAGGCTTGATATCTGCAACTGCGGCAGACATGACAGTTATATCTGCATTAGCTAAACGCTCTAACATTACGTGCTGCATTTGGTCTGCACTAACTACCTCAATTCCTTCCACTCCCAAAGGTACATCCCAACTCGCTGGACAATGCACTAATATTACTTTTGCACCTCTGTGCAGTGCTGCCTGTGCTAATCCTAAACCCATTTTACCTGTGGAGGGATTGCCAATAAATCGCACCGGATCTAAATATTCTTGCGTTCCTCCAGCACTGATTAAAATCTGCTTGCCAGCTAAATCTCTTTTCCCTTGGGTATGTAATAAAGATTGAATATAAACACATATTTCTGCGGGTTCTGCCATTCTGCCAGCACCAATGCGATCGCACGCCAGCAAACCAGAACCAGTTTCAATACCATGAAACCTCTTATCTGTCAACAGCTGCCGCCAATTTCTTTGCACCGCTACCTGTTCCCACATATCTGTATTCATGGCTGGTGCTAACAACACGGGACAAGTAGAAGCGAGAACAGTATTTGTCAGTAAATTATCTGCCATTCCATAAGCTAATTTAGCCAAAGTATTAGCAGTTAAAGGCGCAATTACGATTAAATCGGCCCATTCACCCAACTCAATATGCAAGGGACGAAAATAAATTGGTTGGCAAAAATAATCATCAGTATAAGCTTGATGCCGGGATAAAGTGGCTAAAGTTAAAGGAGTGACAAATTCTTGAGCAGACTTAGTAAGAATAACTCGCACTTCTACCCCAGACTTAAACAGAGTAGAAACTAATTCACAGACTTTATAGGCGGCGATACCGCCGCCTATAGCAACAATAACTCGTCTGGATTGAGGATTTGGGATTTGGGATTTGGGATTTGCAGATGATGGCATGTGGAGGCAAAATTCCAATTATCTTTGATTTTAGCCTGTCAAACCCAATCTAAAATCCAAAATCTAAAATCTCTAGGCTTCGTCGTAGGGTTCTAAATCTAAAAGGTGGATGTACGGCTCAACCAACTCTGGACGCTGAAACGCGATTGCTCGCAGTAGATGCCAATCATTTAAACCCTCAAAAGCATTACTATAATTATCTAATTCCAGACGGTTGGCTAAATCTTTTACTTCTGTTGCTGTCATAGCAGCAATTTCTTTCCTGGAAATGCTTAGAGTTGTCATAATGCTTGCCCCTCCCTTTTGCAGCATTCGCATTCAGCTTTAGGTGGAGCTGCGTTAAAATCTTCCACCCAATCTATATTACTAATTAGTGGCCATTTAATTTGTAAAAATTTAGCTGATTTCCACCCTAAGGTTGTAAAAAATTTGTAACTTAAGTTCAAGTTGCAAAATGACTGTGGCATAAAGAAAGCTACAAAGCTTATGTAGTAAGTCTTTTACAGGCCAAAATCTAAAATCTAAAACCCAAGATCCAAAATTATTGAGTCTAACTAATTGTCTTAATAACAAAATTTCTCAACACCTCTAACATTTGCAAATTAATTTCATGTCCCATGTCAAATTCATGATATTCCACCGCCACTCCCAGGGATTGGGCAACTTCTGTTGCTTTAATAGCAGCCTGTAATGGTACAACTTGGTCTTGTATTCCATGCATAATTAATGTGGGTGGAAAACTATTTTGATGAAGATTTCCTATGTTGGGATGTAAATACCCACTCATCACAACTAAACCAGCAAGGGGCAAAGTTAATCCCACATCTAAAGTCATGGCACCACCTTGAGAAAACCCACTCAAAATAGTGCGTGATAACGGCACACCTGTATTACTCTCTAAAGAAAGTAACCAATCTATCAACAATTGCCGACTTTCTGCCAATCCTTCATACATATTCCCATCCCGTAAGTCATACCACGCCCTACCCACAGGAGAATATGGATATGGATAAGGTGCGTTGGGAAGAAAGAATTCATAATCAGGTAAGTTGACATAAGGCACTAAAGCTTCAACATCTTGAGCATTTGCACCCCAACCGTGTAATGTGATAATTAAAGCGGTGGGCGCTTGCTGTGTTTTGGGCGAAAATTTGATGAAATCTAATGTTTGAGTCATGAGTAAGAAATGGGGTGTAGAGGGAGCAGGATGCATGAGAGTAGGCGAAGTAGGGGGAGAATAACAACTGATAACTGATAACTGTTTATTAATTCCCCTGCAACGGTGCATTTAAAGCTTTTTCAATGCGATCGCCGATTTCTAGTAAATGCGCTTTAGTATATTCGTCATCAGAATTCATTCCCCGGAGTTCATTGTTTAATTGTTTGAGCTTATACCAGGCTAATGTGCGAGCATCTTGTGGTACATCTACTTTTCGTAATACCATTGCTGTTAAGAAGTTCACATATTGCCGTTGTAAACCCCGCCGCAAACTAGAAATTTTTAATTTTCTTCTTGGTTGTAAAACTTCTGTCCAAATTCCGGTTTGTAAAGTCCCAAAGAACTCAGGTAAACTTAGTGCTTCTCCTTTTGCGCTTTTGAGTTCAATATCCTTCATCCGAGAGAGGCGATCGCCTGAGAGTAAATCACTCAATACCGTACTTTGGAAAAACAATACTAAATCATAAACTGGGTAATCTAAGTGTTCCCTGGCAGGACTGCTACCCCAATGTATCCAACGTTCTGGGGCTAGTTTATTTATTAGTTCTGGTGAAAACTTCAGCACATCCTCAGCAAAAACATATTTTTGCAATGTCGCTAATGCTTGCCGTTGTTGTTCGACAGGTACAGTGATAAATAGTAATCTTCCTTGATTTTCACCAGGATGAACACGGTAAAAAGACTGTCCACCAATGTATTTACTAGTATAATATAACTGCTGTAAATAGTTGCCAAATATAATGTTAAATCTTTCCCTTAAATCACTGTAACTTTCTCCAGAAATTGGATAGCCTTGATTTAAAGGTTCCCACATATTCAGAGAATTATCCAACTGCCATTGTGAATAAATTAGAATATTACTGCTATGCTCCCAAGGAGCAGATGTCGAATCAATACTAGATGTATCCTCATCTGGAGAATAACTCAACTCTGGTTTTGTCGATTGTTTAGGAATTTCTTCTAAAAATGGTTTTTATGCTATGGAACTTTTCGCTCCAAAAGCAGTGTGAGCATACTGTATTTCCCATATATCATAGCTTCCCACCTGATTCGGAAAATAATCTCCTTAGGATGTACCGCGCGGAGCTATATTGGGAGAAATATAATCCATTAGTGCGAGTGATTTCAGGATTATTCATTTCCTCTGGTGCTAATAAGGTACTACCACGAAAATTGTGTCGTAATCCTAAAGTATAACCAACTTCATGAATAATAATTAAGCGTAAATTAAATATTGATGGATATAATCCTTAAATTTGTGTTTATTAGGAGTAGTTTTTGTTAAAAATGACATTGCCAATGAACCAAAAGCAAACTTATTAGCTGCTTCTATAGCAGAGCATAAATCATACTGTCCCGGTAGCCTAGATAAGTTGCCAACTAATCCTTTAGTATTTTTATCACCTTGGCGACAAAGCAGGCGATTTTCTTTCCATCAACGCTGATAAGGTAGTAGGATTTGCTGTTGGTGAAGGTAAAACAATTTGCCGATAATTATTTTTTAAGGCTCGGATAAAACTAGCATCTACAAGAATATCTGCATCCAAAATTTCACCAGTCAAGGGATTGACACGGGATGGACCAAGAGGAAAATATCCGTCTACTGTATTAATCCAGGGAATAGTATTGTAACGAATATCAGCAGCATCCCATCTAGCATTATCAGGCATTTGTCGGACTTCTATTGCATCTTTGAATCCCGCTTTCAAAAAAGCTTGATTCCACATTAATACCCCTTCTTTAATAGCATCACGATATTTAAAAGGGACGGCATTATCAATCCAAAAACAATTGGTTTTTTCGGTGGAGAAATTTCGGCGTTAGGATCTTGTTTTTCTAAGTTCCAACGATTGACATAATGCATAAAATGATCATTACTATCATCTGTGGATAAATCTTGATAGGCAGTCAGAAAATATCCTACCCGATCATCTGCCAAACGGGGTTGGTAATTATTATTAGACAATTGGGAAAGGCTATAGTGAAGCCGCAAAGTGAAGCCTCGACTATCAGCTAGTACACTAGAATCTTGCTCTTGCTCCTTGCTAGTACCAGTAAAATTGAAAACTGACTCAATTTCTACATTGTTGGGAAAAACTTTAGCATTACCAAAATAACTTTTGTCTGGACTAGCAGCTAATTCTAAACTTGCAGATAATCCAGCTAAATCTGTCAGCAGTAAATCCTCTAAATCAATGAGGATACTATTTCGTTGAGGATGAATGCTTTTAATAGGAAGATTGTACAATACAGAGTCACTAAAAGATCGGGAGAGCGAGCGCACTTGGGGATCTTCTGTACGGGTGGGTAAATTAACATTACGAACGACAAACTGCAAGTCATTATCTACTCGTTGGAAATAAAACAGAAAATCTTGTAATGGCATACCAGTATAAATCCCTCCTTCACCAATGCCAGATTCCAACGTGGACGTAGCTAAGAAGTTTTTTTTGTAGTTGCGCTGGCTTAATTTCTGAATATATTTTGTTCTTGTCTTTTTGGCGATAAAGAGTAAATATACCCTCTAATTTTGACAGTCTTTAACAACTTCATCAAATGCTTCCAACTCATCTTCTTTGCCAGGTTTAACAGTATTGGTCGGCTTTTTGGTTAGCTTCTTAGCAGTTTGGGCAATTTCTAGAAATGGCTGCTCTCTGGCTTTTTATGGATCATCTACTACCCACATAAAAGCTTGTTTTTCTACTTGTTTATTCTGATTAAGTACCCATATTTTCGATGCTGGTAAAGTTAGCTGAGCCGAAGTTACCATCTTTTTCTATGCTTCTGTCTCCAATGACTGAGCGCCAGCAGTTCCTATCCCTAAAAACAAACTGTGTAACAAAACGATATAAAATGTTAATTTGTTCATCATGTCTTATACGAGATATACCATATTCAGCGAGGCAAAGTAGGGAGAGATAGTAGGTTTAATTTAATGGCTCGTTTGCGTAGCAAGGACATTGCTTTTACATTAAAAAATTTACGAGTTGACAGCACTCTGATACTCAGCTTATTTTATTAGGATTCTCTTAATACATACCCTACACCACGAACCGTTTGAATTAAGCGCTTTTGTCCTTCTTCTTCAATTTTCAGACGTAAGTACCGAATATATACTTCAATCACATTTGACTCACCCATAAAATCGTAACCCCAAACATTTTCTAAAATTTGTTCGCGGGTTAATACTTCACGGGGATGTTCCATAAAGAACTTTAATAATTCAAATTCCTTCATTGTCAATTCGATGGTTCTGCTGTTGTAGATGACGCGACGGGTTCCGATATCTAAAACCAAATCCCCAAAGCGTAGCTGTTCTGTGGTATCAACATCAGGTTTGAGATACAAACGAACCAACTTCAAAAAATCTTCCGAGCGATAGGGTTTGAGAATGTAATCGTCAGCACCAGCTTCCAGACAAGCTACACGATCATCAACTGTATCTCTAGCCATTAAAATTAATACAGGAGAACAGTTACCGATAGTATGAAGATTTCTGCACAACGAGAGTCCTGACTCTCCAGTCAGCATCCGGTCTATAACTATTAAAGCAGGTTGGCGATGACTATGCCCACCTCGGGCATCACGGTATTGTTGTAAACCACTGACTGCATCATGAGCCACAATCGCATCATAGCCAGCTTCTTCCAAATCAAAAGCCAGTTGATGAGCTAGACTATCATCGGGTTCAATCACCAGAACACAGGCACTGTGAGGAAGTATCATATCAGTTGGTAATTGGTAATTAGTAATTGGTAATTGGTAACTAGTAATTGGTAACTAGTAATTGGTAATTGGTAACTAGTAATTGGTAATTAGTAATGGAAAAAACTGTATTCCATCAGTTATTAGCTATTGCTTTGTTGCATAAATTTCAGGCAATACTAATTGTTACAAATTGGTATTAACGATGTTTTAGCACGTTCTGGATAAAACATCGACTTTCCCAAGATGCAAATTTAATTACTCATTCCCAATACAATTGCCTAACTGTCAATTCGGGAAGAAAACCAGTTTTGACTACGATTGATAACAGACTACTTACTACTGGGTACTAAGGTAATTCTACTGAATTTGGTTTAGCAATATGTGGCAGACCCCAACCTAACTTTTCCCTTAAAATACGGAAAAACTCTGGTGAGTGTAAGCGAATGAAGCGAGCATTATATGGTGAGCGCTCCAAATATACCCGATTTTCTGGTATAATATAGCACCCGCTAGTTCCATCTACCACCATCACCAACCGGGGAATATTCACTGGATAGATGTTAACCGGTTCACTATCAGGAAACACCAAAGCCCTAGAAGCTAGGGAATGGGGACAAATTGGTACTAGCTGCAATACAGGTGCACCAGGAGTAATCACAGGACCACCGGCACTTAATGAATAAGCAGTTGAACCAGTTGGAGTAGAAACAATTACACCATCGGCTGCAATATCCACCGCTGCATGATGACCAATTGCAATCTCAAAATGACACATCGACGTTAAAGGTTCTCGATGCAGCACCATTTCATTTAAACAGAGAGCTTCCCATAATACTGCCTCTTCCCGTACAACTTTGACGGTGAGCATGACTCGTTCTTCGATTTCATACTTACCTGCCATTACCTGTTCAATGGCTTGGGGCAGTTGGTTAAGATAAGTTTCTGTCAAAAATCCCATGTGACCAGTATTCACCGTCAACAAAGGGATACCACAGGGTGCCACTTGACGAGACGCTGCTAAAACAGTACCGTCTCCTCCTAACACCACCCCAAACTCCATGTCTGAGTCAAAACCAGGGGGTTTTAGACCTGTAATCGGCGTGTGGCATACTGAACTATCAGGATGGGAATAGCCGAGTATACCACCCATACTAGTTGTCACACACACATCCCAACCAGCTGCGGTTAGCTGATTTTTCAGTTCGATAGCGACACGAACCGCTATCGGCTTGATGTCGTTGTAAATAATGCCTGCTTTCGGCACACTTAAATATCCAATTTTAGGCGATTCTTAATCTTTATAAGAAAATAGGCTGAAAACCCCGGAATTAAACCCTAAAAACCCAAAAAATTTTTAGTGTTTAATGTCTTTGAATCCGGTGATGAAAGCCATTTGAGGGGTTTAGACCTCAGAGATTTGATGGTATCATAAATTTAATCCCTGAATACAGTGCAAAACCCAACAAGTGGAGTGTCCACTCCCCGCTCTAAAGAGACAGGGATTCTTAAGTAGCCAAAAGTAGACTCTTAAAGGCGTAGTTAATGCGCCACTACTAACTCCATATTAATCAATTATTTTATTGGCTATTAACTTTTGAAGACTGTTTAAAAGGAGTCTTTGTATCTTTTTGCTTTTTATTCTTAGTTTTTTCATAGTCTAACTCTTTCAGCTTTTTCATAATCCGGCTGAAATAGTCTTGCAAGTATGTTTCTACAGTAGCTGTTTGTTGTTTGTCTAAACCAAATACTGTATATACTTCATCCATTGGAGCATTTAGGGCTATTCCACTGGCTAAAACTTCTGTAAAAGCTAGTCTGTCGGCAACATTCCATCCCCATTGAAAAAACCGCAGCAACCCCTGTACACTACGCAGTAAGCCAATGGGCATCCGTGTTACTCTGGCATCTTTCCCAGACAAGCGTTCGCAAATGTTAATTATTTCTTCTGCACTCCAAGCACGAGTACCAACCACAGGGAAAGCTTGATTTTGGGTTTCTGGCACACTCAAAGCGCAAATAGCAAATTTAGCAATATCCTGAGTATCCATATAAGCTACAGGTGATGAAGAACCGGTCACCCACACCGGCTGATTTTCCAAAATGGGTATGCCATATTGACCAATTAATCCCTGCATAAACCCAGCTAAACGGAGAATTGTATAATTTAAGCCAGATTCAGCTAGAAACAATTCGGTACACCGCTTAATTTCCATCAGCGGTACGTTGGGATATTTATCAGCATCAAGAATTGAAAAGAAGATAAAACGCTCCACACCAGCTACTTTTGCTGCTTGAATTAATGCTACCTTACCTTCCCAATCTACCTGTTTAATAGTTAATGAATCTGTGGGGCGAGATGTAGAAGCATCTATCACTTCGGTTACACCTGCTAATGCTGCTTCTAGGGTTTGGGGTGTACACAAGTCTCCTCTGACCAGTTCTGCTCCCCATTCTTTAAGAAATGAAGCTTTTTTCGTACTTCGGACTAAACAGCGTACCTTATATCCCTCATCGATAGCACGACGAGCCAATTGTCTTCCTAAGGTGCCAGTGGCACCGACGATTAATAATGTCATGAGGGTCTTTATAAATTTTAATGTTTTATGAAAAGAATCTTAACAGAATTTAGCTATGGAAATAAAACTTTACATTTTTCTCAGGAGTTCAGGAGCAAGAATTAATTTTTCTCTTCCTGCCCCTACCCCCTGGATCTCTGCTTATTCTTCTGCGCCTTGAATTTTCAGTAACAAAACACCAATGCCCCAGCCTACGAAGATTAAGCCGAAAGACAACATAGCTGCATTTAAGATTTCGCTGCCCATTTTCTGTGATTCTCCTTTGTGAATTGTTTATTTATGTTTCCTGTTTCTGAGAGGGGTAAATTAGAGTTGATGTTTGAAATCTTATTTTTGCCCGTCATAAATCAGGTAAACTAGGTCTGTTACTGCTATTGGATTAGACCTTTGTGAATAATTCTAAACTACTTTAGCAGCTAATTGGAATTGGCGCTGGGATACGGCGATATAGGTTAATTAACAGAAAGTAATTTTCCCACTGACTCATGACTAATCAAGGTCCACGTTTGGCGGTAACATTGGGAGATCCTGCTGGAATCGGTTCAGAGGTGATTTTGAAGGCTTTGGCAGATTCGGAAGTTACCCAAAACTGTCATGTGGTTGTAGTGGGTTGTCGTGATTTACTCACTAAAGAGTATAAGAATTTAACTGCTAATACGAGTAATTGGGTATATTTGGCAAATCCAGCAGATTTATCTGTGATTGATGTGCCACATTCAGACGAAATTATGACCGGGGTGGGTAATGAGGTTAGTGGTGCGGCGAGTTTTGCTTATATGGAATGTGCCATAGCGCAAACTTTGGCTGGTGATTTTGATGGTATCGTCACAGCACCCATCGCTAAATCTGCTTGGAAAGCGGCTGGATGCAATTACCCAGGACAAACGGAACTGTTAGCCGAAAAAGCAGGTGTGGAGCGTTTTGGAATGTTATTTGTAGCGCGCTCGCCCTTTACAGGTTGGACTCTCCGCGCTCTACTTGCTACTACACATATTCCTTTATGTAAAGTATCTGAAACCTTAACACCGCAATTATTAACAATGAAACTTGATTTATTAGAGGAGTGTTTACAAAGGGATTTTGGTATCGAAAATGGAAGAATTGCGATCGCAGGTTTAAATCCCCACAGTGGAGAAATGGGACAATTAGGACGAGAAGAAATAGATTGGCTAATTCCCTGGTTACAGGAAGAACGGCAAAAACGCGCCCACTTAGAACTAGAAGGACCTATACCGCCAGATACAATGTGGGTTAAACCTGGTCAAGCTTGGTATGGTAATTCTGATATCAAAAATCCCGCTGATGCTTACTTGCCACTTTACCATGACCAAGGTTTAATTCCCGTCAAGTTGATGGCCTTTGACCGCGCTGTAAATACCACCATTGGTTTACCATTTGTCAGAACTTCACCGGACCACGGAACCGCATTTGATATTGCGGGAAAGGGTATTGCTGACGCAACAAGTATGAAAGCAGCGATCAAGTTAGGAGTTGAGTTAGTGAAACAGAGGTATAGAGTGTAGGTTGTACAGTGAAGCCTAGCCCCCTGAACATCTAACCCAAATAAAAGTAGGTTGTGGTATGTACTTGATTTAAATACCGGACTCAAGTCTAGGATATTCGTAAAGCCAAAGGATCTTGCTAAGGATTCAGGCTAAGGATTCAGGTGGTGGGGTATAGTGTATCTACCAGATGAAGAAGCTCTCAATCAAATCACCAAAAGTGAATTTGTAAAAATTCATGATGCTCATTGGGGGATTAAAAGTTTTCATAGAGCCATCAAACAAGTATGTGGAATTTTTCGATTTATGGTTAGAGATAGCCAAGGAATTAAAACACAGAAATTATGTTCACTTTAGTTGTGCGCAACTACATTATTGTAGAAAATCTTACCAATAATGCTGGTGCTGCGTAATATTCATGGATGAGTTTTTTTGTCAATGCGTAACTCCTAGTAAATTGTCATTCTGTTAGCGAAGCTTGGCTTAAGCCATACGGAACGGAGTGAGGTGTATCCCCCTTGGGGACACTGCGTGAACATTGTGCTGCGCTTCATACCCTGCGGGAAGCAACTACAGCATGACAATAGACTTACACATGAGACTTACACATTTGGGATGCTCCCAATTTAATTAAGATGAAACTGTCTGTAATTTTACAATTACAGGAAAATGATCAGAAGGCCAAATATCTTCCCACTGTTGACGGTCAATAATTACTTGTTCGATTTGGAAACGGCGATCACAATATATCGTATCTATCGCATCCCAAGCTTCACCTGTAAACTCATGAAAGGTTTTCTGTTTGTCTAAGGGAAGAGTTGCTAAAGCATCTTGTATTTTGTAATTATCGGCTAAGATCATCCGTGCTAAGGTAGTGGGATTAGCGTTAAAATCCCCTGTTAGCAGTAAATAATCTTCTGACGGAAATTCCATTAAACGTAGAATAACTAAAGCTGCACCTAACTCTCTAGCTTTAGCATTTTCGTGATCTAAATGAGTATTGACAATAGTTAGAGAAATACTAGGATTACCAACTGTAAAATTAGCCCAAGTTGCCATGCGTGGTAAGCGAGTGTCCCAAGTAATACTACCAGGAATTTCTGGAGTATCGCTGAGGTAAAAATCTTTGGTTTGCTGAAGTTCTAAGCGTTGGGGATTGTAAAAAACTGCACAGTGTTCACCTTCTCCTGTCCCAGTGCGATCGCCCCCAATAAATTTATATTCTGGTAAAAGTGCTTGTAAATTACTAAGCTGAGGGGTTTTACCCTCTTGTGTACCAATTAAATCAGGTTGATAGTGTTGAATGACCGATGCGATGGCACCTATACGCTTTTCCCACTGACGGACCCCCGAATCCGGTTTGTCGTAGCGGAGGTTAAAACTCATGACGGTAATTTTCATTAGTTTCTTTAATTTAATTAATCTTAAAAAGAATATATATATTGAGCCTACATTTTATAGTTATGGAATAACTTAATTAGGGAGACTTAAACAAAAATTCAAAATTCAAAATTGCCATGAGGCTTGAGTAGACACAAATTCCCTGATAGACTTTAGCTGCAAAAATCAAAAATAAGACGAATTATCTAATCAAGCCTCAATTCAATAATGTGTTCATGAATTGCTCTTAGTATCGAGAGTTTAAACTTTAGAGCCTTCCGGTGGTTCAAACTTGTAACCATAACCCCGTACTGTTTTGATAAATTCTGGTGTACTAGAGTCAACTTCCATTTTTTTACGCAGCTGACCAATATGCACATCTACAACTCGTCCATCTCCCACATAATCACAACCCCAAATTTTTTGGATTAGTTGCGGACGACTCCAAGCTTGACCGGGATGACTGGCTAAAAAATGTAAGATATTAAACTCTAAAGCAGTTAAGGCTAAAGGTTTATCGTTTAGTGTCACTTCTCGACCTTCTGGGTTAATTGCCAGTTGTTTAAAAACAAGGCGTTGTGATTGACTAGGGTGGATGTAACGAATTCGTCTTAAAAGTGCTTCTACTCTAACTTCTACTTCTGCTAAGCTAAATGGTTTAGTCATGAAATCATCTGCACCTGCTGCCAAAACGCTAATTTTATCAGCCTCATCATTCCGGCTAGTAAGTATCAAAACTAAAACATTTGTACGACTTTGCATTTCTTGACAGAGTTTATAGCCATTAACATCTGGTAAATTCCAATCCAGAATTACCAAAGCTGGATTGAATTGTTCAAATAATGCCATAGCACTCTTACCATCTGCGGCCGATTCTATTCGATATTTTCGACTGAGAAACCGATAGACGAGATTTCTGACACTGAAATCGTCATCGACAATCATAATCTTAGGGGTAGTCATGGGAAGCGTATCCATAGTGCAATGCAGTCTGTTTATTGATTTATTGATTTTCTGTAGCGATAGATGAGTTTAGGTGTTCTTTTTGAAGAGTATATTTGCTCCTACTATAAACTAAGTATGAAAAATGTTGTAATCTTCGTAAACACTTAATTTTTCCGGAAATTTATGCAAACTTCATAATAAAGCTTCTAAAATGTATCGGTAATGTATGATTTTGGTATTTTTTTAAAAAATTTTGGTATAAATTTACAATATCTTGAAAACTAGGCGCACCAGTGATGCTAAGTACATTAGGCGATCACGCAAAAAATAAATAAGCGTATTATGTACATATATAAAAAAATGGCTGCAACAAAAACAGCGAGTAATACAGAAGAGTTAAAACGCACTAAAATTTCTCATCCGTTCTGGTATACACAGTTAATATTTACTGCGTATACAGCAGGAGTCAGGAGTCAGGACTAAAACTCTCTTTTTCTCTAGGTTTCAATTTAGATACTGTACCTCATTGATCTGCAATCTCTTGTAGTTTGTCGTCACACTATAATATTTGATAAATTCTAAAAAATTTTATTATTTAGATTAATTTTAATTTGCTCAAATCCCAAAGGATTTTTTATCATTTTAATATATCTCAAGAGAGATTTTGCCAGGCTTATAGCTGAAGAAAGATAAAGGATTTTTTATCATTTTAATATATCTCAAGAGAGATTTTACCAGGCTTATAACTGAAGAAAGATAAAGGTAGTGTTTAGATTTTGTTAAGTTTTTGTTAACCTACTCGATATGAAAAGCTATGGCTAACAATCTCATGAGTGGCATTATTGCCCAACAGCCACCAATAGAGGCTGAGTCTGATGTTCATGTAGTTAAGTCTCGCCTGGAATGGGGTGAACCAGCGTTCACAATTTTGGATGTGCGCGATCGCTCAATCTATAATGAAGGTCATATTATGGGAGCAATGTCTATGCCCATAGATGAACTAACAGAGCGTGCAGCAATATCTTTAGATACCAGCCGCGATATTTACATTTACGGCACTAATGATGGACAAACTACTCAAGCTGCCCAAATATTACGTTCCGCTGGATTTAAAAATGTATCTCAACTCAAAGGTGGCTTTGGTGCATGGAAAGCGATTGGTGGCGCAACAGAAGGAATTATAGAATCAAGAACTCCCGCAGCTGGAGATGATTACAATGTTGTCTCCCGCATTCAAAATCATATAGAGACTCAGCAGAAGTGATTGGGGATTGGGGACTGGGAACTGGGAGGAGATAGGAGAAAATCAATAATTACGAATTACTAATTATTCCTAGTGTTCAAATAAATCTTTGAATTGTAATAAATCCAAAGAAACTAATGTTGGTAGAACTTGAAAACATTGTTGAGCAAGTTCCCAACGTCCTTCTCGTTCCAGCATTTGGGTGAGCTTTTGTTGTACATTGAGTAAGTAGCGCACATCATTGGCGGCGTAACTCAGTTGCGTCTCAGATAAATTAACCGCGTTACCCCAATCAGAGCTTTGGGCGCTTTTATCAAGTTCTACTTGTTCTAACTCCTGCACCACATCCTTGAGTCCGTGAAGATTGGTATAAGTACGGGCTAATTTACTAGCAATCTTGGTGCAAAAAACAGGTTGAACCTGAATTTCTAGGTTATGACGCAAAGTAGCAACATCAAACCGCGCAAAGTGAAATACTTTGAGGATGTGGGTTGCTTCCAAAAGTTGTTTTAAATTTGGAGCTTCTGTTTGTCCCTTAGCGATGCAGATAGCTGTCACTTTCCCTTGTGAATTGCACAACTGGACGAGACATAAGCGATCTCGCTGCGGTAATAATCCCATAGTCTCCGTATCAACAGCAATGGCCTCAGATTGCAAATATTCAGAGAGGGAAGCTGCATCTAAATCGCGATCGCTAACCTGAAAATCTGGTAATGTCATGAAATCTTCAGAAATAAATTAATTATAGTGTCTTGAAATTACACTCTCAGACACTAAATTATTATGTGCAGAAAGTCCGCAATAAAATCTATCTAGTATTGATAAATATTTGCGTGAGGTAGACTTCACCTTTAGCATTAGTGGCTACACCTACCCCTGTAAGTTTATATTTTCCTTGAATATTTTTCAAATGTCCCGGACTATTGAGCCAACCAACCACAGCTTGATGTGCTGGATCACTATATCCAATGTTAAAAGCCACATTTTCCCCCGCACTATCATATTTAAGAGGAATAGCTTTAACGCGCTGTTCAAAACCATGATGGCTAAACTTAACTGTACCCTTAGCCATATTTTGACTGTGAATTCTGGCCTGTTGAGTAATATTTGCATTTAACGTTAACTGTGAAAGTCCCTGAGAGGCCCGATATTGATTAATTTGCTCAAAAACTAATTTTTCTAAAGTAGAATTTTGAGAATTAAAATTCGACAGAGCTGCCTGACTAGAAGTATTGAATGACTGAGTATGAGCGTTTTTTTTAGTAAAATTATTACCGGGAATAGGAGCAGTCATCAATCCACTAGCAAGGACAAGCGTACTTAAAGCCATGCCAAAAGCAGTTTGTCGGAACATAGAGAATTAGGTATTGTATGGATTTATTAGACATATACTCTATCTTCTAATGGTCAGAAGAAGTACCAGGATACTGTCAAGTATTCATCAACTGAGGAATTAAGTAGAACGAGGTGAAAAAACAAAAGTATGTAAAAAAATGTAACTTAGCCTGAAAACCTCTTCACTCTTGCATGAGTCTCTTTTGCCCTTCGGGTTCTCCAGTGGCAGCCTGGGGGAAGGCAAAGCGCCTACATGGGGGAAACCACTTGCTTTATGCTGGGAAACCCTTCCACCGCAGTGGCTCCCCAAGTCCGTGCTGGTTCACTTATTGCCTTGTCATAACGACAATTTTTAACCCCCACTTACTTATTTGATATATCAGGTTTGTCAGTTCACTTTCCTGAAAATCTGCCAATTTTATGACCTTTTCCCCAAAATTAGTATCCAGCATTTGTCTGTAGTCAATGCATCCCGTGATTAACTTTTATTGACACTACATTATTAATCAAAAAAATATATAAAAAATAGTATCCACTGACAGATGTCATGGATACTAAAACTAGCAAGTAAACATTCACAGAAAAGTTATTCGCGTAGGGATAAGTTGATAACTTTCGTAAGAATTCAGCAATCAGGCGTCAGCTTTTTCAGGCTCACACCAAAAATACCTATTTGATAATTAACCGATTTTTCAAACATTGTGACTCCTGATTCCTGACTCCTGAATTATTACTAACTTACTTACATCTTTACTGAGGAGTTAAAAATTTTGCTACTGTTTGCACATCCTTATCACCTCGTCCAGAACAGTTAATAATAATACGAGGACTACCACTAACTTGAGGACACAAAGTTTCTAAATAAGCGATCGCATGAGCAGTTTCCAATGCTGGTATAATTCCTTCTAGCTTCGATAGGCGTTGAAATGCCTCCAAAGCCTCAGAATCTGTCACACTATAATATTCAGCCCGGCCAATATCCTTCATATAGCTGTGTTCTGGACCCACACCAGGATAATCCAAACCTGCACTAATCGAGTGTGGCTCAATTACTTGTCCGTCATCATCTTGCAACAGATAACTCATCGCGCCATGTAATACACCAACTTGTCCTTTTGTCAAAGTAGCCGCGTGTTTGCCAGTATTCACACCTTCACCAGCAGCTTCCACACCAATTAACTGCACATATGGCTCTTTAACAAACTCGTGAAATAGTCCCATAGCATTAGAACCACCACCCACACAAGCCATCAGAATATCAGGTAAACCGCCCCATTTTTCCTGAGCTTGAGCGCGAGTTTCTTCACCAATAACCGCATGAAAATCACGTACCATCATTGGGTAAGGATGGGGTCCAGCTACAGAACCCAGAATGTAGTGGGTGCTTTCCACATTTGTCACCCAGTCGCGGATAGCTTCAGAAGTCGCATCTTTGAGAGTTCCCGTACCCGCAGACACAGGACGAACTTCAGCCGCCATCAGCCGCATTCTAAATACATTTAAAGCTTGGCGTTCCATATCGTGAACACCCATATAAATTACACATTCCAACCCGAAACGAGCGCAAACCGTCGCCGTCGCTACACCATGTTGTCCTGCACCAGTTTCGGCAATAATCCGCTGTTTACCCATGCGCTTTGCCAACAATACTTGACCAATGGCATTATTAATTTTATGAGCCCCAGTATGATTTAAATCTTCACGTTTTAAGTAAATTTGCGCTCCTGTGCCATCAGGACGAGCATAATAGGCTGTAAGACGTTCAGCAAAGTATAAAGGTGTCGCACGTCCTACGTAATCTCGCAGCAAACCTTGTAATTCTGCCTGAAAACTAGGTTCATTGCGGTATTGCTGATACGCTGTTTCCAGTTCAGCTAAAGCAGGCATCAAAGTTTCAGGAACATATTTACCACCAAAGGGGCCAAAGCGTCCCAAGATATCGGGAACTGAAGCAGTTTGTGGCAAGTTGCGGGAAAGGGGTGTAGTAGTCACAGATTAGGTTAAATTAGAGAACAAAGTTAATTTTAATTCTACAACTTGCTGAGGTTGCTGATAAAGAGCATTATTCCTCATAATCCTGTAATTGCTGTTGAGGTTCATTAATCGAAATCATAATTTTATTGCTCCAATCACTATCTTTGATAGTATCATCTTGTAAATCGTGATTGAAAATTGTCTGAATCAGGATTTACAGGATTTAAGGATGTACAAGATGATAAATACTAAGCATTCAGGAGTCAAGAGTCAGAATGTTTGAGAAATTGGTTAATTATCAAATAGGTATTGTTGGTGTGAGCCTGAAAAAGCTGATGGCTGTTCGCATAGCGTGCCGTTAGGCATTAGCTGAATGCTTACGATAAATGTTCAATTATACGTTCACAAATCGCACTAACCCAAACATTCCATAACACCAACTCCTCATTATAAAAGTAGGGTGTGTTAGGGTAACGCACCGATTAAATATCAATAAAAGAGAGTGCCGTACTTCCGGATAACACACCTTACGAGATAGCATATTATCAATTATCAAGAAATGCCTAATTATCACAGACCTAATATATCAGCTGCTATCTACTTTTTCATTCAAGTAACTTCCTCAACATACAACTTCATTAACATACAACTTCATTTTTTCGATAAGCTTCAAGTACCGCCTAAAACAAAACCCCGCAATCTATTAAGATTACAGGGTTTCATCTTTTAATTTAGTGGCGGGAAGTGGATTTGAACCACTGACCTTCGGGTTATGAGCCCGACGAGCTACCAGGCTGCTCTATCCCGCGTTGCTTTTGTTTCTCCACTTCCTTAATATAACGCGAAGTCAAAAGTTTGTCAACTACAAAAGCGATAATTCTCCAATTACTTCCAAACGTTTGTATTTTCCCAGGTTCATAAACTTCTCAGATAGGCTCTGGGCGACGCTGGGAGTAATCCAGCCCATTTGTTGCAGCAGGTGAATGGCTACGGCATATTTTGCGCGTTTAGCTCCATCCATGACTTTAATTGCTAATCCCATGCCTTCACCAAGTCGGCCGATGCACTGCACACCTTCTGCACCAGCTTTACTGACCAGTTCACTGGGAGTTAGGCGCATTAATTCGGTATCAAATTCCCCATCTCCAGCCACCATCGTGGGATGATGGTTCATGGCGCGGACAATGCGCTCCATATCCAAGCTATTGCTAGAGGCAAGTACAGCATATAAAGATGCCATTTGACTAAGTTGCATTAAATATGTGGGTGCGCCACAGTCATCATGGGCGGTGAGAAATTCTTCTGCTGGCATTCGCAGCAATTCTGCAACTTTGGTGATAATTAACTGCTGAATTGGGTGTTTACGATCCAAATAGCTGGTTAAAGGCCAATGGCGTTGCTGACAAACAGCTAACATTCCTGCGTGTTTGCCAGAGCAGTTATATTCTAATGCACTGCTCTTACCTTGGGGAATTGGACAGTGTAGGGCTGTGGGGTCAAGGTCAGCTTGCCAAAGTATGTTAAATACCTGTCGCACCTGTTCCATGCTGCCTTTGTGGGAACTGGTGATAATTGCTAAGTCGCGATCGCTCAAATCATACCGTTCCAGTGTGCCTGTGCTGGTGAGAGCCAGTGCTTGAAATGGTTTAAGGGCAGAACGGACAAATGCAGCGGTTTCGGCGTTGCCAGCAACAGACAGAACTCGTCCCCGTTTGTCGCTAACTACAGCCTGGACTATATGCCGAGATTCGATAATACCTTCCCGCAGCAACCGGACTTCCAGTGCTGTAGCTTGTGTTCGTTTTCCCATTGTCATGGGTTTATATCTATTTTGTAGGTTGTTAGTCGTCAGTTGTCAGTTATCAATTGTTAGTTCTGTAACATTAATGACTAATAACTTATGACTAATTTATAGCAAATGCCAAAGTATAGTACCAATAAGATACATTAAAGCCAAACCTGCAAAGGTAATTTGCAAGCGTTGGAGGATGGGTTTGATTTCATAGGTGACAATTAAGCGATCACGGCTAATGACTTCCTGGGGTTTTGTCCAGGTTTGTCCGTCATACCAACCAGATTCTTCATAGAATACGGTGGGACTGTAGAGGCGATCACGCACGTAGAACCAACCCAAATACAACCGCATTAACAGCAGCACTAGTCCTACACTAGCGGCAGCAGATCCACAAAGAATAAAATAAAAAATATGCTTTTGTGGAGGAAAGCTGGCCGCTGCTACTGGACCTGCCACCAGCCACGACCAACCCCAAATCCAAAAAATTTTCTTGGTGTAATTACCCCAGGTTAAGGTCGTATCGCGAAATAGCCAGGAATTTTTTAATTCTTCGTACTCATTAAGCGGTTGTTGTTCTGTAGGAACTGGGCAATCAAAAACCGAGGCTCTCATAATTTTGGGTTACCGTCATCAGCGTTTGGTAGCGAAATGCGTTCGGCATGAACCCAGAACGCTTCTAAATTATAAAACTCCCGTTCTTTAGGCATCATGATGTGAACAATGACGTCACCATAGTCTTGTAATATCCAACTTCCCTCAGCTTTTCCTTCTGTCCTTAAGGGACGACGTTGCCAATCAGTTTCGACTTTTGCTTCTATTGCTGAGGCGATCGCCCTCACTTGTATCCTAGAATAGCCAGTCATCATCACAAAATAATCAGACAGGTAACAGATATCTGCTACTCTGAGCAATAAAATCTCACCAGCTTTGCGTTCTGATCCTGCTTCAGCAATGGTTATCGCTAATTTTCCGCTCACATCTTCAGTCCCAGCCATTGGGCTTTTCACTGTAGTTATTGTTAGCGGGACAGATTCTAATGGGAAATTTCCTTGGAAATAATTAGTCATTCAACCTCAGGTGCGTTTTTCCTTTTTTCACAATTTGTCTGATATGTCGTAGTCAACATAATGACCAACAAAACTCAGGCAAAAGTTTTTGACAAATCTTGAATCATCAAAAGTTGAGAATGTGAGCTTGTGTTAACTACGTTAGCAACTACTACACTTACAAACAACTTGCGATTCTGTGAATAGGTTTTTTTAAATACTAACAAAAAAATAGGTGTTTATGGTGCTGGCTTCACAATTAGCTAGGAAGCAGCAAGCAGAATCCTTCCCCCTAAACCCCTCTCAATACGGTTCAGCCTCTTTCTCTCCCCCTACACCTGTGAGCTACACCCCTACACCCTTTTTATTAGCTGCTGTTGTGACAACTGCAGGCTGAATGGTTTTAGCATCGGCGGTCAATGAATAACACAATGTCTCATAATGATTTAAGGCTTGTTCAAAGGCGTATTGCTCAACAGCATATTGACGGCTATTGCAGCCCAGAGTCTTTACTTGTGCCGGGTTTTGGTACAATTCCAAAATCGCTGTTGCTAAGGCTTGGCAATCTTCTGGAGGAACTATAATTCCACCACCACTTTGTTTAATTGCTCTGGCTGCTGTGCCATTATCAGGTACGGAGCCAACCAACGCTCTACCGCTGGCAAGTAAAACCTGAATCTTTGATGGCATATTGAAGGAGATCACGTTTTTCTTTTGTATCACTAGCCCTACATCTGCTGCTGCCAACATTTGCGGTAAGTCTTGACGAGGTTGAAATGGTAATAACAAAACGTTGTCTGCTCCTTCGTCCAAACATTTCTGTTGCAGTCTTTTTAAGCCTTTGGCTTCACCAACAATCACAAAAGCAATTTCTGTGATATGACTTAATTTGGCGGCTGCTTTAATTACTGTTTCTAGACCTTGGGTTAAGGCGATGTTGCCAGAATACAAAGCTACGAATTTACCATTCAGGTTATGTGTAGCGCGAAAGGGGTTATTTTCTTTTGGTAAGGGGCTAATAAAATTGACATCAACCCAGTTAGGAATTTGCACAATTTTGTTGGCTGGTACGTCTTTGGAAAGTAAGTTTTCTACAAACCCATCAGCTATTACACTAATTTTAGTGGCCGAGGCGTAGGCAAATTTTTCTAGTGCTGTGAATATCTTGATTAGTAATTGATTTTTCAGTAAACCAACGTGGATAGCTGCTTCAGGTAATATATCTTGTAAATTTAAGATGACTGGACAGGAGCGTAACCATCCTAAAAGGCCTGCTGGTAAGCAAACTGGAAGAGATGGGGAGGTCAGAAGAATCACATCAGGTCGCCAGCCCATGATTGCAGGTAAAAAACTGGTGACTACAAAACTAGCATCCAACATTACCCGATCTAATAGGTTGGGTTGGGGGCGAATCCAAACATAACTGCGTTGGATATGAACACCATTTTTATATTCTGTTAAATACAGTTTGCCGCGATAGTCCTCATAAATTTGACGTTCAGGATAGTTGGGCATAGCTGTAACTACCCGTACTTGATGTCCACGTTTCACCAGTCCTTCTGCTAATTCAGTCATTAGCGGCGCAATACCAATAGGCTCTGGGTAATAATTGTAGGAGTAAATTAAAATCCGCATAACAAATTAGTCGGAGTTTCCTGGTTGTTGTTAACTGACAATAAGTATCTGTCGTCAAAGTCACTTAGGAGTATACTATCTCTTGGATAACTTCATTATCTCTTTATACTTCGTGCTTGTCAGTAACTTTTCGTTGAAGATTGTGTAAATTTTGATATCTTTTGTTAAAGAAGATTCAAATTTTTCAGTAATCTTACATTAAGACAACTTCCATGTTATGTGTGGTTGAACTTGAATTCAGTATAAAAAAACTTCTAATGCTCATTTATTTACTTATATTTCGCTGGAAGGTGCTATAAACACTGAGCTTAGAGCAAAATTTACCCAGACCCGCTTTTACAGGTCTGGGTAAATTCAGAAATGAAACTTGGTAGTTTTTAGCTTCAACAGTGGTGCTGTTTAACAGTTATCAGTTAAACAGCACCACTGTTTTTGTTAAACAATATAGTTATGGTTTTGAGAATCAGTCTTAAATCGTAAAGTAAAGTCCAATTTTTCTGATACTGCAAATCCAAGCGAATTACATCTTCAAAACTGCGTACTGTGGAGCGTCCGTTTACTTGCCATTCGCCTGTCATTCCTGGTTTGACATCGAAACGCTGCCACTCTGGTACTTCATATCTTTCTACTTCATCTGGGGTAGGTGGCCTAGTACCTACCAAACTCATTTCACCTTTGAGGACGTTCCAGAATTGTGGTAGTTCATCTAGACTTGTACGACGCAAAAAGCGTCCTATTCTTGTAATCCTCGGATCGTTGTCATTTTTGAAAAAAGCACCTTCTACTTGGTTTTTGACTTGAGATTTTTTAGCTTCCGCATCAACACACATAGAACGAAATTTCCAAATAGAAAAACGCTTACCCATCCAGCCGCAACGAATTTGACTAAAGAAAATAGGACCGGGATCGTCTATTTGAATAGCGAGCGCAATGGGAATAAGTAAAACACCTGTAATAACTAAACCTACTAATGATCCAACTATATCAATCAGTCTTTTCATCCAAGAGGCCACAGAAGGATGAGTTTGAGGTAACGGCTCTACTTTTCGAGGCATCATGTTTCTCTGACTATCTCCAAGGCCGCTGGATTCTATGGGTTCGATTCTGTTAATAGACTCAATAGAAAATACCTGATCTAATCCGGTCAGGTTTAGCACTGCCATAACTTGAGGGGTAACATTACGAAGTGTGAATGCGATTCCTTTTTGTTGAGCATATTTAAAATTACTTACCAAAGCCCCTAAACCACTACTATCCATAAAAATAGTATTTTGGAAGTCAAGGACAACTTGCTGGGGATGTGAATCAGCTTGGATTAAGTTTTGGCAGGTTTGCTTAAAGCCAACAGCCTCAAGCACGCTCAAACGCATAGACACCTGCACTATAGCTGTATCGTTCAGGTAAGTAACTGGGAAATCTGCCTCTGTGGGTTGGCTACTCATGAAGCTATGCACTTTAGTTGCCATCTAAATCTAATCTGCCAAACATTATTTTGTCCTGGAAAATTACTTAACCTAAATTCTAAAAAGTAGGATTAAGGAGAGGTAACAATACTGCACGGGGTTTTGTAACTTAAACTTTTAATTGGTTAAAGAGAAAAGTTTAAAGGTGAAAGAACGGTTTTTTCTTTTTCTTTCTCCATTCCCTTTTCCTTCTTAACCGACAAGTATTGGTACAAATAGTCAGTTTTTCGCTCAGAGATTGGGGATCGCTAAATACAGTTCACAATGGAACAAGAAGCTGCAAATATTCCTGTTTTTGCTGTTCTTGTGCCTACGGTGTGATCATCGCACCGCTATCTATCATCTCATGATTGCTAAAACTACGGTTAAACCTACTGCACGCCTGGTTGAAGTTTTTTCTGCTATTCAAGGGGAAGGACTCAATGTCGGCACACGCCAAATTTTTATTCGCTTTGGTCTTTGTGACTTGCGTTGTCACTTTTGCGATAGCGCCCATACATGGGATGCACCATCTCTATGTAAAATAGAGCTTTCCCCTGGATTGAGAGATTTTGAAATGCACTCTAATCCTATTCCTCCAGCCACGTTGATAAAATGGGTGGAAAGGCAAAATTTACCTTTTCTACACGATAGCATTAGCTTAACTGGAGGCGAACCACTTCTTCATGCCCCATTTTTGGCGCAATTTTTACCCGAAGTGCGAGCCCAGACCAATTTACCTATCTACCTGGAAACTGGAGGACATCGCCCTGATCAATTGGCCATGATTCTCCCCTACCTCGACTCTGTAGGTATGGATTTAAAATTGCCTAGTGTGAGTGGCGAAACTCATTGGACAGAACATAAAGAATTCCTCCAAATATGCTTTGAGGCAAATTTAGATATTTTTGTCAAGATAATTGTCTCTCAAAGGACAGATCCTGGCGAACTCGAACGCTCGGCTTTGTTAGTTGCTGAGGTTGGTCAGGATATCCCCATCTTTCTACAACCTGTGACACCTTTAGCGGAGTCTCAACAATTCAGTTCAGTACCTGTGGAAGCTCCTGCTCCACAGCAAGTTTTAGAATGGCAAGCTTTGATGAAGAAGTTTGTTAAACAAGTGCGGGTGATCCCGCAGACCCATAAAATGCTGAATCAGATGTAGGTTGTTGGAGGATGAGGAGGATGAGGAGGATGATTTTACTTCCCCATCTCCCCAGTCCCCATCTCCCCAGTCCCCATCTCCCCAGTCTCCTAGTCGTCTACAATCCACCTTCATCAGAGGGCTTAGATTTGGCTTTGGCTTTATTGGCGCTGCGTTTAAGAGCAGAAAGCCTAGCTTCGTAGCGAGAACGCTGACGCTTACCGGGGGTGGTGTCAATTAAGGTTTTTAAGGCACTACCTAAACTCTTGTAGGCGTTGGGGAGACTATAACCAAAACGAGTAGCTAGTGCGATCGCTTTTTCGTCAGCATCAACTAATTCTTTGAGTTGCTTGTCACCATTATTTTTTTGATACAGTCGCCAACCAGAAACACCACACAAAGCTAAAGCTAAGACCAGTAGCAAGCCATCGTGTACCCATAACTCTCCCACAGCACCACCTAAACCGATTGCTAGTGCTGCCATTTCCCAGCCGTCTTTAGGAATTGTGTCGTTCTGCACATGAGCTACTTCGTGCCAGAATAGGAGATTACGCTGATCCATTGCCAAAGCATCCCATTTTACCAAGTCGATTTGAATTTCTACCTGGTCTTTACCAATTTCTTCGCAACGAACTAGGGGTGGATTGACCTCGGTTGTGCCTTCAACTGTTACCCAACTCTGCAATTCTGGCGGTAGCAAGCTTTTTAAGCGTCGGAGTTCACTCATTTCCGCTTTAGCTGAGGAGGTTGTATAGGATGTCATAAAATCCAGCCTTAAAAAATTTCAGTATATTAGTGAGGTTATCACTTTGGAGTATAGCTATTTCAGTGATATTCCGCCTCACTCATTGGGAAAACTTCCCCGCTTTTTCCGAGCTTCCATTGCTTTTTCTAGCAGATCCAGTAATCCTGGTGCTTCTTCTTGGATACTTAGTAACAGTCTTTCTCCAAGTTCTAGATTGCCTGGATCTTCTCCTGTGGCCATCACCTGTTGTAGTCGCGGTAAGGCTATGCTGTCAACAACCTGAATTAATCCACTCAAACAACGGTGAAATTGTCTTTCGGTGAGAATTGAGTCTTCGAGGGGAAACTCAATAATGGCACGGATTTCACCATCGGAGGGGTCATACTCCCATTGCAGCATTTTGGTTTCCCAGGAAATGGCCAGCATGGTTTGCAGGATAGAAGCTTTGTATGGATGCTCTTTCACTCCTGCGAGAACTTGAGGTGCAAAGACTCGGAAAAATTTTCCATCTTCATCCAACTGAACGACTATCAGAAAATCTTCTAGGTGATCAGCTTCTACACCTGTAATAATCCGGTCTTCTTCTTCATCAAAACGGTATTCCCAGCCAAGGTTGTCTAAGTAATTGGCTATCTGTTTCAGATTAGCTCCCATAAAAGCCTCATTAAGGAACGGTGGAGCGGCTGTCACCACACCTAGTGTAACCTGCTATGGACATTGATTTAGATTGATGCAGCTACTTTTTGGCAGTTGTCTAGAATTTATGCAGATTCCACAACTTGAGCGAAAAAAGTGAGAGTAAGTACCAAAATTTTGGTAAACTCATGTTTGAGTGTGGCTGATTAATTAATAATTATTTATTCACTAATTCTAATTGGAGATTATTCGCATATTAAGTTAAGTGGGGGTTAAAAATTGTCGTTATGACAAGGCAAGAGGTGAACCAGCGCGGTCTTGGGGAGCCACTGCGGTGGACGGGTTTCCCAGCATAAAGCAAGTGGTTTCCCCCATGTAGGCGCTTCGCCTTCCCCCAGGCTGCCACTGGAGAACCCGAAGGGCAAAAGAGACTCATGTATGCAAGAGTGAAGAGGTTTTCAGGCTAATTTACATTTTTTACATACTTTTGTTTTTTCACGTCGTTCTACTTATATGTAAATTTTGAAAAAATTAACTAATTCAATTCATTAATTTTCAACTTTCAACATCCATGAATCAAAAATACAACTACTGTGGAGTAGAGGTTGTGAGTTTAAATTCTATTATGAGGTTGACATAAATTGGGTTACTTCATATATACATCTTGTTAAACAAATTTCAAATATATGCTTAAATCTGCTTTTATATTAGCGAGCGTTCCTCTATTCTTTACCCTTGCTGCTTGTAGTGGTGAGTCAGGAACACAGGTAAATACAGCCAGCGCTCCTGCAACCCAAGTATCTCGTAATATTGGTAGTACAGTTAAAAACCGTGGCAAGTTGATTTGTGGTGTTAGCGGTGAATTACCAGGATTTAGCTTTGTGGGAACTGACGCTAAATATAGCGGTATTGATGTAGATGTTTGTCGTGCTGTAACTGCGGCTTTGTTTGATAATCCAGATGCAGTAGAATTTCGCAACCTGAATACTAAAGAAAGATTTACAGCTTTACAAACTGGGGAAATAGATTTACTCAGCCGCAATACTACTTGGACAATGAGTAGAGAGACTTCAGTTGGTTTGCAATTTGCACCTGTGATTTTTTATGATGGTCAAGCAATTATGGTTAGTAAAAATAGTGGAATCAAATCTTTAGCGGATCTGAAAAATAAAGCAATTTGCACTCAAACTGGTACAACTACAGAACAAAATTTAGCAGACCAAATGCGGAAACGTTCTATTACTTATAAACCCGTTGTTTTTGAAGACGTTAATATTACATTTGCGACCTATGCTGAAGGACGTTGTGATAGTGTGACTACTGATCGTTCGGCTTTGATTTCTCGACGTACGACTTTACCCAAACCGGAAGATAATATTATTTTGGATGAATTACTGTCTTCAGAACCTCTAGCACCAGCAGTTGCTAAAGGAGATCCTCAGTGGAATGATATCGTTAAATGGGTTGTTTATTCATTGGTAAAGGCTGAAGAGTTGGGAATTAATTCTCAGAATATCGCACAACTTACTAATAGTAATGACCCAGATATTAAGCGTTTTTTGGGAACAGAAGGAAATTTAGGTGAAGGACTTGGCTTAACAAATGATTTCGCAGCGAGGATAGTCAAGCACGTTGGTAACTATGGTGAAGTTTACGATCGTAACCTGGGTGGAAAAACAAAACTCAATCTCCCCCGTGGTCAAAATCAACTTGCTATAAAAGGTGGATTACTTTATTCTCCACCATTTCGGTAATGAATCAGTTATCGCTATTCCCTATTGCTAATGACCAATGACTAATACTAAACCACCGATATGGCCTGATTATCGTTTTTGGCAAATTGCAGTGCAATGTATCGCTGTAATTTTAGTAATAGCTATAGTTGCTATTTTGTGGATGAATTTAAACCGGAATTTACAGCAATTAGGTATGAAATTCGGTTTTGATTTTCTCCAGCAGGAAGCGTCTTTTGATATTGGTGAAACTCTGGTTAATTATAAACCAACTGACACCTATATTCTGGCTTTATGGGTAGGTTTAATTAACTCCTTGCGGGTGGCAATAGCTGGAATTCTTCTAACGACAATTGTAGGGATAACTGCGGGAATAGCGAGTTTATTTGATAATTGGCTAGTGCGAAATATCAGTCTAGTTTATGTAGAAGTTTTTCGGAATACACCATTATTATTACAGTGACTGTTTTGGTATTTTGGCGTTTTTCTTGTATTTCCGAAAGTAGAAAATAAATTTTATGTGTGGGGGTTAATTCACCTTAGTCAAAATGGCATAGAACTTCCTGGTTTTACCTTTTCCCCAGAATTTTAAACTTTACTGCTGGGGTTAACATTTTACACAGGTGCGTTTATTGCCGAAATTGTGAGAGGAGGAATTAAATCATTACCTAAGGGACAATGGGAAGCAGGGTTATCTCTAGGACTAAAGCCAACATTGCTGATACGGTTGGTGATTTTTCCTCAAGCTTTACGGGTCATTATTCCCCCACTGACCAGTCAATATTTGAATTTAACGAAAAATTCCAGTTTAGCGATCGCTATCGGTTATCCTGATATTTATTTTGTTGCTTCTACCACCTTTAATCAAACTGGAAAAGCCGTAGAAGTGATGATATTAATTATGCTCACCTATCTTACTCTCAGTTTAATTATTTCACTGATGATGAATTTATTAAATCGCAGCGTACAAATTAAAGAAAGATAGTTCCAGGAAATAAACAGGAAATAAATAATAAATGAATAAAGTGACTTGGTTACGCAAAAATCTATTTAGTACCTGGTATAATACATTATTAACTATAATTTGCCTATACTTTTTATTCTGGATAGTTAAAGGATGCTTATTTTGGGCATTTCATCAAGCACAATGGCAAGTCATTCCAGTAAACTTACATTTATTTTTAGTTGGTAGATTTCTCCAAAGCTTATATTGGCGAATTTGGATTGTTCTAGGAATAATTACAATTTTAAGTTTAATAACATTAAGTCTATTTACCAAGAAGTCAAATATCATCAATCGCAGATTTTCTCAATCTATCACTCCTTGGATTGCACCAACATGGTTATTATCTTTTCCGATTAATATATGGCTTATTGGAGGAGGATTTGGCTTACAATCTGTATCAACAAATCTGTGGAATGGACTATTACTTACACTATTAATGGCTATAGTTAGTATTGTACTGTCCTTTCCTATAGGTGTGATATTAGCATTAGGTCGTACAAGTAATTTATTCCTAACTCGTTGGTTTTCTATCCTCTATATTGAAATAGTTAGAGGATTACCAATCATAGGAATTTTGTTTATTGCTCAAGTTATGTTACCTTTATTTTTACCAACGGAGTTACGTTTAGATCGCTTAATTAGAGGAATTGCTGGACTTGTACTATTTAGTGCTGCTTACATGGGTGAAAACGTGCGTGGTGGATTACAATCAATACCTAGAGGACAAACTGAAGCTTCAAAAGCACTAGGATTTAATACACCGTTAGTAGTAAGATTAATTATCTTACCTCAAGCTCTACGTGCCGTTATTCCCGCAATTGTCGGACAGTTTATAAGCTTATTTAAAAATACTTCGCTTTTATCCCTAGTTGGATTAGTGGAATTAACAGGAATTGCTCGTTCTATTTTAGCCCAACCGCAGTTTCTTGGTAGATATGCGGAAGTATATATATTTATTGGCTTAATTTATTGGTTATTTTGCTACTCCATGTCATTGGCCTCTCGTAAGTTAGAAAAGCAGTTAGGTAATTAAGATTTAAATAATTAATTAAAAAAAAATTAATATTTATTAACTTGAGGTTTAAATCAATGCAAGCACAAACACCAATTATTATTGCTGAAGATGTTCACAAGTGGTATGGTAAGTTTCACGTTCTGAAGGGAGTGAGTTTAACAATCAATCGCGGAGAAGTGGTCGTTTTAATGGGTCCTTCCGGTTCAGGAAAATCAACTTTTATCCGTACATTTAACGCTTTAGAAGAATATCAACAAGGAAGTATTAGTATTGATGGAATTACTCTCAGTCGTGATTTGCGAAATATTGAGAAAATTCGCAAAGAAGCGGGAATGGTATTTCAGCAGTTTAATTTATTTCCCCATTTAACAGTCTTAAAAAATATCACCTTAGCACCAATTTGGGTACGTAAATTACCAAAAGCTAAAGCAGAAGAATTAGCAATGCAACTCTTAGAAAGAGTGGGAATTTTAGAACAAGCAAATAAATATCCGGGACAGTTATCTGGTGGACAACAGCAACGAGTAGCTATAGCGCGTGCGTTAGCTATGCAACCAAAAATTATGTTATTTGATGAACCAACTTCCGCTTTAGATCCGGAAATGGTGCGAGAAGTTTTAGATGTAATCAAAAATCTTGCTAGTGAGGGGATGACAATGGTTGTTGTGACTCACGAAGTGGGATTTGCGCGGGAAGTTGCAGATAGAGTGATTATTATGGATGCTGGTTATTTAGTTGAGGAAGCCACTCCTGATACCTTTTTTACTGAACCGAAGGAGGAAAGAACGCGAAAGTTTTTATCACAAATTCTTTAGGTAATTGTATAGCAGTCATGAAAACATATCAGCCGTCAGCTTTTTCACGCTAAACCCAAAAATACCTATTTGATAATTAACCAATTTCTCAAACATTCTGACTGCTGACTCCTGAATTCTTACGATTTAGCCATTTATCCAATCTTCACCACCTGGTAACTAATTTAGCAAGACAATTATTTATCATGTCTGGTAATTCTCTATTTGCATAGTTATATGTCATTGTTAATAACTCAGTTGTATTGAATAATAATTTCTCTTGATGAAGCATTTGCGAAATTTATTGTCGTTTCAAAGTATTATTCAAAATATCTAAACTTGCATCTCCTATTGCTAGTCTAAGTTGATCTTCGATAAAAATTCGCCATTCATCTTCATTGCTGTCATACGATTTTTTATTATCTTTCAGATTCACATCTTGAATTCCTAAGATTGCATAACGAATAGAAGCAGCCCAATAATTTGTTAATCGCTATTCTATGTGATTCTTAATTAAATATATCAACCGGACCTTCAGAAAAAATTTAATTTGCCTCATAATTGCCTTTTTACTTATTCCTTCTAATTGATCCACAATTGCCAAAGCATGTGTGTAACGTCCTTCTGTAATACTATTTCGGATGTCGGTTAATTCTTGTGTCATCTGTATTAACCTCAACTTATAAATAAGAGAATATTTAGTCAGCTAGTCCATAATTGTATTTTATAGTTAAATCTGTTCATCTATTTCACTCGGATCAACCGATTTTGATCTATTCTGAATATAAAGCTATCCAAGCGCGGAGAATCAGAATTGTGAAGTTACATAAACCAATATTGGTGGGAGGACTGGGATTGTCCTTCTCCTTGTGGATGTTAGACACTTGGCATGATTCCATAGTACAGGTGGGAGAATTCGGACTTCTGAGTGCTTTAGCTGTCGGTGGGGGTTTCTGGTTATTGCAGAAAAATCGCCCTGGTGAACAGCTAAATGATATGGTTGTAGATAGGGCATCTGTGGAAAGAGGAATTTCTCAAACAGAAGTTATAATTAATCAACTCGCACAAGAAGCAGCAAACCATCCAGGTTTAGAAAGCCTACGCGAACAATTTGCTAAATTACCCTTAGAGTTAGACAGACGAGAAATTCAAGTTGCTGTTACTGGTGGTAAGTCTGTAGGTAAAAGTACAGTTATTCAAATTCTCAAAAATGTAGAAACTTTATCTACAACGTCTCTACAATATACAGAAACAGCACCTTTATTTGCAAGAGTGGGTAAAAATTCTGATGCTGTCACATTATCAGAATTGCAAAAATATGATTTTGTTTTATTCCTCACAAAAGGTGATTTGACAGATTCCGAATTTCAAGTTTTGCAACAACTAAAAGCCGCAAAACAGTCAACATTACTGGTTTTTAATAAACAAGACCAGTATCAAGTAGATGAACGTGCTACAGTTTTGCAATCATTGAAACAAAGAATGCAAGGAAATGTGGTGGCTACTGCTGCTTCTCCATTACCTGTGAAAGTTAGAAAATATGAAACTGATGGTTCTGTGCAAGAATGGATGGAACAACCAGCAGCAGACATTCAACAGTTGACACAACAGTTCGGGGAAGTGTTAGCGCAGCAAGGAAAGCAGCTAGTTTGTACAACAACGATGCGGAAAGTGCTGTTATTGAAAGCTGAAGCGAAAGATTGTTTAAATAGAGTACGGTGCGATCTGTCTACACCCATCATAGAACAAAATCAGTGGATAGCTGCCGCTGCTGCCTTTGCAAACCCAATCCCCGCATTAGATATTCTCGCAACTGCGGCCATTAACGCCCAAATGGTTATGGATTTGGGCAATATTTATCAGCAAAAAATTTTCTTAGAACAGGCGCAACAAGTAGCCGAAACTATGGGAAGCTTAATGTTGAAATTAGGATTAGTAGAACTTTCTACAAGGGCTGTGACTGGTATTCTCAAAACTAACGCTGTCACCTTCGTTGCTGGGGGAATGGTAGAAGGAGTGAGTGCTGCTTATCTAACCAGAGTTGCTGGGTTAAGTTTAGTTCAGTATTTTGAACAGCAAGAAATAGCATTAGAAACAGGAAATGGTTTGAACCTGGAAAAATTACACCAAGTTTTACAAACAGTATTCCAACAGAGTCAAAAACTGGCTGTTCTGGAAGCTTTTGTTAAGCAAGGTGTGAAACGTTTGTTACCGGAAGCAAAGGCAGTTGAAGTTGTTGGATAGTTTTGCACCAAATCAAGAATTTTAAACCCGCTTTCACCGGAATAATTCTCAAGTCAAGGCGGGTTTTATTTTGCAATTATGACAAATTTAAGGCAATTTTGAACAGATTCATAGAGGTGTAGCAGTTATTCTCATAAGATCTCAGAATTTCTTAGATGTTTACATTCCTCGCAAACCTATGACACCTCAAGAATTTTTGGAAAATTTGGCTACAGCCGTAACAGACTCGGAAAAACTCATTGTTTTTGCGCGATATATAGATACAACTGCATTAGACCATGCAACAACTCCAAAATGGAGAAGTATTCCTCACAGCACAGAAATTCAGTTCGCACTCAATAATCTTGCTTTTCATCTAGAAGCACTTGCTGAAGAAAGCAATTAATGACTGAAGACAACACTCGATAGGTTGTCCTTATAGATACCTATCAAGTAGAGATATCTTTTTGGATTAAGTCGCGCAAATACCTATTCATAAATTTATAAAATAATTAGTTAAATTGACGATGGACTGCACATAAACAAGCATTGTATTACTTATCAACCTCAATATTTGTAAACACCCAGGCTACTTTATAAGGTTTTTGGTATTCTCCTAAAATATTGATCCGGTGACAAACATTAGGAATTTTGGTCAAATATCTGGGTTCTAAAGGTGCATCACAAGCAAATATTCCTTTGACTAGGCTAGCAATACCTGAGTTATGATATTTAATCATGATTACCACATAGTATCTATCATCTGATGAATATAGGACTTGAACTAGGTCATCATGAGTAATACCGAGTAAATGATCAGGTAATTTCAAAGCTTCGCTGGTGTCTAAGGGGAGGTTTTGAGTTTTTACCCAATTGATAATTTCTTGATATTTTATAAGTGCCGACAACCTACAGCACTTATAAAATATCAAAAACTTGAGTGAGCCAGTATATTAGTTGTACTGCGATTAATATAAAGCCGCTGAACATTCTTTTTAGTTTAAACATTTTAAACTGATGATATCCTATGCAACCTAAACATCCTTGGTTACGAAAATGTATACAAAAGCTGGAAAAATCACCCCAGATAAAGACAAAAACCACTATAGAACCTTTTCTAGAGAGTACTATAGCAGATGGTCTGTTAACTATCTATACGCCTCACAAGAAACTCCAATATATAGTTGAGATTAAAGCTCCCATCAGTTTAGAGACACTTGATTCAAGCATTAATTATCTCAAATACCTCAAGAAAAAACTGAGCAATGATCAGAGAACACATATTATCACAGTTTTGCTAAAGTCTCCCAATGAAGAAGATAAACAGCGTGTTTATGATCAAGTTATTGATGAAATTACAGAAGCAAGATTTGAAGTAGATGAAGCTGCAATAATTTTCATAGGTAAAAACTTTCAAAATAAATTGAAAAGTGAAACTCTGAACGCAGTCAAGGAAATTATCGAATTAATTGTGAGTTTTCAAGATAAATATATTCCCCAATTTGTGCCTAAAAATTTAGAGGAGCAAGAAGGGGATGAAGCTTTTGATAAAATAGTTAAACGGTTTGAATCATGGCAATATGGATTAACTAACTTTTATAGATAATTGATTAGAGTGGGTTTAAGTTTTTTTAAGTTACCCATTTAGATGATAATTTTAGGGATCTATTAAAAATAATGTACATCACTATCATAATACCCAGCACCAACAAAAGCAGGAGTAGATGCAGATTGCTGATCTATTAATTCCAGCAAAGCTTCATTACAATGTTCCGCAATTTCTGGATATTTATTCGCATACCATCCCAGTGGTGTGACAATATAAGGACACTAATATCAAAACCTAACTTAATAAGTTCTTCAGTTTCTTGAATTGCAAGCAGGACTTAGGCAAGTGGCACAGGCGATGGGTGAAATATAGTACATCGGTATTAAATAAATCGGATACCGAAAGCTTTATCAACCCATCAGAAGTAGCTGCAACAGGAAACATTATTCAAATATTCATGAGAAAATAGGTAGGA
>ERZ1034423.18-NODE-18-length-42783-cov-45.149270_pt1 | contig 42783 bp, 37 predicted proteins | sample MGYA00520609_ERZ1034423 | MGnify/ENA primary metagenome ERZ1034423 (study PRJEB33736, sample SAMEA104288487) | Azolla rubra | place: Australia | collected 1985 | study: EMG produced TPA metagenomics assembly of the PRJEB19522 data set (Is there foul play in the... | reverse complement strand
ATCCAGCTAATTCTAAAACCTTTAATAATTCGGGAATTGCTGTAATTTCATTTGATTTCTCATGCACCTTCACCTGTCCCAACACTAATTTATTTGTAGTTGCCCATGCACTTACCATTTGGATTGCACTCTAGTCACTATTTTTACCATGAGAACTACATAAAGTTTTCCCGTCAATTGCCACAACTTCACCATCCCTTATCTTATGTACTGATTTCATCCAGTTCAAGAAACAATTTTGAAATTGTTGCTGATTCAATTGTGCAAATACCCTTCCAAATGTGTCCTGGGACCGGAGCCCATTTCCTAGTTCTAAAAAGGTTTTTAACCACTTATATTTTGTGCAGCCATACAGTTCAATTGCCACCCAACTATCTGCTCCACAAATTACTGCACAAATTCCAATGGTAAGAATGTCAATTAACTTGTGTCGTTTCCTCCCCTCTACTCTTGGATCTTCCATCTGTGCAACGTGGTCAGTAATCGTGATTTTGGGCTTGAGCTTCACACTTTTTGGGACTTTCTTCTTCTACTTTTACAATGACTTTACCATCAGAGCCTCATTGGTCAACCTCCATATCATCAGCCCTCCCTACCTTTCTAGTTTCTTAATATATGTACCATATTTACATGCGTTCGCCCTGGATCTTTTGATTCCTGATTACCTTTTTCCTATTTTCAAATCTTCACCATCAGGTAGCTGAGTGAATGCTTCTGCTACAACAGTGGGTAATTCTTTAGCTGAATAGGAATAAGTTAAAGTTATAAATTTAAAGCCGTTGCAATTAACTGTTGTCTATCTATTATCCCAGCTAGTTGAAATTGATTATCAATGGCATTTATGACTTCCAAACTTGCATCAGCTATAGCATCTTCAATTACTTCCTCTTCTATGAAAATTTCCCATTCATCTTGATTGATGTAGTAATATTTATTATTATCTTTGATATTCATTTTTTTATTTGTCTCATTGAATTATGAATAGGAGCAGACCAGGAATTTTTCAACTCCTATTCTATTTTATTTTTAATTAAGTGAATCAGTCAAATCTTTAAATAAGATTGGATATTACCCAGAATTGCTTGTTTACTCATTCCTTGTAATTAATTTACAAGTGCTAAAGCATCTGTGTAACGTCCTTGTAAAGTACTATTTCTGAGGTCTATTAATTCTTGTGTCATTGGTGTTAACCTATACTCTAGCTATATTGATATTTTAACCTAAAGGTCATGAAGAACAATAAAATCCCCGAGTTGTTCAAAAAATTAGGGATATGAGATCAGTAGTCATACAAAATAAATTTTACATTTAGAGGAGGGAACTTTTAACAGGGAACAGATAAGCAATACAGAGATTCCTGTTTTTCCCAAAAATGTTTAATTAATTGTGCCCAGGTACTTACTTGTGGATATTAACGCAACTTTGATAACAAGGTTCTGATCTGGGGAGTAGATAGGAATTTATGAGCATCTGTAATTATGCTTTAACGCCATAAATGCTTTTCCATGCAGTGAAAATCAGCAAAATTTTTGTCTAATTTTAATACCTTTTCTGCTAACTGATAAGCCTGTTGTTGTTGACCTGTAGCATATAAAGCCACAGCTAAAGCTAAGGTGGCTTCCGCAGATTGATTATTAATTTTTATAGCTTGTGGCCATTGTTGAATCGCTGTTTCTTTATCACCCTGTTCATATTTAATGAACCCTATATTATTGATAGGTGCTAAAAAGTTAGTATCTTTAGGAACTAGTTAATTATAATTAGACATGGGAGTTAGATAATTCCCTAATGGATGATAAATAATACATCTAATATTGTAAATATCCGCAAAATTAGTGTAATTTTTACACTTATTAATATAATATAAATATTCGAATTTTACGGTACTGTCATAATAATTAATTATATGTACTTCTTTTCTTATCAGAATCAGGATGTACCCTAGCGTTAAAGCTCCTGTGATAGTGACAACAGATTTGTGAAAAAACGTAGCAAAAAATATTTTGTTCCTATGACTACATTAAGCACCATAGTCCTAAGAGGTGGTCAAAGTTCTTGCATGGGAGAGGATAAAGCTTTAATTCTTATTCAGAGTATACCCTTGTTGGAAAAGGTTTGTACTGTCGCTAAAAGTTGTACTGATACTATATATATAATAGTCACACCTTGGACAGAAAGATATCAACACTTGCACTTATCTGGATGTGAATTTATACAAGAAAACTCCATTAAAGCACAAGGAGGCCTAGTAGGCCTTGTACAAGCACTAGAGAAAGTCAAAACAGAATGGGTATTATTATTAGCTTGCGACTTACCCAACTTGCGAATAGAAGTGTTGCAAGATTGGGTAAATAGACTAGATAATGTAACCTCTCTGCGGTTTTTATCGCCGTCACTCTTTGGCTTTATTATTAGGTTTTATCAACCAAGGAGGACGCTCATTTTAACAGTTGCTAAAGCTATATCCAGTTAGTTGCACATTTACCATTATCAGAACCAGATATGCTATTTAACTGTAATACCCCAGAAGATTTACAGCAAATTTTAGCTAATTAAACCATAATAAAAATACACTCCTCTCGTATTCATTTCCGAAAACCTCCGTGTTACTATGCGTAAATAAATAATTAATTATGTGTTGGAAGTCATCTATAATAGCACTCCTCTTAACTCTCCTATTATGCTCCTGTAGCACAGCTAAGACTTAAACATCACCAACAAAATCAAATATCATCACAGAACAACAAACATCAGCGAAAAGCGTCATCGCACTTTCATGTCTTGCTGCTGATATTATCTCTCAACTTGATCAAACAAAACTTGTAGGAATTTCTGGTAGCTCCTTATTTAAAAAGGACTCAAGATTGCAAGGTATTACTCATATTAGTGAGGGAGAAAATGCACCTAACTTATAAAAAATTGTTTATTTAAAGCCAGATTTAGTAATTGGTGCAACAGGATTTTCTAATGTACCTTTGCAAAAACTTCAGCAATTAGAAATACCAACTTTATCCACAAAAGTAAATAGCTGGCAATCTTTAGAACAATTAACTAAAACACTTGCTAACAAAATAGATATAGATCCCCAACTATTATTAAATAGTTACAAAAACTTTTTAACTGCTAATCAAAACCAAAACATTTCTACTTTAATTCTGGTGATTCGTCAACCGATTTCAACACCAAATAAAAACAGTTGGGCTGGGGATTTAATGTCCAAGTTTGGAGCGAAAAACATAGCTTCAGAATTACAAGGTAATAGTCCCATTGGTGGATATGTGACACTTTCCGCTGAAAAAGTTTTAGAAGCAAATCCAGATGTTTTAATTATTGTTAATGCTGAACCAAATCTATTAAATTCCTTGAAGAAAGAACCTTTTTGGCAGAAGTTAAAAGCCAGTAAAAATAATCGAGTTTATGTGTTTGATTATTATGGGCTTGTAAACCCAGGTAGTCTAAATGCCATTGAAAAAGCTTGTCAGGAGTTGGAAAAAGTTTTTTGAGTAAAATGTCATAATTCAGGAATCATGAGTCAGCTTTGATTTTTACAAAACCCTACAATACTTTTTGCCTTTTCTTTCGTTTACACAAAAAGTTCTTATTTTTGAGCCAGAGGAAAGCGTTTTTGACGTGGAGTTTTTCCACCCATAATACTGCGGAAATACAACCCACCAATGCTTAGTAAAAACCCCAAATATCCTACTGCTTGTACTATATAGAGTTTATCTCTGTAACCAAATAAAGACCTAAGAATAATACCAGGAAAGTGCTCATCAGGTAATATTTTAGCAGTATTCCAAACCATTGGACCTAAGATACAAGAGTGAACTTTGGTAAAGTGTTCATAATAGAAACACAGATTTTCTGATGATCGACTACTCAGAGCAAGATTAGCTGTAGCTTCATCAAAGCTTTGTAAAGCTGAAACTACTAAACCAGCCACAATTAACACTAATAAAATTCCCATTACTTGGAAGAATTGGCGAATATTAATTTTTACACCCCATTTAAATAATAAGACACCAATTGTTGCTGCTATTCCTAAACCACTAATTGCACCTAAACTGGGTAATAAACCTTGTTGAAAATTTGCGGCTACAAACAAAACTGTTTCAAATCCTTCGCGGATAACGGCTACTAAAACTAAAGTAAAAACTCCCCAACCAGCATTTGAATTTTGTGTTAATGCTTCTGTAACAGCTACCTCAACTTGTGCTTTCATAAATCTGGCTTGTTTCGTCATCCAGATCAGCATCCAACTGAGCATAAGTATTGCTAATATACTAAATACACCTTCTAAAATTGGTTCAACTACAGAAGTGTATTGAGGATTAATCGAACCGAGTATTTTAATTAGCCAAGTGAATAAAACGCCTATCAAAGCACTCACGAAGATACCAACAGCAACACCAGCGTATACCCAAAAATTGAGTCGGGATTGTTTAGCTTTTTTCAAAAAAGCTAGGACAATACCTACAACAAGGGCTGCTTCTACTCCTTCTCGAAGGGTAATTACAAAAGTAGGTAAGGCTGTACTAAGGTTCATAGTTATTAGTCATTGGTCATTGGTCATTGGTCATTGGTCATTGGTCATTAGTCCTTGAACTAGTGACCAATAACTTTGAAATATTAGCTAAAATCACGTAACATTTTTTTCAGTTCGAGATTGTGCATCTCTTCTTGTCCAATCATACCGCGAGCAAATTCTTCGAGATATATGCTGGCAGCAGTGACGGTTTCTAGAAGACTTTTGTACATATCCAGTGCTTTCTTTTCATGGGATAAACTTTCTGTCAATATATCCTTGACTGTATGTTTGAAGGTTTCTTCCATTGGGGCAATTCTCAGGGTAGGATGTCCCTCTAAACCTGTAAGAATTTCTCCTACTTGTTGGGCATGAAGTAGGGATTCACTAGCTTGGGCTTTGAAAAAAGCTACAATTGGGATGCGGTTTGGACCAGTTACCATCAAGGAATAATGGGTGTAGCGAACTACTCCAGCTAGTTCAAATTCCATGATGGCGTTGAGTATGTCAATTGTTCTTTGGTGGTCGAGTTCTTGCATCAGTTGTTAAGATAAGCAAAATTTAAAATGAAGAGTTATTAGTTATAAGTTATGAGTTAGAAGTTACACTCTTCTTATGTTTATGTGTTGAAAAATTAAACTATCCTGACTCTTAACTCCTAACTATTTCTTCTCTTCTCACTCATTTTAAACTTGTTATTCTGTGTTTCCAATGGTGTAAAAATACTAACTTTGTGTTTTAGTGTTAGCTTTTTCCAATATTTTTTGGGTGTTTTCCTCTATGGTTTTCACTAGTTTGGTAACATCATTAGGGGTTTTGACTGCTTGTGCGGGTGGGATAGCAGCAGGCCAAACTTTTAATAGTTCAGTCAAAGTAGTATCTATGGCTTTGTGCGCTTCAGGATCCGATTGTGCCATTGCGCTGGAGATGGTTTTATATAGTTCATGAGAGTAGATTACAAAGCCGCGAGAATCCTGATATTCTATTGGGGCGCTAATTTTTCCATTGGCTACAGCTGCGTCATATTCGGCGTTAGCTGAATCTAACAACCCGTTGATTACCTGTAGTACGAATTCTGGTTTTGAGCGTTGTTCGGCTGCTAAGGCTGCGATCGCACCATGTACATTTGCCATCGAAGTGGTTAAATTAGTTTTAATCTTGGCATCTGTAGGATTAGATTTGACTAAGTTAGTCAAACTCACCAAATTGGTTTTAAATTCCTTAACCTTGCGCTCATTTAGCTGTTCTTCAACATCAACATAAATCTCTTCAACTGGGTGTCCAATATGAGGTTCAGCTTGTTTTGGCTGATTCTGCTCTACGAGTTCTTTTGCTACTAAAAGATGCCCCTTCATTAATCCCAATTTTGTCATGTAGTCAACATCTTTCGCTTCTCCTGAGAGAAGCACTTCCTCCACAGTCACCATATCTTTAATTTGGTCAAACTGTTGCTCAGTAACTACCTTTTTGGCAACTAAATCTTTTGGAGAAGCATAGGGACGACTAGCTTGAATTTTGTTAGATAAGGCTGAAACACCTAGTTTAGCTTCAAATTTATCCAATTCTGATAAAATAGCACTATTAATATTAATTTTGGCTTTGCTACCGTGACCACTGTGGGTGGTAGTTTCTGTAACTGTTACTGTACTTGATGTTGATTGAATATTCGCTGATGGTATTTCTCCACTGCAAGAACTCAGGGAAACAATGAAACAAGCAGCAATAGACAAAAATATGTACCGGGATTTGATCATTTTTACTCTAGTATTGGGAATTGGGTAAAAGTTGTTTCTGATATCTAATCAGAAAAAACTGATAAGTATTTTTAGTAGTCGTTTATAGGTATTTATCATAGATGCAACTATTTATCAACTATTTTTTGAATATGGGGTATAAATTAATAATTTTTTAAAATTAATGCCCTTTAATGCCCTAAATTTATAGCATTGAAAGCTATAATCTAATTTCAGATACTCATTCCCAGGTGGGCGCTTGGAAATGCGAAATCAAAAACAAGAATAACTAACTAGAACAGTACGGCGTAAATAAACCAACCATTCCAAATCTCTGAAAGGCTCACGCCGTATATATTTGAATTTTGTTGGCGCAGCCTGCTGGAAGCACTATTTTGTTAGCTTAGCTCTTCTGAAAGAGGCATTTTGAATTCACGGCAGTACTAGACTCCATTGCAGCTATCTCTATCAAAACGGCATGGGGTATTTACTTTACAGACTCTGAGTAATATTCACCTTCAACTCGTAAAGATTTAACATAACAGCCCTTAAACTTTTCTTTCTGACTAATGCGGATCATTGAAGTGGGATAAACAGTTAATAGAGAAAAAAACTCATTAAAACCCAGATATACCTTGTGAATAAAATTTATATTATTCTTCAGTACTTATTATAGCAAAGTATTAATTAAACATCAAAACTTTGTTGGAGAATCAAGGTAAAAAACTAAAATCTATGAAAGACCTCTAAGATATTAATTTATAATAAAACCTGTATTTTTTGAATGGCAAGGGTTTGATGGTTTTCATGAAGTGAATTTAGCATAATACATACGGAAAATTGACTTATATTTACTTTTATAAAGTAAGTTCTTCTTTCTTTAAGATGATGATTCCAGTAATTTGCTTGAATAGAATTAATTAAATTAACTAAAAGCCATCTTGGTTTTTTCCTCGTGATTGAACAAGTTAACAATATTTTTAACTTGTTCAATGCTGAGGTCTTCCTGTTTAGTCACTTTTTCAAAACTGGAATTATGAACTAGATAGTAAATCATTTCTTCGTATCTTTTTGTGTACTTTCTGCGCCAATTAATAAATTCTAGTTGTTCTGTTACGTAACGTTGACAAAATCGACAATAAAACTGACACCGTGTTAAATTCAAGTGAACTTGTTTAGCAAAAGTGGGTAAATCTCTCAGTAAAATAGGTCTAACTTGATGTAATTGTGTTGTATATTTACGGCAATAGGGACAGTGAATTCCTGAGATGAGAATGCTCAAATTAAAACTAAGGGAACTGTCTGAATAATCCCAAGATTCTACTGTTACTCCTGGTAAGTCCAGTAAATTGCTTAAATTTTCTTCCATCGTCACATTTTTCCTTATGAATGAACACATGGTTTAAATTACTATGAGTAACCACAACTGATAATTTGCTTATACAAATGGAAATTAGTCTCAAAATTAAGAGAAAAAATATTGGCAAGGATACTTGAAAGTTAGGTCAGGTTGGCTTTACGGGAGTTTTAGTATCTTTTTCGGCTATGACTTCAAACTGTCCCATACATCCGTTTTCAGCTAAGGCATCCTGATGTGGATGAAACATATACTTACCTGGATAACGAAACGCAAATTCCAAAATATGCCTTTCTGCGACACCCATAGTCAAAACATCGGTTTTCTCACTGGGAGTCATCGTCATCCCAGAACGATAAACATCAAAAAAGTTAGCGTGGAGATGAAACGTCACAGCATAGTCAAATTCAATCATATTTAGAACATATAAACGAATTAATTGATTTTGATAAATTTGAATAGGATTGTGCATATAATGATGAGGCAATCCATTAAATGCATAATATTCATTCCGGTTATCATCATTTATGTCATAGCCAGACATGATTAAAACTATTTCATCCGCAGGTGGACGAGGTTTCGGAGGATCAATAATAACCATTCCATATAACCCCTTTGCAATGTGACGGGTTACAGGTTCTACATGACAGTGATATAAGTGAATGCCATAGGGTTCAGCATCAAATTCATATATAGTTGCTTTACCATTACTAATTGGACGTACCCCATCCATTTCTGAAGGATGTACACCATGAAAATGTAAAGAATGGGAATGTCCAGCTTTATTGAGAAAAAGTATTCTTATTCTTTCACCTTCTTTAGCTCGTAATGTTGGACCAGGGATGCGTCCATTTAAGTCCCAAATATTGTATGAGACAGAACTGTTAAGCTCAATGGTAGAAGTGCCAGCAGTTAACTGAAATTCTCGAATAATCCGTCCATTTTCACGCTTAATTGTCCCATAATCAAAGTTTCGTAATACTTGCATAGGGTTAGTAGCATCATGAGAATCAGGCATTTCCATTGGTGGAATTCTCACAGAAGTATTGTTTTTTATATCTAGGATTTGCAACAATGCTCCCGTACATGCTACTCCGCCACCAAATAATCCTAGTTTCAGGACTTGACGACGATTCCAAAGTTTGTCTTTACTCTGAGTAAAGTTATCAGACATGAGCTTAAGAGGGATACAACCTACCAATAAATTACGAATAATTTGCAATTAGTTTTATGTTATGTATCCTATAAAAAATAGGAATATTTGTCAATAAGTTAGAAATAGAAATGTGAGAACGATACAAAGCAAAGAAAGTGTGAGGATTTGTGGATATTACCTGGGTTAATGATATACAACAGAACTCAGGAGTAAAAGCTGCTTGATGTTTGATAGCGCAGCTTGGTTTATGACCATATTGTGTACCTGATTCACTTGTAATCTGTGCTGTATATTGATTGTTACTGAACGGCAAAATAGACTTTAATTTGATAAATTAGCTTTCATTAGTTACGGGAGTTCAAAAATGACAACTTTTTCTTCTAGCTCAGTATTACAGAAAACAGTAGGTATTACCTTATCCAAGCCAGTACAGGTAACTCTTTATATGTTGTTATCTTCCTTAGTAATTTGGACTGCATTGTTTTCTACTTATCCTGCTGCTCATAATGCAACACACTCAGTACGTCACCATACATTAGGTATTGGCTGTCACTAAACATATTAGATAGTAGAATTTATTAGGGTTTAGCATTGCTAAACCCCTACAGTTAACATTAGATATGACTTCATTGAGATGTAATCTGCTGTAACTAAAATATTCTTCTGCCTTTATCTGCGCTTATCTACGATTAATATCTAATTAACCATGAAAAAATATCGACTTTTTGTAGTTATCACTGCTGTTTACATTAGCTTATCAATTCTTTATTCCTTAGTTGGTGTTTCCCAAACTCCTAAATCTAAAGTTATACTTTCCACTAATCCACTGTTAGAGCGTATTTTTCCACTGGAAGCCGCAACCGAAAAAGCACAATCTCCGGTAATGTTTACTTTAGAAGCTGTTGATGCTAGTGGGAAACTTTTAGAAAATGCGTTAATTAATTTAGAGATTTCTACGCCAAAACCGACTCCTTGGCTAACAACAGATTTTCCAATGGTGGAAGGAACGAAGTTGTTAGAACTGGAAGTAGCTGCCCTAAAAGGTAAGCTAGAATTTCAGCAGGTTCTACCAATTCGTGGCAATTATGAATTGTTAGTAAAAGTTGCTCCTTTGGTAGCTAATGCTTTTGCTCCTTATCAGGAGAATCTGAACTTTTATATTCGGGAAAATCCTGTTAAATATAAGTGTTTTGCTGTGGTAGCAGCTATTTTATTATCAATAGGATTATTAGGTGGTTGGGTAATTGGTGGACATGAAGAATTGAGGGATGGAGAAATTGCTCCTCAATCTGTACGGTTGTTATTAAGTGGTTTAACAGTAATTGCCATAGTGACATTATTGTTTATTAATATCACTGGGGAAGTTGCTGAAGCTCATGGGAGTGAACATGACTATAAAACAGAAAATATTACCCCATCAGTGGTAAAGTCACAGAATTTAGATGTAAAAATTGACGGTGATAAAAACGCGACTGTAGGGAAATTGGCGAATTTCTCAGTTGAGGTCAACGATAATATGGGAAAACCGATTAAAGATGCGGTTTTAGATGTAAAAGCCATTGCTTTAGAAAAGGATCTAACGGTTTTTGCTTATAAAGGATTTCCCAGTCAAGATGGTAAATTAGTATGGCGATCGCAATTTTTTGATGGCGCTCCCCATAAAGTAGAGGTAGAAGTTAGTAATCGTCAATTTCCACCTATTAAAGTAGCCCAATTGGTGGAAGTTGAAGGAATACAACCACCAATGTTAATACGGTTAATTAGTTTATTTTACTTGACAGCTATTGTGGGAATAGGAATGACAATTGCTTTGGTCATGCAGGAGTTGAGAAAACGACAATTGAGAGGAATTTAGAAATTTTTTGTAAGTAGTGATGCCTCTCTTCCGACTGAGGGTATAACTTAAATTATACTCTATCTCCATTCCAAACCCAATAACCAAACAATATAGGGTTAGCAATTCTAAACCCTTACAAAATTGATAAATAATTAATACTATAACTCCCAACCTCCTAACTAATGCGTAACTAATGCGTATCAGGAAGTAATTGAGAAGAATCAGAAGGACTTAGGGTATATAAAGGATCTTGATAATCGCCGAAACCCTGATGATTATAGGATTTGGTAGATATTACCCCTTCTTGGGAGTCAAAGGATAGCTCAAATATAGATGCTCCTTTATGTAAAGAGTGGTAGATTTGTGACCATACTTTCTAACATAAAATGTATATAAATATATAGGACTTATCCATTGATATCATAAACTAGCAAAATAGTGTAGTGATAAAAAATTTCATCTACTTAGCAGGTATGGGAGAATTAGAGAAATAACTAAACCTTCTACAGCAGAATGCAATCTGGAACATTATACTCTGTTGTTGCTATCAGAACCAAAGCATGCATGGGGGATATTGTAGATTGGCAGAGATATTGGAAAACGTTTCACATGACAGTGTGAATAGATTATTGCTCAGAGATAGATAGGAACCGAAAGATTTATTCGATACAGTAAAGAAAATCATAAATATAGTAGGAGGGATTTTAAGTGTAGATGACACAGTAGTAGACAAATTGTATAGAGACCTAAAAACTGCAGAATTAATCAGTTATTCTTGGTCTGGGAAGTATCATAAGAGCATCAAAGGAATAAATTTAATCACACTGTACTACAGTGATGTGTATGGAACTTCAGTACCAATAAATTACAGAATATACGACAAAAAGGAGGGAAAGAGGAAGAACAATTACTTTCAGGAAATGCTCAAGGAAGTGATTGATTAGGGTGTAAAACCAAGAATAGTTACAGGAGACAGTTGGTATTCAGGGGTAGAAAGCTTAAAATTTTTAAATTAAAATTTTTAAAGAACCAGAAATTGGGTTTTCTATTTGGGATTGACAAAAATAGAACCGTATCAAATTAACTGGAAAATTATTGTCTAGTAAGGAGTTTAGAAATTCTCAATGAAGGTTTGATAACTCATTTCAGAGCATTTGGATTGATCAAACTGTTTAGGCAAGACTTCAACAAAAAAGACTCTAGAGACTATATACTGTATCTACCAGATCAAGAAGCTCTCAATCAAATCACTAAAAGTGAATTTGTGACAATTCATGATACTCATTGGGGGATTGAAAGTTTTCATAGAGCCATCAAACAAGTATGTGGAATTTGTCGACTTATGGTTAGAGATAGCCAAGGAATTAAAACACAGATATTGTGTTCACTTCAAACATTTGCTCGTTTCGGAAAAATGCGCTCTGAAAACATAATTTCTAATTGGTATGAATTGCAAAGGAACTTATTCACTTTAGTTGTGCGCGACTACATTGTGGAAAATCTGACTAACACTGCTGCTGGTTATTAGCCATGGACGAGTTTTTTTGTCAATGCGCAACTCCTAACATGTATATTTTGTATTAAAGAGTTGGTTAATTTTATCGGTTTAGTATCTGTATCTTTATCACTATACAATAGGAGAATTATGACAACTTTGCCTTTTGGAAGCTTATTATGGCATTGATTCAACATGAACAATATAGGATTCAGATAAGAACCTTATTATTGCTGCTTTACACCTAGTTCTAAGTGTAATAGCGCCTTCTCTGTAATTTACCGTAATCTATGTAAATTATTGAGGATATGAAGTAGTATTTTTATCCTTTTGTCTCAATCAGGATTTACAGGATTTTATCTGTATTTTTTAACTCTCAATCAATGAAAAACATAATCATGCGATCGCATGATTATGTTTTTCATTGATTGTTATCTACTAAGTAGGCAGGCGGAAAAATCTATAACTATGTTATGGCGAATGCAGCAAAGGGGAATCAAGCAATTGTAAGGGTTTCAAGCAATTTACATTTTGTTACAAGTTATGTTTATTTGTGTCTACCTACTTAGATAAACATACAAATATTAACAGTGAAAAACATAAGTACAATATTCACAGTATTTTTTATCATAAATATTCCCTAAGTAACACCCAAAAAATCATTAAATAAGTCATTGTATAAACAAGAGAAAAGAGTAATTCTCTTGTTTAAATTAGTGTGAAAAAAGACAAAGACAGGGATTTTCATGCATATACCTGATGGATTCGTTTCTGTATCGGTAGCAGGTGCTACCAGTTTAGCCAGTGTGGTAGCTTTATTTATTGCTGTCAAGCGATCAAAAACAGCTTTTGGTATTCGTCGCGCTCCCATCTTAGGCTTAACCACAGCCTTTATTTTTGCCGCCCAAATGATTAATTTTCCAGTTGGAGGAGGGACTAGCGGCCACCTATTAGGAGGAACATTAGCCGCCATTATTTTAGGTAGTCCCTGGGCGGGAATATTATGTATTGCTACCGTATTAATTATTCAAGCTGTACTATTTGCTGATGGTGGAATTACCGCTTTAGGTGCAAACATTTTGAACATGGCAGTTATTGGAGTTTGGACAGGTTGGATATTAACCCAAACCTTACAAAAGCTACTAGGAAGTCCTCAAAAACGCTTGCCCTTAGTAGGAGGTATTGCCGCAGCTTTTAGTGTTGTTGCTGCTGCCATAGCTTGTGCAATTGAGTTAGCCCTATCAGGAATAGCACCATCTATAGTTGTTTTACCCACCATGACAGGAGTACATATTTTAATTGGCATTGGTGAAGGTTTAATTACTGGCGGTGTATTAACTTATTTAGCCACAACCAGACCAGATTTATTACCCGGAGAAGAACAAAGATTTCAAGGTTGGTTAGTTCCTATCGTGAGCGTTTTTTTAATAGCTGGTGTACTTTCCCTATTTGCTTCCGCATGGCCAGATGGTTTAGAAAGAGTTGCCGAAAGTTTAGGTTTTATTAATTTAGCAGAAGTAGTGAGAGTCAATATACCTACCCCATTTGCAGATTATGGAATTCAAGGTTTAGGACAAATAGGTACTAGCATTGCTGGGTTTTTAGGCTCAGGGTTATGCTTTGGTGTGGCTTTTGGAATTGCCAAATTTGTGAAAACAAATAATGTTTAATCTTTCATTACCTTTAAGATTGCAACTCTCCCTAATCATTGTCATTGGGACAGCGTTGTTAAAATATCATGCTTGGTATAACTTAATTGGATATGGTGCGAGCGCACTTATTTGGACTTGGTCTTTACAAGTACCTATTCCCAAATTAGGCCGTTTACTAGGCTCAGAACTAATTTTCCTTTCTCTAGTAGCCCTACCTTTGGGATGGGAACGAGCTAGTTTTTTGCTTCTCCGTTCCGTCATTTGTCTCATTACCATGAACACTTTTTTATTGACCCTACCCCCTCACAGTTTTGGCATTGCCTTGAAAAGTCTACCCATACCTACAGGATTAAAAGAGAACCTAATCCTAGCTGGACAATACTTAGAAATATTACTCTCAGAAGTAGCACAAATGCAGCGCGGCGCACAACTACGTGGTCTAAATAATACAGGACGATGGCTACGTTATGTCAGTACATCCATGATTGGTGCATTATATTTGCGTACCTTAGATAGAGCCGAAAGGGTATACACAGCAATGTTAACTCGTGGTTATAATGGAAAATTACCCCTAGATTCACCCCTCAACCCCAAAGAACGCTTTATCCTAATAATAGTGGGAGTAGTTGGGACTTCTATCACTGTCAGTTCTTATTTATAGGTTTATACTTCCTATCCCAAACAACAACTGTCTAAACAAGATACCCCACAGAAAACGGTTAATATTTTGAGTTACTAATCTTGACATCCTTAACTTCTCATCCCCAAATTTCCATTTCCCAACCGCATCAATCTGTAGTTGAAGTACAAAATCTTGTATATGCCTATCCTGACCAACAACCAGTATTAACAGAAATTTCCTTTACATTAAATGTAGCCGATCGCGTCGCCTTAATTGGTGCAACCGGTTCAGGAAAAAGCACACTCCTAGAAAACCTCATCGGACTCAAACAACCCCAAAGCGGTAAAATTACCATCAATGGTATTCCCATAGCCCCAAACACCCTACCCCAAATTCGGCGACAAATAGGTTTCAGCTTCCAAGATGCCAACGACCAATTATTTATGCCCACAATCTTAGAAGACATCACCTTCGGTCCCCGTAACTATGGTATTTCCCACGTAGCAGCCAAAGATAAGGCACAGCAAATATTAGCTGAATTTGGACTAGAACAATACGCCCACCGTTCCGCCTACGAACTTTCCGGAGGACAAAGACGACTAGCAGCTCTAGCAGCCATCTTAGCCCTAGACCCAACCATTCTCATCTTAGACGAACCCACCAACGGACTAGACCCCGCCTGGCGAAGACATTTAGCCCAAATATTATTAAAATTACCAGTGCAAGTTATATTAATAGCCTCCCATGATCTTCACTGGTTAGGAAAAGTCACTCAACGCGCCCTAGTCCTGTCAGGTGGTAGCATTCAAATAGACAGCCATATTCAACCATTGTTAAAAGATGGCACAAACTTAGAAAGATTCGGTTTACCAATAGATTGGTAATTCATAATTCGTAATTATTGATTTTCTACCCTGCACCCTGACTAATACCAAATGTCTCATAACTAGAAACTTGCGCTAATATAAATGCAATTTTACTGCTGTTGAGATAGATCTATTTATTGTGTGTAAGTATACCATTATTGCTCCTCTGAGCCTGAGTATTGCTTTGTTAATGACTGGTTGCAGCGAGAGTAAAATCTCCCAGTGTCAACGATTGGTTAAAGTCGTTAATCAAGGAACTTCTTTGATTGACAACAATAAAGGAAAACAAGTAACAACCAGTTTGCAACTATCCAAAGATTTGCAAACTGTCACCAAATCAATTCAACACTTAAAATTAATAGACCCCAAACTCCAGGAATTACAAACCAGTTTTGCCAAAGTTTTTGATAATCTCAGTCAAGTCATTGGCAAAGCAGGTAAAGCTCTTGGTGCAACCAAGACAGCCGAAGCATCCTCCGCTGGTAGAGAAAAAATCCAAAAAGCCAGAATAGATATTGATTCAGTCCTGACAGCCGCAGCAAAAACCGTTGGTAAACAATCAGATACCTTCGGGAATAAGCTGAATGAATACTGTAGTCAAACACAATGAAGAAGTAGGTGGATTTGAATACTATATAAGTTAAGAATAATTATAGGTTGGGTGTCACTGTCGCTCTACCCAACAAAGTCCTAAAAATCTTAGTTTACCCTACATTAAGCTGCTCCGCTTCTACATTCCTTAACCAAATTCTTTAACCAAATTTACGTAATTTAAGCAGCGTATTTAGGGATTGAGTGACACAAGCCCCCGGATTTATCTGTGGAATCAATCCAAAATATGATGACAGCTTTTTCATATTAAAACATAATCACTAAGTCGCTGGACAAATTTACAAGTACTTTTTATTCCCTATTTCCTTACTCTGAGAAGTTATTTAGATATGAAAGCAGAATTGATTGAATTAATAGGCAAATTTACCCAGGTATTACAAATCAATATGCGTTGGATGACTTGGAATTTATTTCTGGCTTTTATTCCTTTAGTTTTGAGTGTTTGGCTGTTTCGTACCAAAGGCGGACGCTCTTGGGTTTAGTGGCTTGGTTTCTTAATTTTCTATGCTTTTTTACCCAATGCACCTTATTTACTAACTGATATAATTCATTTGATAGATGATATCCGCCGAATTCAATCAGTATGGATAATTACATTAGTATTATTTCCTGTTTATTTCATAGTGATTCTAGCTGGACTTGACGCTTATGTAATTTCACCTATAAATTCAGGTCATTACTTGCATCGTATTGGCAAGAGTAGATGTATTTTTGGCATTGAGTTGATAACTCATGCACTCAATGCTATAGGTATTTATTGGGGAAGGTTCTTCCGCTTCAACAGTTGGGATTTTATTACTCAACCAGATGCTATCCTGACTATAGGAGTTGAGGAACTTCTCGGTAAACAACCTTTGGTAATTATGACTATCACCTTTGTGATTCTTTGGGGATTGTACTGGCTGATGAAACGAGTAACTTTAGGGTTCATGAATAAAAATATCACTTCACAATCTAATCCTCACATTCCCAAAGCTGGCTAATTATCCATCTAAAGAAGGGAATATAAATGGGTAATTGTTTATCAGAAGAAAGATGCCAAAATACCACGTCTAGGTTTGAAATAAATCTAGATTATGCAAGTTGATGGACGTGGTTTAAATATATGGCTATATTGTCTATTGATGAACTTAAAATATTAGTCGCAAATCCCCAACCCCCCTGTGTATCTCTGTATATGCCTACACAAAAAGCAGGGGCAGAAATCCGACAAAATCCCATTCGCTTCAAAAATTTAATACGGGAAGCTGAGGAACAGTTAGATGCGCTAGGAATACGCCATACAGAGGCGGTGAATTTTCTCCAGTCGGCAATGGAATTGGATAGAGGTGATTTCTGGGAACATCAAGATGAGGGATTGGTGGTTTTTATTGCCGAAAATCTTTTTCGTTACTATTGCTTACCAAGAGACTGTTCGGAATTAGTAGTTGTGGGTCAGCAATTTCACGTTAAACCCTTGCTACATTTAATTAATAACGATGGTAATTTCTACGTTCTGGCTTTGAGTCAAAAAAATGTCAAATTTTTTGCAGGGACAGGCTATAGTTTCAACGAAGTTCAAGTAGAAAATATGCCACAAAACTTAGAAGCAACTCTTTTAGAAGATGTGCTACAAAAAGGTGTACAACATCGCATTGCCAAATCTAAAGGGGGAACGTCTAATCCTTTTCAACACCCAGGTTCATTTCATGGACAAGGAAGCCCTGATCAAGATAGGCATCTAGCAGATATCTTACAATTTTGTTACGCTGTTGATACTGTATTGCATGAAAAATTAAGGGAGGAAAAAGCGCCTTTAGTATTAGCAGGAGTTGAGTATCTATTCCCTATTTACCGACAAGCAAATACTTATCCCCATTTATTAGCAGAAAGTATTAATGGTAATCCAGAAACTATCACCTCAGAACAACTACATGATGAGGCTTGGCGAATTGTTTCACCTTCATTTCAAGAAAATAAAAGGGTAGGAATAGAACTTTATGAACGATTAGTTGGTGAAGATACTGGAAGGGCTACTAATAATATCAAAGAAATTATTCCAGCAGCTTACTATCACCGAGTTGATACTTTGTTTGTATCGGTATCTGAACAGAAATGGGGGAAATTTGATTCAGAAAATACGATTGTGGAGTTACACACCGAACCAGAACCAAATGATGAAGATATGTTAGATTTTGCTGCTGTTCACACGCTGTTAAATGGTGGCAGAGTTTATACTCTTGAATCTCAATATATGCCAAATGGGTCAACAGTGGCAGCAATTTTTAGATATTGACTGATGAGTGGTGTGTTGTTATTTTTAGACAATGCACCATTATAAAATAAAAACCTAATATATTGAAATTACAATACAACTTTTCAATCTTGCTACATCATATTTACATATTCCCCTAGTTTATACATCCGATAGGCAATTCGATCAATTTGATTTCTAATCTCTATTTGTCTAGGAGAAAAACCTTCGAAATCTGCTCTACCTACTTACTGTGCCACTCTATTTGCAACCACTTCAATACTGGTTTTTCTCTGGTCTTAATGAGCAGTTAAAAAAATACTAAAAGAATTTACAAACTTCCCAATTGCTTCCGTGCTGCTGCTAAAATTAACCGTTGTTCAGCACGAGCGATCACACCATAAGTCCTCTCCACAGCTTCTGGTTCTACAGAAATAGAAGTAATCCCCCATTCCACCAACTTATCAATAATTTCTGGATAAAGAACAGGTGCTTGACCGCAGATTGAACAAGGAATGCCTCCATCTTTAGCCATCTTAATTAATTGTGCGATCGCACCCATCACTGCTGGATGACGTTCATCAAATATTTTGGCTAATTCTCCTTGCTCCCGATCTACTCCTAAAATTAATTGAGTTAAGTCATTTGTGCCTATAGAAATACCTGCTACACCAGCTTTAATATATTCAGGTAATAAAAACAGCACACTGGGAACTTCTGCCATAATCCATAATCGAAAATGGCAATCTTGAGTTAAACCAGCTTCCTCAACTTTACGACGACAAAAAATAAACTCTTCCACCGTCCGCACAAACGGTAACATCAAGTTAATTTTACTAAAACCAGCTTGTTGTACAGTTGCTAAAGCCTTCAGTTCTAATTCGAAAATTGTGGAATTGCGTACATAACTTAAAGTACCTCTTTCCCCAAGCATAGACTGTAGCAAAGAAGATGAACTATCATTCCATGATGACAAATCAGGCGATCGCCAATCCAAAGATCGATAAAAAACTGGTCTTGGTGCAAAAGAACAGGCAAATTTCCTGATTTCTTGTGACCATCGTTCTAATAATTCCGTCTTTTTTCCATCCAAAAGCCAAGCATGGGGATTTTGTCCCTGCAAAATATTTAACACCATCAATTCTGATCGCAACAATCCCACCCCATCTACAGGTAAATTTTGCACTTGCGAAATCAGGCTAGACTGACTCAAATTAACCAGTAGTTGAGTAGAAATCATCGGTATCTGAGGAGTTAGCAATGTAAAATAGCTTTTGGATTCATTCCCTCTGCTCATCTGCTCATCCACTCCCCTGGTTTCTTCCCCATCCTCTCTGTGAGGATAAACTTCACCTCTGTCACCATCGAGTAGTAATCGTTCCCCTGTTTGAATCAGATTTGTGGCACTTGTGGCACTAACTACAGCTGGAATTCCCAATTCTCTTGATAAAATTGCCCCATGACTCGTTAATCCACCCCGTTCTGTAACAATTCCTCCCACTTCATGCAGTAAAGGCAACCAATCTGGAGTGACAGATGGTGCAATTAAAATTATTCCCTTGGGTATGTGTTCTGGCTTTTGTTGGGAATTAGTAATTACATAAGCATTAGCCATTACCCTACCTCTAGATGCTCCTATTCCTTTCACAAATTGGAAATTGGTAATAACAGATTGGGGATGGCTAACTTGAGTAATATAGAATTCGGGGGTTTTCTGATCTTGAGCAAGACTCCATTTGATCTTTACCTTTGTACCTAGTTCACTAACTAATTGATTTCCTAAGATAATTAGTTGTTGTAGATATTCTTCTGATAAAGCATACTGTTTTCGTTCATGCTCACTCAGTACATAAGTAGATAAACAGTTGTGGTCTTTCATCAAAAATGATGTAGACTGAGATTCCTCAGCAGTTACCACTGTAGGATCATTAACCCGATAGGCGATAATTTTATTCCCCAATTGTTGTTCTTTGACAACTCCAGTTTTTTCATGGATGTAGTAAACATCTGGTAATACTTCCCCGTTAGTAATTGCTAATCCTAATCCCCAAGTGGCTTCAATTTCCCATCCTGATTTGTTGGTGTGCAATAAACCGGAGGCGATCGCATTCTCCACAGGTTGCACTAATACCGCTAAATTAATTTGTTGTACATTAATGCCTACACGCTGCCAATACAGTAAACTTCTAGCACGAAACAACTGACTCCAAGTTAATTTTAATGCTTGTGCAATCGCCTCTTCATTACAAGCACAAAACACCGACTCCAATAAACCAGATATATTCTTCTCACCCTTGCTAGTATTGGGTAATGCCAGACTTGGACGCAAAATTAAACTATTGTTTTCCCATTGTCTAGCAGCTTCAAAAATTCCACTTACCCAATCAGGTGCTACACTAGCCGTGATAATTTCCTGACGCAAGCGGCCAGCCACCTGTTGAAGTTGTCGCCAATTCTCTACATCTAAATGTAATGAAGAATGAGGTAAGTCCGCAACTAATGCCTCTGAACTATTTAGGCTGTCTAGAAATTCTTGCAAAACTTCCCCAGATACAACAAAACCCGGCAGAACAGGGTAGCCTCGTTGTTTTATTTTACTCAAATAAAAGGCTTTGTCACCCACTTTGGCGCGATCTTGGAGTTTAATCTGGTCAAGCCAGTAGAGTTTATCCACTCAATTTCTTAGGTATCATTTATTCAGGTATTAGGTCTCAGTTGTCAGTTATCGACCCACTGACCCTATGGTAAAATAGAAATGCTGTATTTTTTCATTATGCCGTACTGTACAGTCAGTTTAAGTTCTGCATTAGGGTTATGAAACTTAGCTGCGTAACAGCTTATCACAGAAAGTGCAGAAGAACTCAAGCAGATGCTAGTAGCACAAAGATAAAAATATCAACTGAATGCCCCATGCCCTATTCCCTGTCAAATAAAACTAATGGTTTGATAAAAATTTCTTCGTCTGGTCTGGTTTGCAAAATTGATTTGACTAGATCAATAAATTCTTGATCCCTATCATGATCATTTTTCACTATTTTACTAGCTGCATAAAAACTGATATCATCAATCACTAGTTCATTAGTAATGCCTGTCTTTAAGATTGGTTATTTACTACAGCAAAATAGAGATTTACCGCGCAATGTAAATTAAAACCAAGTAATTTGTTGATTATTTAATTCAAAACAGATATCAAAATAAGGTTCTCCTCCTTGAAACCAAATTTTCTTTATAAATTCCTGGGAAATTTGTTTCAATAATTTTGGTTCAATCGCTCTTAAGGAAGCACCTAAAGATGCTATCTTATTTTTATCTAAAATATGGTTTCTATAATTCATCTTTAATTTATAATTTTTCCTGTTTGGACATATAAAATCTGTGAAGATTTTAACCACTGAGAATCGAAAGCACCTAAATGAGTAGTAGTGATTAGGGTTTGAAATCGCTCTTGGATCGCATCAAGTAATTGATTTTGGCGAAATGGATCTAACTCAGCTAAGACATCATCTAAAAGAAGTAATGGGGATTCATTAATTACTTCTTCAATTAATTGTAATTCGGCTAATTTTAAAGCCAGAACTAAAGTTCTTTGTTGTCCTTGAGAACCATATTGACGTGCAGGTTTCTGATTGATGCTTAATTTTACTTCGTCGCGGTGAGGCCCCACTAAGGTAGTGCTTCTGTGCAGTTCAGATGCCGTTCGCTGTTGAATTTTCCCGAGAAAAGCTTGCTGCACTTCTTCTGCATGGTTTTTTGCTAGGGGTACATTAGGAGCATACTGGATTTGCAGAACTTCTGTACTACCACTTATACTAGCATGCCAACCTGCGGCGATGGGTGCTAATCTTTGGATAGCTCTGTCACGTCTGATAATGAGTCGTGTCCCTGCAGTGACTAACTGTGCATCCCAAATGGAAAGTTGTGACTCTTGACTCCTAACTCCTGACTCCTGACTCTTTTTCAAAAAAGCATTACGTTGACGTAAGACTTGATTATATTGCTGCAAAATGTGAGCATAAACTGGTTCGAGTTGGATTAAAAGGGTATCTAACCAGTTACGACGATTTTCAGGACTTCCCCTTACTAATTCTAAATCTAAACTGGAAAATTCAACTGCATTGAGAACGCCGAGGAAATCCATTTGGCGGCGGACTATTTCGCTGTTAATGGCTACACTCCGGCGAGCATGACGGTTTAAAGTTAATGTTAAGTTACTTATGCCTAGGGCTCGTTCTAGAGTGGCATTAATTTGAGCGATTGCATCTCCATCTCTAATTAAATCGTGATCGCGTGCCAATCGGTGTGATCGCAATGTTGCCAACAATTCTACAGCCTCCAAAAAATTCGATTTTCCCTGAGCATTATTACCCACTAAAATAGTTTTAGGTGCAGTAAACTCAATTTTTTGGTCTTGGTAATTGCGAAACTGTCGGAGGTGTAGAGTTTTGAGATACATATACAACAATTAAAACTTAAAAAATTTTATTGTAGGAATTTTTTAAAAAATTAAAAATGAAAACCCTTTGTAGAGGTTTAGTGGTGCTAAACCCCTAGTAAATTCTGAATTCTTAATCAACAATTAAAATCCACAAAAGTCGAACTTTGAATTTTGAATTTTGAATTTCTAGACACTCCTTTTGCCCATCAAACGGAAAAATATTTTTTCTCCTTCAATCCAAACAAACATCAAGGCGCTAAAACCAATACAAACTAGTAACTCATCTAGAGGTAGGTAATGAGTGCCAAAAAAAGCTTGTAGAGGTGGAACATATACTAGCATCAACTGTAAAATCGTAGTAGCCACTACAGCCCCCAATACGAATGGGTTAGAAAAAGCATTCATCTCAATTGTGAGTTGATTATTAGAACGAATGGCGAGCGCATGACCCATTTGAGCAAGACACAGAGAAGTAAAAACCATTGTTTTCCAACGTTCGGGATCTAGACCTTCTGCTGTGGCGGTTCTGACGTGAAAATATGCCCATTCCATCAGAATAATTGTAATGATGGCAAACACAATGCCAATGCGAACTATGTAAGAACCTAAACCCCTGGCAAAAATGCTTTCACGGGGACTAAAAGGAGGACATTGCATTACATCTAGTTCTGGAGGTTCTACAGCTAATGCTAAGGCCGGTAAACCATCTGTTACTAAATTCATCCAGAGAATTTGCAAAGGTGTGAGGGGAACACCTCCCAATCCCAAAATTGGTGCAGCAGCGATGGTGAGAACTTCACCAATATTACTTCCCAAGATGTATTTAATAAAGCGCCGAATATTGGTATAAACAACTCTACCTTCTTTAGTAGCGGCGACAATGGTGGCAAAGTTATCATCTAACAGCACCATGTCGCTGGCTTCCTTACTCACATCTGTACCAGTGATACCCATAGCAATCCCGATATCAGCTTGCTTCAAGGCTGGTGCATCATTAACACCATCCCCTGTCATGGCGACAAATCTACCGCGACGTTGTAGAGCTTGAACAATTCTGAGTTTGTGTTCTGGAGAGACTCTGGCGTAAATACTAACTAAATCAACTTTTTCCTTCAGTTCGGTGTCACTCATGCGTTGCAATTCTTGCCCGGTGAGGACTCTAGCATCTGCATCAGCTATACCCAAGTCTACAGCGATCGCCCGTGCCGTTAATTGATGATCCCCAGTAATCATTACCGGACGAATACCTGCCTGACGACATTCTTTTACAGCATCCCTCACTTCTGGACGTGGTGCATCCAGCATTCCCACTAAGCCCAACCATACCAAATCTTGTTCAGAAATATCCTCAGAAGCTTCGGTCGGTACATCTGTGAGAGGTTTATAGGCAAAACCCAACACCCGTAAACCTTGACTCGCCATGTAATCATTGGCTACCGAAATTTGAGTGCGTTGTTCTTCGTCGATGGGGATGGAGCGATCGCCTAGATATATCCGATTACAACGTGCCAAAGTTAATTCTGGTGAACCTTTAGTAAACATTAAATATGGTTCAGATTCTAGAAACCCTGCTATTAGTGGGTCAACCCCACTCATGGCTGGATCAACTGTAACAACTTCCTCCACTTGACAAATTACACTCATGCGTTTCCGTTCTGAGGAAAAGGGGAATTCAGACACGCGGGGTAATTTACTATGCCATTGATCTTTTTCAATCCCAGCTTTACCCCCCAAAGTCATTAAAGCGCCTTCGGTGGGGTCTCCTAAAATTGCCCATTCTCCAGCTTCTTTTTGCAGCACAGAGTCATTACACATAGCACAAGCAACTAACAAAGCCGATATTTCTGGATTTTCATCTGGGTCAACTTTTTGGCCATTTAACTGAAAATCCCCAACAGGAGCATAACCTTCTCCTGTGACTCGGAAATTTTTATGATTGGTGTAGACTAACTGCACCACCATTTTATTTTGAGTCAGAGTCCCGGTTTTATCAGAACAGATGGTAGTTACAGAACCAAGAGTTTCCACCGCAGGAAGTTTACGAATCAAGGCGTTGTGGCGCACCATCCGCTGGGTTCCCAGTGCTAGAGTAATAGTAATTACGGCTGGTAAACCTTCAGGAACTACAGCCACAGCCATACTCAGAGAAACTTCTAAAAGTTCTTGTAAATTGGTAAAACCCCTGGCTTGGATAATACCACCGACTAGCACAATCGCCACTAGCACCAAAGAACCTGTCACTAACACATTACCAAGTTGAGTCATGCGCTGTTGGAGAGGTGTAGGTTCACTTTCTACCGACTGCAACATTGTGGCAATTTTGCCCAATTCCGTTGTCATGCCAGTATTTGTAACAAGAACCTTAGCCCGTCCTTGGACTACTTCTGTTCCTTGAAAAACTAAATTAATGCGATCACCTAATGCCGTATCTTCTGGCAATGTGAGTTTTGCCTGCTTATTTACAGCTTCAGCTTCACCTGTCAGTGCTGACTCCCGCACTTGCAAATTAGACTGTTCTATTAAGCGTCCATCCGCAGCTAATTGCACACCAGCTTCCAGGAGCATCACATCTCCTGGTACTAGTTCCTTACCTGGCACATCCGCCAGTTTACCATCACGGATAATGCGGACTAAGGGAGAGGATAGTTTTTTTAGTGCTGCTAGGGCTTTTTCCGCACGGCTTTCCTGCACATAACCCAGAATGCCATTTAAAGACACAATTGCAATTATGGCGATTGTGTCTTTAAATGGCACTTCACCAGTTCTTAAGGTGCCTTGTTGCCAAGCCATAAAATCTAAAAAACCAGAAATTAGGGCGACACCGATCAGCATCAATAACATAATGTTAGTGAACTGATCTAGCAAAATCTCCCAAGGGCTACGGCCACCCTGTTCTTCTAGTTCATTGAGTCCGTATTTTTGTAAACGTTGTTCAACTTCTTGGGGTGTTAAGCCGCTGTCTGCATTGCTATCAAGCAGTTCTAAAGCTTTATCAACTTCTAAACTATGCCAAACTGCGGCACCTTGAGGTAAAGAATGAGCAGACATCGTGTAGGTTACAGGAAATGGTTACAAAATTTGATCATAATTGAGTAATGCCTGGAATTCCATTAACCAAAGTTACATTGGGGACTGGGTCAGTTATCACTTATCGCTGTTCACTGCCTCTTGCCTTTTCCCACTCCCCAGTCTCCAGTCCCCAATGACCAATAAAGTAATATGAATTCTGCACTCCCTAGTTTGACTGTTAGCCAGATGTTTGGGCAAAAAACAATCCGACCGCTTACTGCTGCTACGATTTATGGTATTGCTTTCATCAAAGATAGACTTATTGCTATCGACACGATTAAAGGTCATCTGTTGGAGATTGACCCTATCTCTGATAACAGTAAAATTCTCAATCCTCACCAAGTCAAGGAATTTCAGGACGTTACTGGTTTAGCAGTGTGGGAAGATACACTGTGGATCAGTCGTCGTAATGGCATTTATTTGTGTAACTTTACCTCCTTGGGTCTGGAGCACTTTGTTACTTTGCCTTATGCTGCTGATGGTGTTGGTGTTTGGGAATCGACGATTTATGTTAGCTGCCAAAGACTAGCCTCTATTATCGTTTTCGACCGCGATACACGCAAAGAAATTACTAGATTTCATACTCCTGGTGTTGGTATAGAAAATTTAGCTGTTAGTCAGGAAGCTTTGTGGGTTTGCGATCACACTGAACAAACAGTTTATTCTATGGATCGGGCAACTGGAGAATTTCGCTTTAGTGTTATTACACCTTTTGCTTCTCCTACAGGTATCGCTATTCATAGCCAAGACGCAACAGGCAAGGATATTCTTTATGTTTCCTACTCCACAGAAGAGCCCTATATCCGTGATAACCCCAATGCTGACCCTAGTCATGAGCTAACATACCGAGATATCACTTTTATTCATCCCCTGTATTATCATTACGAGCCAGATAAACGCTACGCGCTATCTAATGGTTATCTGGTAGAAATGTCCTATGTAGAGGAAATTTCTCCCTTGGAGGAGGTTTATTTACCTAATGTAGAATGGCGTATCGCGCTACCATCAGAAACAGAACGCCAAAAGGTTAAACAAGTTGAACCGATTGGTTTACCCTTCACAGAAGAAATTATTGATGGACAACGGGTAGCCGTATTTAAGTTTGATTCTCTCGCTCCCGGAGAACGTCATATATTTGGCTGGAAAGCACTTTTGGAAGTCCGGGGTATTAAGTATCGCATCACTCCTAAAGATGTAGAAATTCTGCCTGAACTGACACCAGAACTACAAACGCGCTATTTAGTAGATGATGATGATTTAGCAATGAATACTGCTATTGTCAATCGTGCAGCCCGTGAAGCGGTCGGTTCGGAAACAAATATATTGCGAAAAATGTACAGTATCCGCAACTATGTTTATGATGAGTTGTCTTATGGGATTAAACCCTATATAGATACGCCAGATATCGTTTTAGAACGGGGAGTCGGTTCATGTGGCGAATATGTAGGAGTATTATTGGCTTTGTGCCGTTTGAATGGCATTCCTTGTCGGACTGTAGGTAGGTATAAATGCCCCCCCTATGGTGAACAACAGGGAGTTCCGCTGCAACCCGATTTTAATCATGTTTGGCTAGAGTTCTATATCCCCAGTTTTGGTTGGGTGCCAATGGAATCAAATCCTGATGATATAGGTGATACTGGTCACTATCCCACACGCTTTTTTATGGGATTATGTTGGTATCACGTTGAAATTGGAAGAGGAGTCACTTTTGAAACTTTAACCAGTAATGGTGATCGGTTAACAAAAGAAGACATATCCATTGGCGACTTGGCCATTAATCATATTCGGTTTACAATTCTTAAAGAATTACCACCTTTTTAATTTGGAAATTCGGAATTGGGAACTTGTAGCTGGTAATGAGGTATTAGGTTAAGCATTGGTGAATTTGTTGCAAATTCCTCTCTTGGTGCAAGTTCCCTACCTCCCTTAATCAAAAATTTAAATTGAGGCAGCAAAGACTTATGTTCGCTTTAACGAGAAAATAAGTAATCTTTCGGCTTAACCTATAAGATATTGATAAGAGATTCTTCCATATATTTATGGATACTTATGGAGAATATAATTCAGTTAAGTATTTCTTAGTAAGTATTTCTTAGACCGTATAAACTCGGTTGACAAGCCTAGAGTTGTGTACAAAAAATGACTTAAATATTATGCCAGTTTGTAAACGGTAATCAACGGTGAAAAATTGGACAAGTTCTGAATCTGAAAAAACTGTAGAACAAACACGATCTGCAAAAGTGCATGGTCGTAGAGGACAACACTTACATAATTATCATGACTGTTATCAAGAAGAACAGTTAATATATCATCATTTACTTCATTTGGTACAAATGGAATCTCCAGACCAAATGATTGAAAGGTTTCGCGCTCTATTTATTGAACGTGCTAATTATCCTGAGCCGGAAATTATCCCAATTTTAGACAAAATTACCGCTTCTAAGACAGCAACTGAGGATTTTAAATTCTTCCTCAACCGTTGTTGCCATATTTTAATTAACCGTTGGTATATACAACCCCAGTTGCATTACGCAATTGTTGATTTGATTAAATTATTTGATACACCATTTAGCAGATTGGCAGGAATTTCTTTCCGTCTGCGAGAAATTAGGCGCTTGCGGGAACTATTAAGTATTTTTACCGCGAGTGATCAGTATATAATCTTGCTGCGATTTACTCAATTAGTGAATCCCACTCATAACTTGAATGGACGCACCTATAAGCAGCCTTTGGTAAATTTAATCAGTCGCTATCCTTATTTATATGAGCATTGTTTAATTAGTGAAGATTCTACTTTTGAACAACAAGAAACCGTTAGAAGTTTTCAGGTACAGGTGCAAAAAAAATTTGAAGTTGATCTGTCGCGCTACGTAACTTATAAAGTCAGGAGTGTGCATATTTCTCAGAAATATTCACCGTTTGAGGCGCATCGGATTTTACAACCTGTGAATAATCCTACATTATTGAGCGATCGCGATCTCCACAGTACCTTGAGGCACTTTATTGGTAAAAGTGAAGGTAACTATTCTTATCAAGAAAAAGCGCAGCAGTTCTTAAAATATAGTAGTCAAACTACCAAATTTCATGATTTTAAGGATGATTTATATGATTATCTAATATCATCAGTTGATGGACAATATGGCAAATGCCTATTTAATCAACGTTTATATAATCATTTACAAAATACATTACCCGATGCTAATGATTTAATACCTAAAGATTTCTTACTTGTGAGAACTTGTTGTCAATTATTAAATTTTCTAGTTGTCAACAGCCAAGCATCACCACAACATTCAACTTTTCTAGATTTGATTAGTAATCAAGGTTCTTTGCCAACCATTGGTTTGTTGCTGAAAGTTGTGTTAATTTGTCGTAAAGTTAAACCATATTTAGAAAAAAGATTTGCAATTTTGTTTAACCACTATGAAACCGCTACTACGGATGGTGTTGATTGGTTAGTGGGAACATTAGAACAATTAAATATTGCTATGAGTATTCATTTTGGCGATATTGATTTATCATTTTTCAAGCAATTTTGTTGAAAGTTGAGACTAAGTTTAGCGAATTAAGAACGATTTTTAGTAATTGGCATGGACAGGGATTTATCGAACTGAAGATGAGAGAATTCACAGATTGAATTAAATGGACAGAAATGGCAGTGATGTCCAGGATTAGGGGGAAAAATTTTGCTAAAATTACTGCTTTTAGCTTGATATTTCTGTAAATCTAGTTGGTGCTTGTAAGCTATATTAGCCAACTCAGATTCTAGAGATGCTAACTCGTTATTATTAATAGTAATTAATTCAGACTTTTGACAAATTTCTAAATTATAGAATGACGCTACAGCAAGTTTTCCGGGATAAAGATAACGGGCTGCTAATAAATAAACTAATGCTTGTCGTTTATCAAAAGCAGATTTACCCGTTTTAAAATCTAAAATATGTAAAGTGCTATCAGACTCGATAAATACACAATCCATAGCCGCATATAAACGAAAGCAATAATTAGCTTGTTCAATGACAATTGGTTTGGGAAATCCTTCATCACCAGACGTTAATTGGATGATCCGTTTACCCAACAGTAAAGGCGATTTTTGATATTTTTGTAAAATTTGTAATACCCGTTGCTTGACTTTAATAGTAAAATTACTTAAGTTCAGTAACTGGGCCACTTTTTCCACACCATCGGACTGAGTTAACCAATGTAGATGATGATGAAACTCATACACACCTTTTTGGGCAAGTATGCCAATGTGTTGAGGTGGAGTAGCTTTTGCTAATAAGGCTTTAACTTCTGGTTCATATTGTCTAGCTTTAATAAATCCTCTTCTCATTTGGCAATGCCAATGTTCTTGCCCTCTAGCAGGGGCAACTAAAGACCAAAGGTGGTAACTGGCAAAGGCTCTATCGGGGGTTGACATTGCTCAGGTAGAGTGAGAGAAATTACCTTGGGGATACTTGCGGCACAGTGGCTGTTCCACAGGCTTTGCGGGATGCTTCCTAATAGTAATGATGATGCACGGGAGAGAGTGGCAAAATGAGTAACCCTAGCAATTCAGGTAAGATAAAATTTGGTACTGATGGATGGCGAGGTATTATTGCCGATGATTTTACTTTTCCCAATGTGCGGAAAGTAACCAGGGCAATAGCTAGCTATCTGGAAACTGCCTATAGCAAGGACAGACCAGTTTTAATAGCCTACGATACACGGTTTTTAGCTGACGAGTTTGCCCGTACATCTGCCGCAGTGCTGGCAGATTTGGGTTGGAATGTGAAAATTACTGATCGAGATTGTCCCACACCAGTAATTGCCTACAATGCGCGTCACCTCAATTCCGCAGGGGCGTTGATGTTTACTGCTAGTCATAATCCTGCACCCTATTGTGGGATTAAATATATTCCAGACTATGCTGGGCCTGCTACTCCAGAAATTACTGATACTATTGTGGCAAATATAGAAACTGCATCCGATGAGTTGCCCGGAAGTAACCCATCAGGTACTATTTCTATTTTTGATCCTAAGCCCGATTATTTGCATTTCATCTACACCTTGCTAGATGTGGAAAAAATTAAAGGTGCGAATTTAAAGGTTAAGTACGATGCTCTCTATTCTACCTCTCGTGGCTATTTAGATGAGGTGTTGGAACATTGCGGTACTCAGTTAGAAAGTTTCCATATTTGGAGGGATGTACTTTTTGGCGGTGGTATGCCTGAACCCAAGGGGGAACAGTTAGTTGAGTTGGTGGAAGCTGTTAAGACTGATAAGGCTGATTTGGGTTTGGCAACTGATGGGGATAGTGATCGCTTTGGTATTGTTGATGAACAAGGTAATGTTCTTACTCCTAATACAGTGCTGTTAGTTTTAGCACGGCATTTAATAAAAAACAAGGGTAAAACTGGCGCAATTGTTCGCACTGTGGCGACTACTCATTTGTTAGATAATTTTGCGGCTAAATATGGTTTGCAAATTTATGAAACTGCTGTTGGTTTTAAATACATTGGTGAAAAAATGCGGGAAACCGCTGTTTTGATTGGTGGTGAGGAATCTGGTGGTTTAAGTATTATTGGCCATATTCCTGAAAAGGATGGTGTTCTAGCCGATATGCTGGTGGCTGAGGCGATCGCTTATGAAGGTAAGCCTTTGAGTCAGTTGGTGCAGGAAGCGATCACAGAAGCTGATGGTCCTTTGTATAACAACCGCTTGGATTTACACCTTACTGAGTCTCACAAAAATGCTGTGATTGATTCCTTCACCTTAATGCCTCCTTCCGAAGTAGCAGGAATTAAGGTGAAGGAGGTGGGACGTAAGGATGGCATTAAGCTGTATTTGGAAGAGGGTAGTTGGGTATTACTGCGTCCTTCTGGTACAGAACCTTTGGTGAGGGTGTACATGGAAACTAATTCACCGGAAAAACTTAGCCAGATTGCAGCGACTATGGAAGCTGAAATTGCTAAGTTAGCATAATAGGTGACAGGTGACAGGTGACAGTGAAGAAGGGAAAGAATTCAGAATTGAAAATTCTTGATCCTGACTCCTGACTCCTGACTCCTAAATTTTTATATATAAATTATGAAAAGTTTTGTGAACTTAGTGATAGCGGTAATTATAGCTGTTTGGGTGATGACGATCGCGCTGATTTCAGTACAGAATGCTACACCTGTATCTTTACGGTTTTTGGGGTTGCAATCAATACACATGCCTTTTGGGTTGGTGTTGGCATTTGTTGTGGCTGGAGGTTTGCTTACTATGGCAATTTTGCAGCCTCTTTGGGGTTTAGGTGAGTTGAAATCTAGAGTTGATGAGGAAGCAGATTTTTTTATTGATGATGAGGATTTTTAGGGTGTGTTTCATGCAAAGAGGCAAAGAGGAAGAAGAGAGATTTTTTGTTAGTCGGTTTTAACCGACTTTTGCTTTTAGGCAATCTACCTCTTCAAAAACTTCTGCCGCATCTTCACCACAAAACTATTAACCTCTGGTATCCTCATCATCCCGGCAATAACCGCAAATACAAAAATTCCCACCGCACCGGAAAGACACAACTCAATTATTAAAACTACTAAACCCTTATTCCCGACAACCTGCTGACAAGCAACCAAAGTCCCATAACTAGCCACTCCAGCCACCACACTACCAGCAGTTAAACCCAGAATTGGTAAACTCCATTCCCGGAAAGGCAAACCGTTCAATTTGCGATTTAACAACCACAACAACATTAAAATTGAACTGCAATTTACACTAACTGTAGCTAACACTAAACCAGGCGCACCAAAGGGTTTAACTAAAATAAAATCTAACCCAGCATTGAGTAAAATATTAAAAGTGCTAATTCTAAAAGGTGTTTGTCCATCACCTAAAGCATAAAATACCCTTACCAAGACATCACGACCTAAATAGACAAACATCCCAATTCCATAAGCAATTAATAAAGAAGAAACTAACTCAGTAGCTTCTTGTTTAAATGCACCACGTTGATAAATTAACTGCACAATAGGCTCAGACAGAGCTATCATTAATGCGCCCAAAGGTAGCATAGTGACAGCAGTTAATAAAAGTCCTTGCCGAATGCGTAACTTTAAATCAGGCCAGTTTTCTGGTTCTGCTAATTTGGCAAATATAGGTAATAAAGGCAGTAAGATAATATTAGAAATAATTCCTAACGGAGTTTGTACTAATAAATTGGCATAGTTAAAACCTGCTGCTGCACCTTCAATTGGACTAGCAAAATATAAATCTGTAGCCACATTAATCGGCATCATTCCCGAAGAAACTGTTGCCGGAGTCATGATTTTAATTACTTCTTGAACAGCAGGAGATTTGAAATCGAATTTCAGTTTTAATGAACCTAAACCTAACCGCCACTGTACGATTAATTGTACTCCCCATTGCAGAATTGCACCAGCTAAAGTTCCCCAAGCTAATATCATGCCACCGATTAAAGCGTATTCTGGGTTGATGATATCTTTGCCATATTGCAAAGTTAAAATCCCAATACCTGCAATTACGGTAATGCTGGATAATAAAGGACTAATTGAAAGTAGCCAATATTGATTTGCTGCGTTGAGAGTACCGAAAGCAATGCCGATTAAACCGGAGAATAAGGCCATGGGAGCCATTATTTGCAGTTGACGAATCGCCAGCGCTCTCGTGGTAGGCTCTAAACCATAACCAACTATATCAATAATTGGTTCTGCCAAAAAAATCTGAGCGACTGTCACCACCAAGAGCAAACCACTGACTAGAGTTGTGATAGTTTCTACTAAGGGTGCAGCTTCCTCCCTTTTACGCTTGGCTAAAACACTAACAATGGCACTGTGTAGGGGACCATTGACACCACCTAATAAAATTAACAGAAAACCAGGGATAATGTAGGCATAACTATATGCAGTAGCAGCAGCACCAACACCAAAGGCAGCTGCGATAGCTTGTTGTCTAATTAAACCAAATACTTTACTAAGTAACGTTGCTGCGGCAACAATACCAGCAATACCGGCGAAAGAACGAGATAGTTTTTCTTCTTTTTGTGTCACGAATAATACCCAAGACATGTTAAGGCAGAAAGTAGAAAATCTTATGAAAGAAGGTAATTCAATGAAAGTGAATTATCGCAGAAAATTTTCAATATTGCCTATAAATATAATTCTAGTTGGGTTATTATTCGCTTGTCAGCATTTTGTTCTCTTCCCAGCTTGGGGTAGCGAATTAGCAGCTATCCATGATGTTTGTCAAGTCAAACAACAGCTACGGTTAGAAAAGTTACTCAGATTAATAAACCAGCTATTGCTGATTGCCCATGATGTTGCTCGCTGGAAGTGGAATAAAAAACAGGCTATACAAGATAAACGAGGAGAACAAGAATTACTCACCAAATTGAGTCAACAAGCAACTAAATATGGTCTAGAAGCCGATACTTTAACTAACTTTTTTCAAGCGCAAATTACAGCTAGCAAGTTAATTCAAACAGCAGATTTTCAACAGTGGGAACAGCAAGGGATTAGATCTTTCAAGAATGTACCAGATTTAAACCAAAGCATCAGGCCATCATTGGATCAATTAAACACATAATTTTTATCTGTATTAGCCAAACTTCAACCTGTTCTTAGCTCTCCAGCAATTCAAAAAATTATTAACTCACGTGCAGAAATAATTATTCCTGGGAATGGCATTAATCAAAATGTACAGCATTTTACTATTGTACCGCTATTAGATGTTAAAACTACCGCGTGTCCTTAGTTAGCGACACCCCAAACTATCCCGTTTAGAAAGACCAGTTACAGGATTAACACCATCAGCCCTTTCACACAATAGCGACACCTGATAACAGTCAATTCAAGCCTCTGTAAAATCAGCATCAGTGATATCCGCATTATAAAAGCGGCTACGGGTCAAAGTGGCTTCTGTAAAAATAGCATTCTTGATATTAGCACCGTCTAGCGTCACGCGATCAACTAAAGCACCTGTTAAATTAACATCTTATAAATTTGCCTTGAGTAACACACCTTTAGTTAAAATAGTGTTAGTTAAGTTGGCACCTTGAAAATTTGCCCCGCGCATTTCTGAGGCCACAAAATTAACTCCTGTTAAATCAATATGAGAAAAGTCACGATGTTCTAAAGAAGCGTTGTTATAGTTAATGCTTTTAATTTGAGCAAAAGCAGGTTTAGGATTAATAATTATCCACAACCAAGCTAATATCAAAATCAACACTGAACTTAAAAATCTCAACAAGATTTTTTTCATAAATTCATAGGTAGTCATTGGTCATTTGTTAATCTTTTAACTAATGACTAATGACTAATGACTATTTCCAATCTTTACCAATGCGAATTGTCAGGTCAGAACCTAAATCTCCATTTGCAGAAACTTCAATTTGACCCAACCCTAAAACTCCTTGCAGTTCCACTCCTGGTTGTGAGTTTCCTTTCTGGACAATTATCTGTGTTTGACGCTGGGTATCAGGCCAATCAGGAACTGTGTAAATTTTTGTAAAACCTTTGCCTTTGAGATAGGTAATAACTTTTTCCGTTAACTGAGGTTGATTGGAAGCGTTTTGAATAGAAATTTTGAGACGAGATACAGGTCGTAAATCTGATTTTAAACTAGGTACATCTACCCCAACATAGTCATTCAATAAGCTTTGTTGTCCAGTGAGATTCAACCAATAACTATCTGGGTCTTTACTGAATTTACTAAATGTACCGGGTAGCATGGTCATTTGGAAATTATCCCTTTCTACATTTACAGAAAAATTCGCCAATGCCATCATTTCTTCCATTTTCAGGTTGGTGTCAAAATACTTTCGCATAATGCGAGTAATTTGAGGCAGCCTGGGTAAGACTGTGGGACTATTTAAACGTTGAACTAAAGCTGTGATGAGTGCTTGCTGTCGCTGTACTCTGGGTATATCACCTACACTTGATTCCCGGAAACGGGCAAATAATTCTGCTTGTTCACCTTTGAGTGTTTGCCAGCCGCTGACTAAATTCATCGACAAACCACCAGCGTTATCTTGATAATTCATCGCTTGGGGTACAAATACATCTACCCCACCTAATTGATCTACTAATTGCCCCAAACCGCTGGTAGAAATGCGAATATAGCGATCTATAGGAGCATTGCTTAAGGTACGACTGACTACCCGTGCAGCCAATACTGGCCCACCTTTGGCGTTAGCTTCAGATACCTTGGTTAATCCCTGTTCTGGGAGGGAAATCATTGTCCCTCTGGGAATTGAAAGCACGCGAATAGATTTATTGCTGGGATCTAGTCGAATCAGCAACATGGTATCACTGCTGCCCGCAAAACTTTCTGGAGAACCGTCAACAGTGCCTTTAACTGGTTCAATTCCCATGACTAAAATATTCATGGGTTTTGATAGTTGGTACTGAGAAAGTTTATTCCATAAATCCCCTGGTACTTTTACTTGGTCTTTGATGGTAGATCCAAAATCATCATCTTTAGCTTGATCTAGATTACTCCATAGCGGAGTCCATAAAGCCAAAGCTGATACTAGTAATCCAGATAAAATCATGCCGACGACAAAGGTTAAGATCCACAATAGCCACCGAGGCATTGTCAAACCTAAGCGTTCATAGAGTTCATTGGGGATAGCACCCACGGATTCAACAACGTTTAGGGAATTATTTCTTGGCTGTTTTGGTTGAACCGCTTCCCCTGATCCTGGTATTGGGGTCGGTATGACCTGATTTTCCGTTCGTTGAAATTGTTGTGGTCTTCCCTCCTGATCTGAGACTGGTACTTGCTGAGGTATGACCTGATTATCTGACCATTGAACTTGTTTTATCACAATTCTCTCCCCACTCAACCACTCCCTAAAGGTATGTTAGTGCAAGCTGCAAATCTTGCCAGATTTTTAGATTTTTTTTGGGCTATTGCAATTTCCTACTGAGAAGTAAGTCATAAATTCAACATCTTCGCAAAGAATACCAAATCTAAAATCTCAAATCCAAAATTGAATGAATGTACACTTGTATTATTATGAAGTAGGTGTATAGGACAACATGAGTATTTCATTGATCCCTGTAATTCTTGCTGGCGGCAAAGGTGAGCGTTTTTGGCCTCTGAGTCGCCGAGATAGACCCAAGCAATTTTTAAGTCTTGATGGCAGTTCTAGAAGCCTACTCCAAGGTACTGCTGATCGACTGTTAACATTCGCTGGTGGTTGGGATAACCTGTGGGTTATCACTTCTAGTCAAATAGCTCAAGGAGTAAAAGAACAATTACCCGATCTGCCATCTCAAAATTTGCTGATCGAATTAGAGGGAAGAGACACCGCAGCAGCTGTTGCTTGGGCAAGTTTGGAAATTAAAAAGCGTTATGGAGAAGACGCCGTTATTGGCTTTTTCCCTGCTGATCACTGGATTGCCGATCAAGATGTGTTTGCACATACTTTAAGTGCGGCTACTGAGTTAGCAAATAGCACAGCGGCGATTGTCACTTTGGGGATCAAGCCTGTTTTCGCATCAACTGGTTACGGTTACATTGAACAAGGTGAAAAGATTGGTTGCTTTAATGAGTTGCCAGCTTATCACGTCAACTGCTTTACTGAAAAGCCCAACCATGAAACAGCAGAGACTTTCTTACATACAGGACGTTTTAGCTGGAATAGTGGTATGTTCGTTTTTCGGGCTCGGGTGGTTTTGGAGGAACTGCGTACCCATTCCTCTGAAATTATCGAACCTTTAGAACAACATGGCCCTGATATTTATCCCCAGTTACCTAAAAAAAGTATAGATTATGCGTTGATGGAAAAGACAAGTCTAGCATACGTTTTACCGGTGGAATTTGGTTGGGATGATCTAGGCGATTGGAATGCGATCGAACGCTTACTTAAACAAGAACATAATCCTAATGTTGAATTAGGTACCCATGTAGGGCTAGATACCCAAGGGGCTATTATTTATGCTTCCAATCCCGATGATGTAGTTGTGACTATTGGGCTAGAGGATGTGGTGATTGTACGCGATCGCAATGTTACCCTGATAGTTAAAAAGGAACGTACTCAGGAAATTAAGCAGATCCTCAAAACCCTGCAAAGTGATCCCCGATTTACTCACCTACTGTAAAAGTTAGAACCCTTGATAGAGGCTCAAAAGTCTTGTTATCAATTATAACTAGATTGTCTATTGTATTCTGTGACATTTAGGTTAATCAAGGATTTTGAGCCTGTAGTCAAGAGGACCGCTATTAAATTTAATATTTTTTAACTAAAAATATATTTCTTAATCAAAAGGACTCGGTAATTAACCAAGAATCAATCTTTTACCGTAATTGTTAATTTTTAATCCTGAATTCATCTGTCCCCAGAAAATGTTCTTAACCCAAACTGTACCCAGACAACGAGAAATTATTGAAGTAGTCCTCCGCAATGGCTGGGACTATATGCGAAGGCTGCTTACTGGTGGTAAAACGGATGAACCCCAACTACCTAAACCAGCCATATTAAAAAATATTCTAGTGGATTTGGGTCCGGTATATGTCAAACTTGGCCAGCTACTTTCCACCCGTCCAGATTTATTAAGTGCTGCTTATATTGAAGAACTGTCAACTCTACAAGATGAAGTACGACCTGTTCCTTGGTCAGAAGTAGAAGTGGTGATCCGCAAACAGCTAAAACGCCCACTGGAAGAAACTTTTCGGATAGTTAATCATTTCCCTGTAGCTGCGGGATCAATTGCCCAAACACATCGCGCTACTCTAGCAGATGGACGGGTAGTAGCTCTCAAGGTACAAAGACCAGGGATCGATATTACTATTGCCCAGGATATCGCCTTAATTCAAGGTATCGCGGATTTAGTGGCGCGGACTGATTTTGGACGAACTTATGATATAAAAGCTATTGCTGAGGAATTTACTAAAGCTTTAGAAGCAGAATTGGATTTTACAAGAGAAGCTGGACATACAGACCAACTACGACGCAATTTATCCCAGAGTCGTTGGTATGATCCCACACAAATCGTAGTTCCGGAAATTTACTGGTATCTGACCACCGAGAAATTACTGGTAATGCAATGGTTGGATGGTGTTCCGCTGTTAACAGCAGAATTGAGTAGCAAAAATGGTCAAAATGCGAGCGCTAAACGCAAAGAAATAACTACCTTACTATTTAGAGTATTTTTTCAGAAACTATATATTGATGGCTTCTTTCATGCTGATCCCCATCCCGGCAACTTATTTTATCTCATAGATGAGCGTGTTGCTCTTTTAGATTGTGGCATGATAGGCAGACTTGATCCCCGTACCCAGCAAATTCTCACCGAAATGTTGTTAGCCATTGTTGATTTAGATGCTCAAAGATGCGCTCAATTAACTTTACAACTCTCAGATTCTGCCCAACCAGTAATTTTATCTCGCTTAGAAAATGATTATGAGCGAATGCTGCGAAAATATTATAATGTCAGCCTGACCGAGATAAATTTCAGTCAAATAATCTATGAAATTTTACAAATTGCCCGCAATAATAAAATTCGCTTACCCAGCAATATGGGTTTATATGCTAAAACTTTAGCAAACTTAGAAGGAGTAGCGCGTACTTTTAACCCAGAAGTTAATTTATTTGATGAAATTAAACCACTAATGACCGACTTATTTAGTCGTCAGTTATTAGGAGATAATCCTGTTCGTTCCCTCCTGCGTACGGCCCTAGATATCAAAAGTCTATCCTTACAATCTCCCCGCCAAATTGAGCTATTATTAGACCGTGTAACCTCAGAAACCTTACAATGGAATCTATCACTAAGGGGTTTAGATGGTGTACGCCTTACAATGGATGATGCAGCTAACAGGCTTGCTTTTAGTATCTTAGTAGGTTCATTGATAATGGGAGCAGCTATTATTTCTAATCGAGCTACAACATCACAATTATCTTATGTTAGCAGTATCCTCTTTGCTGCTGCTAGTTTGTTAGGCTTATGGTTAATAATTAGTATTTTACGCTCAGGGCGTTTAAGGTGAAATAGTATGTCAATCATCGTAGCAGAAAACCTGAGTCAATCCTATCCAGTAGCAATTAAAGAACCTGGTCTTCGTGGGACTATCACACACTTTTTTCGCCGTACATATCGCAATATTAATGCTGTTCAAGATGTCTCTTTTAATATTGAACCTGGTGAAGTAGTCGGTTTTTTAGGACCCAATGGTGCTGGAAAAACTACTACTTTAAAAATGCTCACAGGGTTAATTCATGCTTCCAGTGGCACCGTCAAAGTTGCTGGATATGATCCCTTTCGTCGTCAAGAAGCATTCTTACACAAAATCACCCTAATTATGGGGCAGAAACAGCAATTAATTTGGGACCTACCAGCAATAGATTCCTTAAAAATTAACGCTGCCGTTTACAACATTTCTGATAAAGAATTTCATCGGCGAGTTGGCGAATTAACAGAAATGCTATCTCTAGAAACTAAACTAACCCAGCCAGTCAGAAAACTTTCATTAGGTGAAAGAATGAAAGCCGAACTGTTAGCATCACTTTTACACCATCCCCAAGTTTTGTTTTTAGATGAACCAACTTTAGGACTAGACGTAAATGCTCAAGTTGGAGTTCGTGACTTTTTACGAGAATACAATCAACTTTATCAAGCAACAGTATTATTAACAAGCCATTATATGGCAGATATCAGAGCTTTATGTCAACGAGTGCTATTAATTTACCAAGGAAAGCTAATGTATGATGGGAGATTAGATGGACTATTAGAAAACTTCGCACCTTACCGAGAGATTTATGTCGAATTATCTCAAGTATTACCAGCAGAACAATTAATGTCCTATGGTGATATTCAACTGTTAGAAGGACGAGCAGTGCGGTTTATAGTGCAGAGAGAAGTACTCACTCGCACAGTATCACGAATTCTAGCTGATTTAGACGTGATTGATTTAACAGTAACTGAACCACCAGTAGAAGAAGTAATTGGCAAAGTTTTTAAATCTGGTGTTTTTTAAAAAAAAATCAATAGCAAAATAAAAAATATGAAAAATCTTTTCAAAAAACCCCTGACTCTACTAACAGTATATTATAGCTATATGCTGGAATATCGATCAGAACTAATATTATGGGTTTTGTCTGGTTCTTTACCAATTATTCTTATGGGTGTCTGGATAGAAGCTGCAGAAGGAGGAAATTTTGAGTTAAGAGCAGTGGATTTTGCACGTTATTTCTTTGCTGTTTTTCTAGTTAGACAACTTACCGTTGTTTGGGTAATTTATGAATTTGAAAAAGAAGTAGTACAAGGTAAACTATCACTCCGACTATTACAACCTATAGACCCAGTATTTCACCATCTGTCCAACCATATTTCCGAAAGATTTGCCCGGATGCCTTTTGTATTTCTATTAATAGGATTATTTTTTATATTATATCCCCAAGCTTTGTGGGTGCCTAATTTAGCAAATTTAGTGTTTTTTACCTTGTCTGTGGTGCTGGCTTTTGCCTTACGTTTTTTAATTCAGTACACGCTGGCAATGTTAGCATTTTGGACAGAAAGAGCAACAGCTTTAGAAAATGTTTGGTTTTTATTCTCTCTGTTTTTATCAGGCATGATTGCACCTTTAGAAGTCTTTCCAGACGCGGTGCGAAAAGTAGTGATGTTTACACCATTCCCCTATTTAATTAATTTTCCTGCTAGTATTTTGGTAGGTTTACCAGTAGATTTAACAAGGGGATTTTTATCAACTTTAGGTTGGTTGCTGATATTTCTAGGTGCTAATCGTTTATTATGGCGTGCAGGATTGAAGCGGTATTCGGCAATGGGAGCATGAGCAATTCAAAGATTTACTTAAGCTGGTTTATTAACCTTGATTAATATCATTTTCACTGGAGTGGATATTTTGCATAATAAATAAATTCCTGCAATTCATTGAGAGTATTTACAGTTAAAACTCCTTTCTGAATATATTTTTTTTAAAAGTTCCAAATCAAAAATTTGTGATATTTCCGGTATCAGTTCTAAACCTTCAGCACCAAATCTAACCTCTAAAGCCAACTCAATCCCTAACAGCCTTTCTTTTATGGGAAGATCATATTTTTATTCTGCTAATGCCGCATAAGCCCGCATTCGTTTGGGCATTTCTGGTTTATATCGTAATTCTAGCTCATTCTAGCTCGTTGAGTAAGACAAATTCGCCGTACTTCGGGCTGGTGGCTTTAACTAAGCCATCGCTTTCCCGGCTTATCCATTGAAATTCTGAATTGAGAATTTCTCCGGTGAGAATGTAGGGAATTTGTGTCACCCATTTTACCAAGTTTTCGGGAGCGAGGCTGATTAGTTTCTTGGTGCTGATATCTGCTTTCTTGAGAATAAAGGGAATAAGATTTATTTCACACAGAGGAGGAGAGAGATTAAAAGTTACTGAGTGTAGTTTTAAACTTATCTGCTGAACAAGGAGAATAATCTTCTAATTTAAAATCAGCAAATGGTTTTTCTCTCATCTATCTCTTAATGCTTCATCTAAAATAAATCCTTCAGCTTGTTTCTTGACTCCAATGATAATAATACTGCGTTGACAGGCGGTTGAATCCTGACTAGCTTGACAATCTTTTCCCTGAAATTGTCCCAAATTTAATAACCGATAACCTTTAACACTGCAAGTTTGACTAAATATCTTTTTTGCTCAAATTTGAATTTGCTTGGAACGCTCTAAAGCGCGACTTTGTTCGGCGGGTGTATCACTTTCACAAGAAGCTATTCCTACAGAGATAATCTCACTAGTACTTTCCATTATTCTCTGTATACCTTCTTGTTCTAAGTTAGATACAGAGTCGAGGGTAATAGTTTGATCGTTATATTCAATTTGATAGGTGCTGCCTAATTGCCATTTATATTCTACTGATAACACTGCAATATTGAACTCTGCTACTCTCCCTTGACTATCTTTGCCTTCTTCATAAGGAAAATAATCTACTTTGCCTCTTTTAACTGGCGTTTATCCATAGTCGGCAGTTAGAACTGTAAATTTAGTATTTCGGTTTGCTAGTGCTACTATCCACAGCAATAATAAGGAAACTAATAACCCACCTTCCGCACCCTAACTGTACCCTAACTGTCACAGATAGTAGTACATACGAACTAAGGCTCCTGCAAGGAAGAAAAGGCTTAATGAGAATAGTATCATTAAAATGGCAATAGAGTGAGAGAATAAAGTTTTGTAAAGAAGATAAGAGAAAAGAAAATTTAAT
>ERZ1034423.13-NODE-13-length-45371-cov-41.837077_pt1 | contig 45371 bp, 54 predicted proteins | sample MGYA00520609_ERZ1034423 | MGnify/ENA primary metagenome ERZ1034423 (study PRJEB33736, sample SAMEA104288487) | Azolla rubra | place: Australia | collected 1985 | study: EMG produced TPA metagenomics assembly of the PRJEB19522 data set (Is there foul play in the... | reverse complement strand
GCTGGGGCAGTGGTTTCTTTCATCAGCTTCTTTTAACGTGAAAGCTACACCGAAATCCTATTATACTCCTTTTTACTCTTAACTTTTGTTTAAGTCCCGTTAATAGGGTTTCGTTGGAAACCAGATTCTCCACCACTAGTAAACGAGTGTTCCCAACTTCCTCCAGAAGCAGTTGACTAATTATTGAGGTCAAATTTTCCACTTCCTTCTGGTGTTCCGGCAATTTTATAGACTTTAACAGGTTTTCCGTTATTATTCCAAATTAAGGGTAAATCTGGTTAAATTTGTTCTGGTTGTACACCATTAATTTGCAGAAAATAGGCATCTTGTCCTTTGGCTTCACCATTGCCAAATACTTTAGCAATTCCTTTTTCACCAATAGCAACAAAAGTACCTTCTTCTAAACCAATAGCAAAAACGGAAAATCTATTGGTATCATGAACTAATCTCGCCATAAGTCCAAGAATTCTCCCATATCTGCTTTCTGGATAGTTTCTGTTAATTCTGGCTAAATGTGTGTCGATAATAAAATTTTTGAGAAATGGAACTTTAATAAAATCACTGCGATAAATATCTTTTATCTTGTGGTGAAATGGGTCATTCAAAATTTCTGAACTCTGCAGACCTTGATGGGAAGGTAAATAATAGTAATCTACCAATATTGCCATGCCGGTGCTAGTGCCAGCTACAGGAACTTTTCTTTGATTAATCAAGAAATCGTGTCTTCTACGGCTGTTCCTTCCCAATAATCTTCATAGGTATTTTGAGCTCCTCTAGCTATAAATAGTGCGTCTGCGTCGCGAATGTATTTGATAAATTCTGGATCATTGGCTGCTTCTCTACTGTCAATAGAAAGAAAGTTCAGCGGCTGAACTAATGAAATCTCTATAGTTATCACAAATCCAATCAGCTTGTCTGCCAACTCCACCGGAACAAAGCACTAAATAATTGCCCCAATCTGCTCTTTTGATAAACCATTTAGTGCTGAACCTTCTCCAGATTTCTTACCTTATGTACCACTAATTAAGAGAATGCCAGGTACTGGTTTTGCTGGTATACTATTGACTTTACCGCATTCTCTAATATATTTAAAGTCTCGTCTTGCCATAAACATTACCTTTGTTATTTATTGACAATGACAAATCCTGAGAACCTTTGATGTTCAAAAAATACATTTTTCTAAATCTTTAACACTAAATGTTTAACAATGGTACAAAATATGCGTTATCAAGGACAGGAGTGATATCAAGTCCGGTTAATTAACAATTTTTTTCCTGTTCTCTGTTTCCTGATCTGTTGTTGGAAAATGCACTACAGGTGATAGCTCACCAATACTAAAGCATTGTCGTAATCTATACAGGATATTTGTTTCAGCTAACCATCCCACCTATCACAAAGCTAATTCACCACAGACTTTAATGGCTGTGATATTATAAGAGACTGCTACATCCATTTAGAAAAAATAGAAATTTAATCGATCATGGCTCTGACGCAACGGCGCAAACAAGAACTCATCTCTGGCTTCCAAGTGCATGAAACCGATACCGGTTCTGCGGATGTCCAAATCGCTATGTTGACTGATCGGATCAACCGCCTCAGCCAACACCTCCAGGCTAATAAGAAAGATCATTCTTCCCGGAGAGGATTATTGAAGATGATCGGACAACGTAAGCGTCTTCTGGGTTATATCCAGAAGGACAATCGGGAAAAATATCAAGCTTTGATCGCTCGTCTCGGTATTCGTGGTTAGGAAGTCACGCTTATGCCTGCTGAAGAATCAGAACGCAGTCGTTTACCTTTTGAGCCAAACAAAAAGCGTCAAAAACCTGCAAAAGCTAAAAGTCAATCCGTAGTCAAAGAACTGGAATCAAGCCAAAAACAGCAAAAACAGCCACCTTTTAACAAGGAAGAAATGGCGATTCCTAAAGTCGTCAGCCAGCGAATGATCCGCAGAGTGGCTGCATTTTGTGGTATACCCACATCTTTAGGTATTGCAAGTTTAGTGGCTAGTTATCTGCTGCTTGCCTACGCTCATATCCAATTACCTCCCATCACTGTTTTATTGGTGAATATGGGATTATTTGCTTTAGGGGTGTTGGGGATAACTTATGGTGTTCTTTCTGCCTCTTGGGATGAAGAAAGACCTGGTAATATAATTGGCTTGAGTGAGTTTAGTACCAATTGGGGACGGATGGCCGAAGTTTGGCGTGAGACGAGAAAAAAGAACGTCTGATCAGCGGCGCTCAGGTATCTTTACATAACTGGAATATTGGGTAAATTGGCGAATGAATGTTGAAGTTGAATTTTTATCACTTCAACATAAATTTTAAGAGTTTTAAAATTCTTAAAATTGTATCATGTCTTATTTATACCCAATATCCTGCAAAAGTGCCTGGCGCTACATTTTTTATATATTTTTTCACTTAATTATAAATTCCAGTAGGCAAAAATCAAGTCAACATTCCTGAGTCGGTAAATAATTTACGTAAGCATTCAGCTAATGCCTAACGGCACGCTACGCGAACAGCCATCAGCAGTCAGGTATTTCAGGCTAACGCCAAAAATACCTATTTGATAATTAACCAATTTCTCAAACATTCTGACTCCTAACTTCTGACTAATTTACTTAAAAAATACAGGGATTTTAAAATGATTGTTGTCATGAAAATCGGTTCTCCACAGGCAGAAATAGACCGTATGAGTCAGGAACTAATTAGCTGGGGTTTAACACCAGAAAAAATCATTGGACAACATAAAGTAGTAATTGGTTTAGTAGGTGAAACTGCTGATTTAGATCCGCTACAAATTCAGGAACTCAGTCCATGGATTGAGCAAGTGTTACGAGTGGAAGTACCATATAAAAGAACTAGTCGTCAGTTTCGCCATGGGGAAGCTTCTGAGGTGGTGGTGAATACTCCCAACGAGGATGTGGTGTTTGGTGAACATCATTCCTTAGTAATCGTTGCTGGCCCCTGTTCGGTGGAAAATGAAGAAATGATTGTGGAGACAGCGCGGCGTGTAAAAGCTGCTGGTGCTAAATTTTTACGAGGTGGTGCGTATAAACCCCGGACTTCCCCTTACGCTTTTCAAGGTCACGGTGAAAGTGCTTTGGAATTGTTAGCTAAGGCGCGGGAAGTGAGTGGACTAGGAATAATTACGGAAGTGATGGATGGGGGTGATTTGGAAAAAATCGCCGAGGTTGCGGACATGATTCAGGTTGGGGCGAGAAATATGCAGAATTTCTCCCTGCTCAAACAGGTCGGGTCGCAATCGAAACCCGTGCTGTTAAAACGCGGAATGGCGGCAACAATTGAAGATTGGTTAATGGCGGCTGAGTATATTTTGGCGGCGGGTAATCCCAATGTGATTTTGTGTGAACGAGGAATTAGAACTTTTGACCGTCAGTATACGCGCAATACTCTGGATTTATCAGTTGTGCCAGTGTTAAGAAAGCTGACCCACCTGCCCATTATGATTGATCCTAGTCATGGTGTGGGTTGGTCTGAGTTTGTACCTTCGATGGCGATGGCAGCGATCGCAGCTGGTACAGATTCTCTCATGATTGAGGTACATCCCAACCCCGCCAAAGCCTTATCTGATGGACCCCAATCTTTAACACCAGACCGATTTGATAAGTTAATGTCAGAATTGGCAGTAATTGGTAAAGTCATGGAACGCTGGCCACAAGCAGCACTTGTAGCAGTCTAATTCTCAGTTGACACTCTCCCGCTAACCTAACGGTATAGCGGGAGTCAAGAGTGCGACATTTAAGATAGATCCCCGGTTTCTTAAAGAAGTTGGGGATCTAGATTTGACACTCTCCGCGCTGTAGCTATGGAGATTCTTGGTTCAGCGAGTCCACTTAAATTAGACACCTTGCGAGATCCTTCGCTATCGCTTAGGACGCTTCGCTTCTAGCCCAGAGGTGGTTCTCTCCACGCCAGTTGCTTCAAGTCGCCTTTACTCCCGACTCCTGACTCCTGTAAATTACCTTCTTCTTGTTCTGCTACCAAAGCCAGAAGAACGGCTACCAGAACGTCCACCACTACCAAAACTGTTAGCAGAATTACGTCGGTTAGAGTTGGAGTTACCGGAAGGACGGAGGTTACTGCTACCAAAACCAGAACCCGTAGCTCGACCACTTGTATTTGTCCGTGGTGTCGTCGGAGTCGAGTTCCCAGATGACTTAATAGACCCTGTAGTGCGGAAAGCAGTCCGATTTCTGACGGCTGCGGGCGGTTCATTGTACCGAGTGCGATAGCTAGAAACTGCTTGGTCATAAGTAGAACCATATCCACCATAACCACTCATAATTCCACCAGGTTGATAAACAGGGGGAACATAGTATTGAGGTCTAAATAAAAGACTACCAATAGCCTGACCTGCTATGTTACCAGCCACAGCCCCTGCAAAAGGAGTCCAGAAGTTAGATTCTTGACGCACAACTACGGTTTCTCTTTGTCCCGTTTGGGGATTGGTTTTTGTCTCAGTGACATTATGAACGTACTCAATTTTAAAATCTTCCGTCAGGTACAAAGTCGGCTGGCGATTTTCTACCTTCAGGTAAGTTTTTTTACCTGCTTTGATTTCTTCATCTGTTAGCCTTGCCATTTGTAATTTTTCTGTGGCAAAGGTGGGAGGCTGACTACCAAGTAAAAACAGGGTATACTCCCCATTGGCATCGTTGTAAGTAGCCTGTTGTACATCATACTGTCCATCATTCAAGGTGGTGGGAGTAGAACTTTGGCTGACACCTTGAGTCGAAGAAGATATCTTTTGGTTTCCCCCACCACAAGCGACCGTTGTCAAGCATAAACTCAGGGCTAAACACACGATTGTGAATTTACGCATTACAGTTTTGATCATTGTATGATTGTCCTAATTTGTTAGCTATCATTGCGGATGGTTAGTCTGATAACTACAGACTAACCAAAAAGTTACAAGGGGATCAATTCCGGAAAATACTGCAGTAACTGATCGTTAGTCAATTCGTCACCTAACTGCGCCGGTGAAAAATGCACTTGGATGGCTCGGAGTCTATGTTTTTGGTGTAAATTGATTAAAGCTCTCAACCCTAGTTTTAATGCTTGGATGTTAGAAAGGTCAGCTTCCAAATCTGGAACTTCTCCTTCGTAAGCCACTGTTAGCATTATCACTATGTTGCGGGTAATAGGAATAGATAAAGGTTCATCGAATCCAGAGGAAGAACTTAAATCGAGTTCAGCACCATATCTTTGGGCGGAATCAGTAAATAATTCATTGACATAATCCCCTGCTTCTCCTTCGTTCCAGAAGATATTTCCTTCGTTAGCTTCTGAGAGCCAATATTCATCATATCTGAGTAGAGTTTCGCAAATTTCTACCAATTCTTCTCCCAGAATTTCTAAATCCCCATCACAGTCAATTGCTTCCCGTGCAGCACGATTTAAAACTCCTAAAATTGGTGCTACTTCAGTTCCTGCTAAATGCAGAAATAGACGACAAACTACATACCGGGTTTTACCCATCATGCGGTTAAATAGATTGCTCATTTTTCTACTCCAGTTAATTGTTTTTTTAAGGATTCAGCAGTATGGCTATAGCTTGTGTGACGATGCATAAGTCATACGCCGAGCTATGCCTACGGTACACTATGTGTAGCTTGCTTCCCCTATGGTATGCTCTCAGGAAGCAGAAGGATCAGAAGAAAATAATTCCTCCATCTCCCCCATCTTCCTCATCTCCTCTACACCCCTTTCATCAATTACCATTAACTAATGAATGAAATAAAAACCTTGGACAAAATCTATTATCATCTTGAACGAAGGGATATTATATTCGGATTAGTTAGATATATTATCAACAGAACTACTACCAGGAGAACGATTCACAAATCGTTTGCCAAAGTTGGGGCTATCATAGATAGTCAAACTCTGGGCGCTAGAGTTTCTTAATATTGTTTGTGTGGGTGCTTTGAGGAAATTTAATTTTGCTGCTACTTATAGATTTTTTTCGTCTGTTTAATAAACTTAGATTTATTCATAGCTTCCTCTAACAGGAAGATGATTTCTTCTGCTAGTATGGGTGATTTAAAACTCCGGCTAGTCATTACTTCTTGACGAATTAAGTCTACCATTATGTGGATAATTTTTTGGGTGGCGGTGGCATCTCTAAAAGGAATAATTGCCATAAAGGCTGTAGATAATAAAGCTTCATCGTTTTCTACTCGAAATGTGAAAATAGTCCGGCCATTGCTGTTTTCTACGCTGGGCGGTTGGATTAATCCCTCATATTCTCGGGAAATTTGGTAATAAGTACCAGCGATGACAAAGTTGGCTTCGTGTGCTTAGGGTAAGTCAACAATAATGCGAATTGTTGGTGCGGTAGTATTAAAGAACTCTCGTAATTCATCCCCGTGGAAATTTTAAATAATTTTGTGATCGCCTGTGGGAGAAAGGTCAATCCATTCGCATCTTATACCTTTAATTTTCAAGCCAAACCGTGAGGTAGCATAAAGTATTGCACCAGTTAAAGTTGCTCCGGTTAAATCAGCACCAACCCATTCAACCTTAATCACTTTTGCTTGAGTAAAGTTAGCGTGGACTAAACTCCCGTTTGTTAAATTGGCATGACTTAAATCCGCCCATGCCAGGTTAGCTCCTCTTAAATCTGCCCAACGAAGATTAGCACCGCTTAAATATGAACCACTCAGGTTGGCCATGCAAAGATTTGCCTGTCTGAGTTCACTATCTCGTAAATTGGCACCACTCAGGTCTGAAGAAGTCATATCAGCGGCTTTGAGGTTACCCATTTCTAAGTTGGCTTCTCTGAGAGAACAACCTCTTAAGTTCGCTTCGCTGAATTAGCGCGACGGAGATTAGCCTGTCGCAGTGTGGCTTCTCGCAGATCGGCGCTGTTGAGGTTAGCTTCACACATATCAGTGCGACCGAAATCTGTGCGAATTAACTCGCCTCGAATTAAGGAAGCTTGACGCAGTTGCGTGCGTGTCATATCATCCGCACGAATTAAATTGGCAACATTGAGACTGGAGTTGTTAAGAATAGCCCCAGACAGATTTGCACCACTAAGTCTAGCTACATTTAGCTTGGCATAACTCAAATTAGCGTCAGCAAGATTGATGCCACTGAGATTAGCTACGCTTAAGTTTGCATTGCTGAGATTAACACCACTAAGTTTAGTGCCACTCAAGTTGACTTCAGCGAGGTCAGCACCGCTAAAATCTAAGACTCCTGTTGCATATTTTTCTAGTAATTCCTCTATAGTCATATATTTATCCCTTGGATGCCAACTTTATAAATTTATATAGTTGGAAAAGTATGCAGAAAATATGTAAAAGTTTAGTTGTGAAGGGCAAAAATGAAAATTGGTATTTTAGGACTAGGACTGATAGGCGGTTCGTTAGGCTTGGATTTACGCTCCCAAGGACATCATCTCTTGGGAGTTAGCCGGCGTGAATCAACCTGTCAAAAAGCGCTTGATATCGGCAGTGTCGATCAAGCCTCTGTTGACTTGAAATTCTTAGCATCTGCCGATGTCATTTTTATTTGTACCCCCATAGGACTTATTGTGCCTCAAGTTGAACAGTTAATGGTTTATTTACCGATGAAGGCTATTATCACTGATGTAGGATCAGTAAAAGCACCTATAGTGGAGGCGGTTTCTCCCCTTTGGCAGAATTTCATTGGTGGTCATCCAATGGCGGGAAATACGGATGTAGGTATAGAAGCCGCACAGCGCAATTTGTTTGTAAATCGGCCTTATGTACTTACACCAATAGAGACAACGCCAAATAGAGCCATTACTATTTTGGAGGAAATTGTGCGATCGCTTGGTTCTATTATCTACCATTGCCAGCCAGAAAAGCATGATCGCGCCGTGAGTTGGATTTCCCATTTACCTGTGATGATTAGTGCCTCATTAACAGCAACCTGCTTAAGTGAAACCGATCCAGAAATTTTTCAATTAGCCCAAAACCTTGCTAGTTCAGGATTTCGGGATACCAGCCGTGTTGGAGCTGGGAATCCAGAATTAGGAGTGATGATGGCGCAATACAATCATCAAGCATTGCTACATTCACTGCAGCAATATCGTCAGAACCTAGATGAATTTATCGACTTAATTGAACAAGAAAAGTGGCAAATTTTAGAGGACAAGCTGAAGTTAAATCAACAGCAACGACCTAATTTTCTTTAATCAAATGTAGAAGGAAGAGGTGACAGGTGACAGAAGGCAAGATGCAAGGGGTTATTCGTCCCTTAAACCCTTAAACTCTCACTCCTTCCACAAAGCAATTCCACCTAATAAGCCGGTGATATTAGGAATTAGCTTGACGTTCAAGGGTAAATTCATATTGACGCGCACAGCTTCACCACCACCGATGTAAAGAAAATCATAGTTAAATAGACGTTGCAAAGATGCGATCGCTTTTTGTAACCGCTTATTCCATTTTTTATCCCCAATTTTTTCTAACGCAGCACGTCCTAGTTGTTCTTCATAGGTTTCCCCTTTACGGAACGGATGATGTCCCATTTCCATATTGGGAACCAACTTTCCATCTACAAACAAAGCTGAACCAAAACCAGTACCCAGAGTAATTACCAATTCTACACCTTTACCTTTTATTCCCCCTAATCCTTGCATATCTGCATCATTAATTACTTTTACAGGTTTATTTAACTGTTCAGATAACGCTGTTGCTAAATCGAAATTCAGCCAACTAGCATCTAAATTCACTGCTGTTTCTGTAACTCCACACCGCACCACACCAGGAAAACCTACAGAAACCCGATGATACTCCCCTTGAGACGCAGCTAACACAGCAATGGCACCAATGACTACTTCAGGTGTTGCTGGATGGGGTGTTTCTAACCTTCCCCTCTCTGTTAAAGGTTTTCCGGTGATATCTAAAACCATCGCCTTCACACCACTACCACCAATATCCACAGATAGGGTACGTACTGAACCGTTATCTTCCGTCATTGGAGTTTCTCCCATTTGCTGCTAGTTATTTGGCTATTATGCGCTGCCTAATTCCAGTCATTAGCAGATTTTTTGAGAGTCTTCAGCTTTTCGGTAAATATTCGGAATAGGGTCTATGGTGTGGGAGACTCATATCTTGCACCTCTGTGTACAAACCCAGGCGACCTAAAAATATGGGCGATAAGGCCACCTTATTTTTATTGGTTTTTATCCGTAAATCAAGGGTTTTGGTGAAATACTGTGTAATTTAATTGCATCAATTATTGTTGGTACAAGATCTGAGGAGAGAAAATTAGGAATTACAAATCACGAATTACCCCATATAGATTTGCTAGTGTAGAAGTAGTGCAGAACTTCCTGTGGCATAGCTATCTACTAAAATTTTTATCAGAGAAAGGATTATGAAGGCTTTTGAATCTAACAGCTTGCGTTCTTACAGCCAAGAAGAGGTGCAGCAAATACTGCAACTTGCGATCGCACGTCAAACTGATGATGGTGCTCAAGAATTTTCATATCAGCAAATCATCGAAATTGCTGCTGAGTTGCAAATATCATCAGAAGCTGTCAAACAAGCCGAATGTGATTGGATATTACAAAAAAGTGACGTTCAGCAACGAAAAGCTTTTGACCTTTACCGCCAAGGAAAATTTAAAAAACGCCTGGGTAATTATGCAATTATTAATGGTTTTGTGATACTTATAAACTTACTTGGTGGAACTGGTCTTACTTGGTCAATATACGTTTTACTGTTCTGTGGATTAGGAATTGTACTTGATATCTGGAATACCTTTCAAAGCAAAGGTGAAGAATATGAAAATGCATTCCAAAAATGGAAGCGTAAACATCAAATTAAACAAACTATTAACACAGTTGTGAATAAATGGTTTAAAGCGGTTCAACCATATTAATACTTGTCAGTTGCCAGTAGATAGAGGATTAATTACATAATTTGAGTAATTTTCATTGCAAAACCAAGTTTATATTTTTGTAAGGATTCAGGAGTCAGGAGTCAGAATGTTTGAGAAATTGATTAATTATAAAATAGGTATTTTTCGCGTTAGCCTGAAAAAGCTGACTGGTGATGGCTGTTCGCGTAGCGTGCCGTTAGGCATTAGCTGAATGCTTACAGATTTTCTCTAAAGATTAATATATTGATGAATATTATTTGCTGATAGATCACTAACATATGTTTCTCACTTTGTCCTGGCAATTTGACCAGTTTTTTAATTTGGGTTGTTATATAATCAGAAAAAGACCAATCATAAGACTCTTGTAATGTTCCTATTTTTAGGAAAACAAAGTGCGATTTCTCAAGGTTGAATATAATAAGTAATTCCCCAATCCCTACCAGGTTCATTTACTAGTATCTAACTATACAGGACTCTATAGAACTAAGGGAAAATGTGGAACACACTTAGCATTATTTATGCTGCAGTCACTACTCTCAGATCATGATATGTTGCTTAAATCCCGATTGCCAAAATCCTCAAAATCTAGACGGGAAAGAGTTCTGTCAAAGTTGTAATACTCCCCTCATACCACTTTTAAGAAATCGTTTCCGTGTGATCCGGGTACTTTCAGATGAAGGAGGATTTGGCAGAACCTATTTATCGGAAGATACAGATAAATTAAATGAATGTTGTGTCATTAAACAGTTAGCACCAAAATTTCAAGGAACTTGGTCACAAAAAAAAGCAATGCAGTTATTTAGTGAAGAAGCAAAGCTACTTCAAGAACTAGGGGAACATCCACAAATTCCCACTCTATTAGCTTACTTTGAGCAAGATAACTGCTTGTATTTGGTACAACAGTTTATTGATGGAAATAATTTACTAAAAGAATTGCAGTTACGGAAGAGCTATCGAGATTGGGATCTTCAATCTATTTTGCTGGATTTATTACCTATTCTCAAATTTATTCATAGTCGAGGAGTTATTCATAGAGATATCAAACCAGAAAATATCATCCGTCGGAAAACGGATGGTAGATTAACTTTAATAGATTTTGGCTCATCCAAGCAATTAACAGCCAAAATCCAGAAAAAAAGTGGTACTTCTATCGGTTCTCATGGTTATTCTGCAATTGAACAAATCAGAGATGGTAAAGCCTACCCTGCTAGTGATCTATTTGGTTTAGGGGCTACTTGCTTTCATTTGTTGACGGGAATTTCTCCTTTTCAATTGTGGATGGAATATGGGTATAGTTGGGTAAAAAATTGGCAAGATTATTTGCGCTGTCCTCTGAGTCATGAATTAGCACAAATAATTGATAAGTTATTACAAATAGATATTCAGCATCGCTACCAATGGGCTGATGAGGTAATCCGAGATTTAAGTAAACATTACACACATCTACTAGCACCAGCTAGTAATTCATTTCTACCGACATCAGCAAAGAAAGTAGATTTTTATCCTCAAAAATATTTTCTGATCAGAAATTTAGTTTTAATAGTAGGGACAATTGTATTTTTAGGTTTAGGAGAATTTGGTTATAGAAAATTTGATCAGCTACAAATGGTGATTTTTTCCAGTTTACATCCACTGCAACGTAGTAAACCTAATAGTGAAGTAGTTCTCTATCAGCCACCACAGAAACATGTAGAAAGAGTCGGTTTGCTGAAGACTATTTCGATGAAAAATGACTTAGTTTCATCTATTGCTATTAGTTCAGATAATAAAACTATTGCTAGTAGTGGTAAAAATCTGATTAAATTATGGAATATGAATACAGGTCAACAAATTTCAGTCCTGAAAGGACATACACAAAAAGTAAATGTAGTGGCTATTAGTCCAGATGGAAAAACCCTAGTCAGTGGTAGTGATGATTATACAATTAAAATTTGGAAGCTAAGCACGAAAAAAGTAATTCACACCCTGAATATTCATACAGATGTAGTTCATGCTGTGGCTATTAGTAAAGATGGAAAAACTCTGGTTAGTGCTAGTGATGACAAAACAATTAAAGTGTGGAATTTAGGAACTGGAAAACTAATTCGCACCTTAAAAGGTCATTCTTACTGGGTTCGTTCTGTGGCTATTAGTCCGAATAATTTTACTCTAGCAAGTGGTAGTTTTGATAAGACTATTAAACTCTGGAATCTTACTCAAGAAAAACCAATTCATACATTAACTCCAAATTCGCAAACTGTCACATCTTTAGCTTTTAGTCCCGATGGTAAAATTCTTGCTAGTGCTAGTCGCGATCGCAAGATTAAATTATGGAATATTGGTACAGGTAAGGAAATTCGCACTTTAGCAGGACAAGATAATAATGTTACATCTTTAGCTTTTAGCCACGATGGTAAAACTCTGGTGAGTGGTAATCGCAATTGTATGGAATGTGATTACTCTATTAAGAGTAATATTAAATTATGGGATGTGGCTACAGGTGAGGAACTTGCACCTTTTACAAAAAATACTAATACAGTTACATCTCTGGCTTTTAGTGCTGATGGTAAAATCTTGGTAAGTGGTGAAGAGAATAATAAGATTAAAGTTTGGCGATTTTCACGGTGATGAGTATTTATATGACCGACGAGCTCTTTCCAAATCATCAATCACTTTTTGTAAAGACCACTCGTCCAACATTCCCGGATAAAATTCTTTCTTTTGTTGAATTAGTCTTTGGGCTATTTCCCAATGTCCTCCGACCATGCTTAACAGTCGTTGACGTAATAGCTTATAGGTGGATTTTTTGGTTTCTGGTACAGATGATTGGATTTTTTGTAGGCTATTTAATAATTGTTGATGATTTTCTAAATCTTCTTTTTCACAATAGATACTAGCTGCTTTTTGACAATCAGCTACAGCATTTGACATTTCTTCTCAACAAGTAGATTACAAGCCGCGATTATAGTGACCTAAGGGATGAGTAGAATTAATTCTTATGGGTTGGGAATAATCTTGAATGGCTGCTAAATAATTGCCCAGAAAATGATAGATATTACCTCTGGTAATATAGACTAAATTATCTTGAGGCTGCATTTTCATGGCGTGATTAATATCAGCTAAAGCCCCTTGATAATCTCTTAGTTGAGAACGGGCTTTTCCTCGATTATGATAAACAATGACATCTTTAAAAATTGTATTGCTTAGTTAAAATCTGCGATCACATCTCGATAATTACCCATTTTGTAATAGACAACTCCACGGTAGTAATAAGCATGGGCATCTTGAGAATCAGCTTTTAATATCCAGTTAAAATCAGCGACTGCTTCTTTTATAGCTCCCTGTTCTGCCTTGGCTAATAATTGTGTGAAGTAATCTTGAGTAGATATAATTAATTGGTGCAGGTTTGGAATTAGCTATATTTGGTGTAGGTTGTGATTTGGGTTTTAGTTGTTGAATCTTGTCCAAACAAAGGTGAGCATTTTCTTTATCTTTTTGTACTATATATAACTCAGCAGCGTTTTTAAAACTAGTGATCGCATCCTGAATCTTTCCTTGTTTGCGTTGCACTATTCCCCGTAAATCATAAACAGTACCATTATCAAATTTAAGGTGAATCGCTTTTTCTACATCTTCTAAAGCATCAGGCAGACTTTTTCAAGTTAATTTTGCTAAAGCCCGAAAATAATAAGCTTGTGCATTTTTTCCATCCAGCTTGATAGCTTCACTATAATCAAAAATACCTTGTAGAATTCCATCTGAGTTGTAATAAGTCAAACCTCGTTCCATGTAAGCTGCGCTAAAGTAAGGATCTAGCCGTATAGCTTGATTAAATTCTTCAATAGGACCAGCATAGTCTTTTCGTTTAGCCTTTTCTAATCCACGATTGTAAAATGCTGAAGTCGTAGAGACAGCCCAAAAATAAATTACAGCAGGAGTCACGAGTCAGGAGTCAGGAGTAAAACTCTCTTGTTGTCTAGGTTTCAATTTAGATTCTGTACCTCACTGATTTACAATCTGCTGTATACAACTTTGTTGAGTGGATATCCTGGCAGACTAAAAAGATTTGCAAGCTGTTTCTTCTGCAACACCAAAATTGCATTGGATATCACTTTCTTGGCAATTCCTTTACATTTTACCTAAAACTTTAAGTAAATAAGCAGCTATTGTATCTACAAGTTATCATAAGTTTGATGACTTAGAAGGCGAAAAAATCTATAAATTTATTTCTGAAAATTGAGTTTTTAGCAAACTGGTGTGTATGTTCTGAGTTTTTTGTCTACTGCTCCTGACATTTTATTTTCAATAAAAATACAGCTAGAACCAACTGTAATTAAAAAAACCTTAATCAATACAAAAGTACTTTCCCCGAAATAAGAGCCTACAAAAATTTTGGCACAACTGGCCTATCAAAATGAATTAATACATAAATGTTTCCCTTAAAAGGAAGCTAAGATTCTCAAGCCTTTATACTGTTGGCAATACTTTAAAAAACCCTTTTTGTGAATATCTAAGTTAACTAAATAAAAGATCACTACCGAACATTCACTTCATTATTCCCTAGTAATTCCTACTATGCGTCAACTTGTTAAATTTGCAATCGGCACAATTACTTTTCTCAGTTGTCTTCAAGGGACATTGTCAGCCCAAGCCCTAACCTATCAGTTTAATTGGACTGGAGAAAATGGCTATTCAGCTACGGGTAATTTTTAGTTTTAATGACTTGGATAATGATGGGATTGCTCGCGCTAATAACTCAAATAACTTTAATGAGTTCACTGTTTTTAATATTACCTTCAGGGAGCTTGTGACCAATTCCCTAGCAACCTTAGCAACCTATGATTTGAATCAGCTGCAAAGTTTCAATCCAACCTTTAACTTCAACTACGATTTTGTGAATAATGTAGTGTTGCAAACTGGAAATTTCAGTGATGCTGATGGATTTTCCATTAGTGATGGTCATAATGGCTTTTTTCTAACTAGGAACGGTAAGGATAGAATCAGTTTTGGTGAGACTGACGAGACTTTCTTTGATTTCAGTGGTATTGTCACTGCTACCCCTATACCTTTTGAGTTTTCACCGACTTTGAGTTTGAGCATCTTGAGTGCTGTTTTCGCTATCCAGAAAGGATGAAAACGGCTGCAATTCACAAGAAAAGCACTCCCACCACTGGAAACGGAACATAGCCAAGGCTAATGAAATTATTATATCCCTAACTTCTTATAGGAAGTCGGGGGTCTTTTTGTTAACTGACCAAATCATACCAATTCTCTAAAATTCGGCAACAGATTCAAACCTACAAACCCAGATGCTGTAAGAACTTTGTAATTATGAATTACGAATCGGTATCACTATTCTGTTATTAAACTAGGAGAAGTCAGCACAAAAACATCCCTAGTTCCCGGTGCTGGATTTTCGGGTTTCATGGGAGTTGTAAAGTGAAAGAAATCATGGTCATTGACTACAACTAGTTCTCCTGGTTGGAGAATTTTCTTAAAAACAGGCCTTTCTTCTTTGGCAGTATATCAATGTGTTTCTCCACCTTGAATATTGTCCCTACTTACAGAAAATATACCAATAAAATCTGTTACATGTTGATGGATACCTTCTGGTGCGGGACTTCCTAAATGACCAGGTGAACAGGTCGTTCTGATTTGATGAATACCAATTCCTGCTTCTGGATGCAGTTTGCAATAATCACTAAAAGCTAAAACTAAGTTCCTAAAAATATCCAGTTCTACCAGTGTATCTTCTAATTCTACAAACTCTCTTTTAATATCACCCAATAATGGGTTATATACTTGGCTTTGGAATAAATATCCCTGTGGGAGTTTGATCAATTTATTTTCCGAAACCATCACCCTTGATAATCTTCGTGAACGATATTTACCCTTGGTGTAAGGATCAATGGGTAAATTCTGAAAAAATGGCTGGAAACCTTCAGTATTAATCGAATTTACTTTTCTTAGAGTAAATAGAAAAGCATATTCTAACTCCGTCACTGATGATACTTGCTGCATAGGATATTTTTCCTTGCATTTTCAAGTTCTCCCAGGTTTTTAGGTGGGATATATGTAATACCTATTACATGCAATTCTTCAGGAAATGCAGGAATTTTGACTACAAAAAAGTTCACACCCTTCAGGGAATTTAAAATTCAAAAAAAAGTCATCGAATTTGGGATTTTGGGTTGACTTCACAGATAAATTTGGGGGCTTCTAGCAACCGGGAATTATGGGTCAATTTGAGATATTTAACAAAACTTCTAGCGCATACAGCAGAAGTCAGGAGTCAGGAGTAAAACTCTCTTGTTATCTAGGTTTTAATTTAGATTCTGTACCTTATTGATCTCCAATCTGCGGTATCTTTCCAATACCCAATGGCCAATGCCCTATTGCCTGTTCCCTGTTTCCTTGTTTTCATATATATGAATATGAGCTAATGTAATCAGGTCATCTAGTGAAATAGTATGATTGGTATCATAGGATTGAATACCAATACTCACGGATAGGGGAATTGGTAACTGTTGAGTTTGATTGAATTGGTAGATATTAGACCTATTGCAAGATTGTTTCTGTGGTATGACAGAGAGTTTTAGATTTTATGTATTTTTGGTGTTCTTTGGGCTCCCTAATTCAAACATAACCCTGTAAGTCTAACTTTTGGCTAAAACAAAGAAAACCCCCTTTTATAAAATCAAATTAATTCTGCAAGAGGTCTATCTTTTATAAAATCAAATTAATTCTGCAAGAGGTCTATTGGTTTTTACTCGGTTTTGTATGACTTCGCAACTCAGATCCTGTCCTTGGATTAGCACTGCAAACTGATATTCCCCGATTCGTCCTAATGTATCAGAACTGCGAAAACAGCGTTTGAGCAATTTGGCTATGGCAACAATAGCATCTTGGCTGAGTTCATTACCCCAGGTTTGATTGATTTGTTCAAATTCGTTGAGTTCAATGAACATGAGACTAGTATAAATTTGTGATCGCTTCGCTAATCTTAGCTGTTGTTCAGCCAATAGGTAAAAACCACCTCGGTTATGCAGTCCAGTGAGTTCGTCTGTAAGGGAGAGACGGCGAATTTCTGCTTCAATGGCTTTGCGTTCTTGTATTTCTTTTTGCAGAAGGGTATTAGCTGCTTCTAAGGCATTTGTGCGATCGCGCAATTGTCGCTCTAGTTGAGAATATATCTCTGTATTCTCCATCGCTAACGCTGTACTATCTGCTAGTAATTGCAGTAACTTGACCTCGTGCGTTGTAGTTTGATGTGGGTGTCCCTAATAAGTACCAATAGTACCAACAGCTATTCTTTCTTTGGAACAGATGGACACCATCGCCATACATTTGATAAATGTACTTTTATCAACAGCCCAGGAAATCCTTTGATCACTAGATATATCTTCAATTATTGGCGACTGACGGTTCTGCATTACCCAACTAGACCAGGTATTTATAGGAAATCGCTGACCCTTCCACAGGGGATCAATAGTATTCTCATCAATGTAATAGGAAAAGCCATTGACTGATAACACAAAAGTAGCCCCATCAGAACTTGTCAGTTCTCGCACTGCTAGTAGCGTAATTACTATAATCTCTTCTAAGGTACGTGCTAAAGAAAGTTTGAACTATGTCAGTAATCGCTCTATTGACCGTAACTACTACTCATTAGTAGCCCTTGGTGATACAATTTTGATATTTATAACATTTTTTTAACGAGCATTTTATTAGTGACTTGGCTCTAAGCAAAAATATCAAAATTTTCCTAGAAATGTAATCCTCTTCATAACCACTTTTATCGTATACTTACTAAGTATTCAAATTCATAATTAACCTATCATAATGACCGATTGGCTTTATCGCTACCCAAAATTATACCCTGGTTTTCTACTCAAACGCTACAAGCGTTTTTTTGCTGATGTACAGCTGACTTCAGGGGAGGTTGTAACAGCACACTGTCCTAATACCGGTCCAATGACAGGAGTTTCAAAAATTGGTAGTCCGGTACAGCTTTCTCAAAGTGACAATCCTAATCGCAAATTAGCTTATACATTAGAGTTGATTCAAGTACAAGAACAAGAACCAACTTGGGTCGGTGTAAATACTGCTTTACCTAATCGAGTCATAAAACTAGCTTTAGAAAAATTTCTTTTTCCTGAATTAAGAGATTATACACAAGTTAAAGGTGAGGTGATTTATGGAAAAGATAAAAAAAGCCGTGTAGATTTCTACCTAACAGGAAGTGAGAAACAAAGCCCAATTTATTTAGAGGTAAAAAACACAACTTGGACGCAAGGAAATTTAGCCTTATTTCCCGACACAGAAACCACAAGAGGACAAAAACATTTACGAGAATTAATGGAAGTTCTGCCCCACAGTCGTGCAGTGATGCTTTATTTTATCAATCGGGGTGACTGTCCAGAGTTTGCGCCTGGAGATAGCACCGACCCTGTGTATGGTAAGTTATTACGGCAGGCGATCACAGTCGGTTTAGAAGTCTTACCCTGTCGTTTTGACGTGTCTCCAGAAGGAATCCGTTATTTAGGGTTAGCAAAAGTGAAAACGTGAACTAATTATTAAACTATTCATAGAGATTAATCTGGCTACCCAGAAAAGGAGCAATTCAGAAGTGCTGATTTCAGTCTTTTCTGTGATCATAGATGAAATATCGCTGATGGCTTGCATCTGAAAAAAAATCCTGCTTCTCAATCCCTGGAATCGCACACTCCCTATAATAATTGAAGTAGTACAAGCTAATAAAACATCAAGTACAAGTCCGACCCTGCTATCCTCTCTCCAATATAACCCTGTAGGGGCAATATCTAAATTATCCTTACCAGTTTAAATTTTGGCAGAAACAACCAATCGGGTCTGGTTAGCATCGTAGCTGTTCAATACAAATTGTTGACAACGGAAGAACACCAAATCTATGAGTAGAATAGAAACCCGCACTGAACCAATGGTGCTAAATATGGGACCTCATCACCCATCAATGCACGGAGTTCTGCGGCTAATTATGACACTGGATGGCGAGGATGTCGTTGACTGTGAACCAGTCATTGGCTACCTGCATAGGGGAATGGAAAAAATTGCTGAAAACCGTTCTACCGTGATGTATGTCCCCTACGTCAGCCGTTGGGACTATGCAGCGGGAATGTTCAATGAAGCAGTTACAGTTAACGCACCTGAAAAATTAGCAGGTATTACAGTTCCCAAACGCGCCAGCTACATCCGCGTGATTATGCTGGAACTAAACCGCATCGCCAACCATTTACTGTGGTTTGGTCCTTTTCTCGCTGACGTGGGCGCACAAACCCCCTTCTTTTATCAATTCCGGGAACGGGAAATGATTTATGATCTGTGGGAAGCTGCCACAGGTTATCGGATGGTAAACAACAACTACTTCCGTGTTGGTGGTGTAGCTGCTGATTTACCCTATGGTTGGGTAGACAAGTGCTTAGAATTTTGTGAATACTTTATCCCCAAAGTAGACGAATACGAACGCTTAGTTACTAACAATCCCATTTTCCGGAGACGCATCGAAGGTATTGGTACAATTACCCGCCAAGAAGCAATTAACTGGGGACTTTCTGGCCCTATGTTACGTGGTTCTGGCGTAAAATGGGACTTGCGAAAAGTCGACCATTATGAATGTTATGACGACTTCGACTGGGAAGTACAGTGGGAAACAGTCGGTGATTGTCTCGCCCGTTATATGGTAAGAATGCGGGAAATGCGGGAATCGGTAAAAATCATCAAACAAGCTATCAAAGGTTTACCCGGTGGTTCCTACGAAAACCTGGAAGCTAAGCGTTTAATGGCTGGTAAGAAATCAGAGTGGGATGGTTTTGATTACCAGTTTGTCGCCAAGAAAGTTGCTCCCACTTTCAAAATTCCCACAGGTGAAATCTATTCCCGTGTAGAAAGCGGTAAAGGGGAACTGGGTATTTATCTAGTTGGTGATAATAATGTTTTCCCCTGGCGGTGGAAAATTCGCGCTGCCGATTTCAATAACCTTCAAATTCTACCTCATTTGTTACGAGGAATGAAGGTAGCAGATGTGGTGGTAATTCTTGGCAGTATTGACGTAATTATGGGTTCTGTTGACAGATAATTACCCTTATCCCCGATTTCGTTGCGGAGTCGGGGATTTTATAGCACATCACAGGTGAGAAAAATCTTATTCATCACCGATTACTATGACGTTGAATATATAGATAAAGTTCCTAATGTGCTTTCAATTCATCATCCAGGATTGCACGCTGTTCCATTGGAAAAACAAGGTTATATTCCCCATTTTCTGGAACTGCATTTCTATGACTATCCTCCAAAGGATAGATATTTACTTGATGGACCTCAATTATCTCATATTCAGACGATCGCTACTTGAGCTACATCCTATCAAAATTTTGACGTTGCTATTAATTGTCGTGCTGGATTAAGTCGCAGTACCCCCGCTGCTTTAATTTTACTCCACGAATGGGGTCTAACTCCCAAAATGGCTGTAGAAACAACAGTATTTACAGTTAGAGAATTAGCAACTTCCAACATAATAATGTTAGAACTTTATCGACAAAAAGAACTTTATTTTCTGGCAAGTTGAAGAATTGAAGCAAGATTACAAAAATATTTTAGTTAGTAATATTTGAATTTGAATTTCAATATTACCTATCAAAAAGGAAGTTATACCCGGTTAAAATGAAGCTGCATAGAATAAAATTGCAAGAATAATTGACCGCCAATAAACGCAGATAAATACGTATTAATTAATGAAGTTCATGATTCTGTGCAGCTTCACATAAAATTAGTCTTACATAAGAGCATGTTTGAAAAGTCCTTAGTGATGTATCAAAAACTTTTAGATACCCCTAAGTCCCCCTTCTTAAGGGGGACTTTGATTCCACTTCCCTCCTTTGTTAAGGGTTAGGGGGGATGAATAAGTGCCTAAAGTCACAGCCAGAAACTTTTAAAACAACCTGTAAGATGTAATGCTTTGAAATTGAAATATAATACAACAGAATTCAGTTTCGTGGGACGCAAACTCTAGCAACAGACCCTAATATTTTAGAGACTTTAACTTTTGATTTTTTATGGATTCCAACCCCGCACTCTGTCAAGCAATAGCCAAATGCATTAATACCAGTCCCCAACACCGCATTACCTTTGCAGAATACATGGACATGGCACTATATCACCCAAAACACGGCTACTATTCTAGTGATGCAGTCAAAATTGGGTTTCGGGGTGGTGATTTTTTTACGTCTTCTAGTCTTGGTAATGATTTTGGTGAATTACTGGCTGTGCAATTTTTCCAGATGTGGCAGATATTAGAGCAACCAAGCCCTTTTCATCTAGTAGAAATGGGAGCAGGTCAAGGTACTCTGGCATCTCATATCCTCAATTACCTAAAACTACAACATCCGGATTTTTTGACGGCTCTGGAATACATTATTGTTGAGAAATCCCCAAGTTTACGAACACAACAGCAGCAAAGGTTACAGGATTTCTCTGTGCGTTGGTGCAATTTGGAAGAGATTACACCTAACTCCATCGTCGGGTGCTTTTTTTCTAATGAATTAGTGGATGCATTTCCAGTGCATCAGTTTATCCTAGAAGCAGGAGAATTGCGGGAAATTTATGTAACTACCCTGGAAAATGGGGAAAATACCGCTTCTGATTTTTCATTTATAGAGGTAGTGGCGGAAGTATCCACGCCGAAATTAGTAGCACATTTTGATTTGGTGGGAATTGATTTAAATCCCAATGTGTATGAAGATGGCTATCGCAGTGAAATTAATTTAGCTGCTCTCGACTGGTTGGGTATAGTGGCAGACTGCTTGCAACAGGGGTATGTGTTAACTATTGATTATGGCTACCCTGCCAGCCGTTATTATCACCCCAGGCGATCGCAAGGAACTCTACAATGCTATTACCATCATCGTTACCATGATCATCCTTACATCAATATTGGGGGACAAGATATCACCGCCCATGTTGACTTTACAGCTTTGGAAACTTGGGGGAAAAAATGCGGTTTGGATGCAGTGGGTTGGACGCAGCAAGGTTTATTTTTAATGGCCTTGGGTTTGGGTGAAAGAATAGCTGCCCTCTCCTATCAAGAACAACCTATCTCACAGCTGCTAAACCGCCGGGAAGCCTTACACCAACTAATTGAACCGACAGGACTGGGTAACTTTGGAGTTCTGGTACAAAGCAAAGGATTGAAGAATGAAGAGGCTTTACGATCGCTCACAGGATTAACCATACCAAGCTAGAGGTAACAGTAAAAGATTAACCGTGTTAGCCTGTAGACTAGATAGTGCCGACACTTCTAGGATGGAGCAGGAAGAAAAAGCCGATAATTCTTAGCATTAGTTAGCTTTTTTGTATCGGTTAAAACTGTATTTAAGAATCCTGTATTAGTCTTTCTTCGACTAGCATAACAGTGATTGCTTTGAAGTTAATAACCTTAATGAAGTAATAACTATGACTGCTCATGACCTCATTGTCTTAGTAACTCTACTTAGCCCCGGACTCTTACTTTCAGTTGTAATTATGGCTACTTTTGCCGCAGGTGGCTGATTTTAGGTCAGTTATCAGTTATCAGTTATCAGTTATCAGTTATCAGTTATCAGTTATCAGTTACAGCAGGAGTCAGTTATCAGTTATCAGTTATCAGTTATCAGTTACAGCAGGAGTCAGGAGTCAGGAGTCAGGAGTCAGGAGTAAAACTCTCTTGCTATCTAGGTTTCAATTTAGATTCTGTACCTTATTTATCTGCAATATTCTGTATCAGTTATCAGTTATCAGTTATCAGTTATCAGTTCTTAGTTGTTCATAACCAATGACTAATGACTAATGACCAATGAATGACCAATGATTAATAACTAATAACCAATGACAAAGGAACGTAAAACATGAAGGTGGCATTTCTGGGAACTGGATTGATGGGACTACCGATGGCTCAACGGTTATTAGCTGCAAATGTAGAGCTCATTGCTTACAACCGCACCCCAGAAAAATTAGCACCACTACAAGCAGCAGGGGCAGAAATCGCGACAAAACCACGTCAAGCAATTAGCTCCGCTCATTGTATAGTTCTGATGCTATCTAATGCTGCAGCTATTTATCATGTCTTGCTGACAGACACTTCTTGGCATACCTTATCAGGACGCAGTGTAATCCAAATGGGAACACTCACTCCTCCCGAAAGCCAAGAAATTAGAGATGCAGTTGTGGCCGCTGGCGGTGAATATATAGAAGCTCCCGTACTCGGTAGCATCCCAGAAGCAGAAACTGGCAAATTAATTGTCATGGTAGGTGCCCAATTAGAACAATATGAGCGTCACCTCCAATTACTACAACATTTTGGACCCCAACCTGTACACATTGGACCAGTAGGGTCAGCCTCAGCACTAACATTAGCACTCAATCAACTCATTGCTTCCCTTACTACTAGCTTTGCGCTCAGTTTGGCTTTTGTCCAAATGCAAGGCATTGATATAGACTTGTTTATGCGAATCCTGCGCGATAGCAAACTTTACGCACCAACCTTTGATCAAAACCTCAAGCGGATGTTGGATGGTAATTATACCAATGCCAACTTACCCACCAAACAATTGATCAAAGAAATAGATTTATTTATCTCTGAAGCTAAATCCCTGGGTTTGAATCTCAGCAGTATTGAGGGAGTTAGACACATCTTGAAATCAGCAATGAATATGTCCTATCCAGAAGATGATTATTCGTCAGTCTTTCCCGCTATCCGAGAATGGGGTGAGGTCAGCGGGGAATAGGTGACAGTTAACAGTTAACAGTGCAGAGACTAATAATTAGGATTTGCTGAATAACTCTAGAAATTGAATCTAGGTATGATCGGGATTGAAAAATCAAGGGTTGTCCAATTAGTCCTCAAATTTACGCGGTTATTTCTGGTGAAGATGCAAGGGTTTTAAACATCTTTGCTCAATAATTTTGCACTTGTTTGGTTAAAAAACCCTGTAAACCTTTATCTGGAAACGCTTTTGCTTTTTTTCAGCAAACCCTAATTAATAAGTGATAACTGATAACAAACTGTTAACTGATTAAAATGGGATGTCATCTGGGTCTGGTTCCGATTCTGTAGCAGGCTGATAAGATTGATGCTCAAAGGTTACAGGTGCTGGTTGGTAGGTGCGTTGGGGGGTCGTTCGCTGGGGTGCTGTACCTGTATTTGTAGCTGGCGTTGGTGTGGATAGTGTTGGTGCTGAATAGGCTGGTTGATATGTCTCTGGGGGACGCTGTGGTGGAGGCGCTACGGTAGCGGCTGGTGGTGGAGTTGTACTCATAGTTCTACCGATAGCGTAAATCTTCTGCACAGTGAGTTCTGCACGTTTTTCTTTAAAACCTTCAGGACGGTCAAAGGTGTTCATTCCTAAGCGTCCTTCCATAATCACGCGCTCGCCTGGTTGATAGGTTTGATGAATTTCTTTAGCCAAATTACCCCAACCTACCACTTTTAAAGGATGAGAAGGATCATCTGGCCGCGCACCAGGGACATGAACTATCATTTCTGTAACTTCCAATCCATCTGGTGTGTGACGCAGTTGAGGTGCATCATAAATTTCTGCCATTAAAATACAAGTGTTCATATATTTATTCCTTTCAAGAAACAAGGGTTTAGGGGTTTAGGGGAGGAAAACTGTTTTTTTCATTTGTAAAAGCCAGATAGCACCACCTGTGCGTCATGATTTTGGCACACTTATTTTTCACTGGATTTACCTTCAACACAGTGCAATTGCTCAATCTAAGTTAACAGATTTAGGTTCCCTAAAGGAATAGGATATTTTTAGTTAACCACCATATAACAAAAGTCAAGCGACAACTATGTAAATAACTATTTACATAGTTGTTCAAAGTTGTCGCTTGACCGAAACGAGCATTTAATTCTGCATGATGAATAGTACGATTATACCATATAAGATATTAAATCTGGACATGAACAGGAAAAATACCCAGAGCAATTAATCGAGCGGGGATATCACGTAAGATAGGTAAACGTAGCAATAGAGGCGGTTGAAAAGTTTGATTTTCAGTAAGAATGGGGGTAAATATCCGCTTTTGGATCAAAGCCTGAAATGCTTGAATGATTCGTGTAGGTAGCTCTCTGTGCTGCTGTACTTTTGCTAAATCGCTGATTTCTACACGATGTTGTTTAAGTGGTTGACTCAATATATTTGCGGTGACGACAGCATCTTGAATTGCGTAATTTATACCGACACCACCCACTGGTGACATGACATGGGCTGCATCACCTATGAGTAACAGTCCGGGACGATACCAACGCTTAACGCGACTTGATTCGACAGAAAGAAAAGCTATTTTCGACCAATCTTGTAACAGTTCGATGCGATCACTTAATTCTGGTACTGTATCAATAATTGATTTTTTTAATTCTGCTAAACCAGTAGCACGCAGTTGTTGATAACTACCTTTGGGGATAACATAGCCAATTTGCCACTCATCACCACGATCTAGCATAGCCAAGATGTTACCAGAACCAAAGAGCGCCATACCCCCTGCAAATTCTTCTCGCTGACGCGGGAGACGAAACCAAAGCACATCCATCGGTGGCGAAGTTTCTACAGATTCAAAATCACCCAATTGTCTTAGTTTTGAGTGACGACCATCTGCAGCTATTGTTAATGTACCGCGTACTTCATGCCAACCGCCTTGTCCACGATAACGCACACCTTGAATTATACCATTTTCTGTAATTAATTCCTGCACATTTGCACCCAAAATTAAATGGAAATTAGGGTATTTTTTTGCTTCTTGGGTGATAAATTCTAAAAACCGCGCCTGGGGAAGCATCATAATATAAGGGTAGGCGGTTTTCAGGCGACTAAAATCTGCAAAAGTGATGGTTTCTTGGGAAGTTTTCATTTGAATACGGTGCATTTTGGTGTGGGGTAATTGCAAAAGGCTATTACTTAAACCCAACTCTTCCATAATTTGCATTATCGCCGGATGAATAGTATCACCACGAAAATTCCGGTCCAAATCTTTGTGTGTTTCTAGCAGATACACCGAAATTCCTTGACGTGCTAAAAGTAGAGACAGTACAGCCCCCGCAGGACCACTACCAACAATACAACAATCTGTATTTTGTACATCTAAAATCTCGTGTTCTAAAGGAAGATTGTGATTTGTAGACATAAAATTGACCCTGTGTTATATATTTTATATCAAACAAATAGAATCAGATATCAAGAATAGTTGACCGCAGATAAACGCAGATGAACACAGATAAACACGGATAAATTAATTGCACAAACATAAAATCCATATCGAGTCCGTTTAAATAGTCCTCATATCTATGAGGACAAGGAATAGGGAATAGATAAGAGAAAAATAGTTATTATTGCTAATTAGCCGGACTTAATATGGTGCTTTATCCTGATTCCTATTGCTAACTAGCAAGCAAGTTGGATAATCTATTTTTCAGCAGTTGCGTGAACAGTGGGTATTTATGGTGAAACCGCATGAAATAAGAAGTCATACCAATCTTCCAAACCTTCTCCTGTAGTAGATGAAACTTGGAAGATTTGTATTTTTGGGTTGACTTGTTTTGCGTATTCTATACAGCGTTGTACATCAAATTGTAAATAAGGGAACAAGTCAATTTTTGTGAGAATCATAATTTCGCTATTCCGAAAAATATGAGGGTATTTAATTGGTTTATCTTCCCCTTCTGTTACAGAAAGAATTACCACTTTAGCCTGTTCTCCTAAATCAAATAAAGCAGGACAAACTAAATTACCCACATTTTCAATCATCAGTACAGAACCCAAGGGCGGGTTTAGTTCTTGTAAACCTCTTTCTATCATTGATGCGTCTAAATGACAGCCTATACCCGTGTTAATTTGTACCACTTTACACCCTGTTCCTTTAATCTTTTCTGCATCATTGGTAGTTTCTTGATCACCTTCAATCACACTGATAGCTAATTTGTTTTTTAAATCATTAATTGTGCGAGTTAATAAAGTAGTTTTTCCCGCACCTGGAGAACTCATTAAATTTAAAGCCAGAATATTTCTACCTTTAAACCAACCACGATTTTGGGCGGCCAATAAATTATTTCTACCTAAAACTTCTTGCTCTAAGGATATCGTTTTATTATGAAAGTTGGCGTGCATATTTGCTTGTTCTTCATGGTGATGGGTATGCGTAATTACACTCCCATCTGCTAAAGTATGAGTGTGATAATGTTCATGTTCTAAGTTAGTAACTTTTACTTCGCTACCATCAGAACATCCGCAGGTTACACACATAATTCCTCCACTTCCATTTCTTTTATTTTTAATTCTTCGCCAGTTAGTATCTCTATCTGTAGACTACCACATTCACAAATTCCAAAGGGTTTATCTACATAAAATCTAGCACCACATTGACTACATCTGGCCATTCCTGGTATTTCTAATATTTCTAATATTGCACCTTCTACTATTGTACCTTGGGCGCAAATATCAAAACAAAATTCAATGGCTTCGGGCATAATAGCAGAGAGTTTGCCAATTTCTAATAATACTCTTTGGACTTTCTTCCCTTGGGCATTTTCGCTCACTATGGCAATGATATTTTGTGTAATTCCTAGTTCATGCATAGGGTTAATTTTTTATCTCACGCAAAAGCGCAAGGAAAAGAAAAAGAAAGAATTTAACAAATTCGTGGGAGTTGGTCGCCTACTAGCATATCAACTATTCTTTCTGCACCAAAGGCGGTTTTCAAGAGGACTATTCCTGGTGGTGTGGGAATAATTTCACCAATGATAGATGCTTGTTTTCCTGTTGGGTAGTTTTTCATAGTTGATAAAATTAACTCGGCTTTTTCTTTGGGTGCAACTATGACTAGTTTTCCTTCGTTCGCTAAATATAAAGGATCTAAACCGAGTATTTCACACACTCCATTTACTTGTTCTTTAACAGGAATGGCATTTTCATTGATGCGTATTCCTACGTTTGCTGTGACGGCAAATTCATTTAATACTGTGGCTAAACCTCCTCTAGTTGCGTCTCTCATGGCATGAATTTGTGGGCAAGTTTTGATAATCTCTGCTACTAATTCATGTAATGATTGACAGTCACTTTCTATATTTGTTTCTAGTTCTAGTTCTCCTCTAGCAATTAATATGGCTGTTCCATGATTCCCTATTTCTCCGTTAATAACTACTACGTCTCCGGTTTGAATGTTGCGGGGAGAAATATCAATATTAGCAGGAATGATGCCGATTCCGGCAGTGTTGATAAAGAGTTTATCAGCACAACCACGATGAACTACTTTTGTGTCTCCTGTAACTATTTGTATTCCGGCTTTTTGTGCCGCTTTTTGCATACTGGAAACTACACGGCGCAATGTTTCTACTGGTAAACCTTCTTCTAAGATGACACTACAGCTAAGATATAAAGGTTTTGCACCACTAACTGCTAAGTCGTTAATTGTGCCATTAATTGCTAATTCTCCTATATCTGAACCTGGAAAAAATAATGGGTCTACAACATAGGAATCTGTGGTAAATGCTAATCTATCTCCATGTTGGGAAAGACTGGCTAAGTCAAAACTGGCTTGGTCTTCTAATTGGGAAAGAATGGGATTATCAAAATTTTTTACAAATACATCATTAATTAAATCTCGCATGGCTTTTCCACCGCTACCATGGGCAAGGTTAATATATGTATCCCTAATTTTTCCCTGACGACGACGGACTTGTTCAACTTTTTGAAAGAGAGGATTTTGAGATTGTTGGTTGTTGTAAATTGCCATCTTAAATTCCTTAGTAATTCCATATAGAAAAATAATTGTGTTTTTATTTTTTCATTGGCGACTTCGCGCGAGATATTTTAATTGATGCCTTAGGGACAGCCTAACGCACCCTACAAATTATCTGCCTGTTCCCTCGTGTCTACCGACGTGTTTATCGGAATGTAAAATACCACCAACTGCCCAATTTTCTCATTCAAGTTCATCAATATAAATGGTTATCCACTCAGGTTTAGTACCTAGAGAGGAAACTAAAGCATCAGTTACAGCTTGGAGTATTTTCCGCTTTTTTCAATGGAGTGACATTTACCAATTTGGACGGTAAAAAATGGCATATAATTTTCCTCAAATTGTGCATGTTAAACTGATAGAGGTTCTGGATATACACCTGATTTATCTCTTTTTGCCATAGTTGACAGTCGCCCATATTTATAATATGCTGCACAAGCACCTTCGGAGGACACCATGCAAGCACCTATTGGGTTTTCTGGTGTGCAAGCTGTTCCAAATACTTTACATTGCCAAGGTTTTAAAACTCCTTTCAGAATTTCTCCACATTGACAGGCTTTGTGGTCGGCAATTTTTTGATTAGGAATGATAAATTTAACTTCGGCATCAAATTGCGCGTATTGTTCCCGAATTTTAAAACCTGAATCGGGTATTTCTCCTAAACCACGCCATTCAAATTCACGCACTGCAAAAACTTGATTCATGGCTGCAATGGCGTTTTTATTCCCGTCTGGTTCGACTAAACGGTTATATTGATTTTCAACTTGACAACGTTGTTCTACTATTTGTTTTAATAACATCCAAATTGATTGGAAGATATCTAATGGTTCAAAGCCAGAAATGACTATTGGTTTATGATATGATCGGGAAATAAATTGATATGGTTTCGTTCCTATGACCATACTTACATGACCGGGACCAACAAAACCATCAAGTTCTAAATCTGGGTTATCTAATAATGCTTGCAGGGCAGGAATAACTAATACATGATTGCAAAACATACTAAAATTAGTTACGTTTTCTGCTGCTCCTTGGAGGATAGTAAATGCGGTACTGGGGGAGGTGGTTTCAAAGCCTAAACCGAAGAAGACTATTTCTTTGTTGGGGTTTTCTTTAGCTATTTTGAGGCTATCCAAGGGTGAGTAAACCATGCGAATATCAGCACCTTGGGCCTTAGCTTGCAAGAGGCTGGTTTTTGAACCGGGTACGCGCATTGCGTCGCCAAATGTGGTGAAAATTATGTTGGGGTTTTGACAAAGTGTGATCGCATCATCTATCCTACCTTTAGGCATAACGCACACTGGACAACCAGGCCCATGAATTAATTCGATATTATCGGTTAATATTTCTTCGATTCCGTATTTGAATATGGAATGGGTATGACCTCCGCATACTTCCATAATTTTTAGGTGTTTGTCTATTTGTCGGCTGAGTTTGGTTATTTCTTTTTGTAAGGCTTCAGCTTTTTTGGGGTTGCGAAATTCATCTACGTATTTCATATAAATTTGGGATTTTAGATTTGGGATTTTAGATTAATTACTGCACAAAACATAAATTTATTAACTACAACCTAAATAGATAGTTTTTCTAGTCCGTTTTAATGAACTTTAGCTACTAGCCTTATACTTTAGTGCAAGGCTGCTATTTCTTGGAGAAGTTGTAATGTGTCTGCTGCTTCTTGTTCGTTGATACGGTTCATTGCAAAACCGACGTGAACCAGTACCCAGTCTCCTATACATTTGTCGGGTGGGTGTTGTTCGTCAACTATGCAAGCTATGTTTACCTGTCGTTTTACTCCCCCGACGTTAACTATTGCTAGTTTATGTACTATGTTGGTTATTTCTACAATTTGTCCTGGTATTCCTAAGCACATTTTCTCTTTTCCTTTTTTAAGATTTACTAACCACAGAGGCGCAGTAAACACAGAGGTTTTTATGCTATTTTTTTAAGTAATTAGCAGCAGCTATAACAGCTTGTCCTAATGATAAACCGCCGTCGTTTGTAGGTACTATGCTATGAGTGAGGACGTTTATTCCTGTTTTTCGTAAGCGTTTGGTTACTTGTTCTAAAAGAATACGGTTTTGAAATACTCCTCCTGTTAATGCAACTTGATTAAATTTGTATGTTTGGGACAATTGTTTAACTATTGTGGTAATTACACTAGCCAAACTTATGTGAAATTTAGCAGCTATTTCTGATGGTGAAATTTTCTGCTGTATGTCGTTTAGTATCCCCAGCCACATAGGTGCAGGGTTTATACAATAAATCTTATCGGAATTTTCAAATTTAAAGGGATAATTTAGAGTTTCTTCATCATTGTTTAGAATATTTACATCCGCTATGGCTTCCATTTCTATTGCTGCTTGTCCTTCATAACTGCATTCTTCCCGACAAATACCTGTTGCAGCTGCTACTGCATCAAATAATCTCCCTACTGATGATGTTAAGGGTGAGTTAATACCTTTGTCTATGATCTGGTTGAGTAATTTGGGATTTTTATTTTCTAAAAATTTGATTATTTCTAATTCACCATATTTTTGTTTTATTTCCTCCCATGTCAAGGCGTTTATTAATTGGGCGTAAGTATTTCTCCAAGGTTGATAAATTGCTTGTTCTCCTCCTATCATGGGCATAGATTTAAATGTGGCTACTTGTGCAAATTGATAATAATCAGCTAGTAAAAATTCTCCGCCCCATAATGTGCCATCTGCGCTATATCCTAAGCCATCAAACGCTATTCCTAAAACTGGTGGTGCATTTAAAGGAATTTGCTCTTCCGCCATGCAAGCGGCTATATGGGCGTGATGATGTTGAATTTCATTTAATTTAATTTTATTAACTGTAGCTAGTTCCTTTCCCAGTTTAGATGATAAATATTCTGGATGTTTATCAATAGCAATTATTTCTGGTCTATGGGCAAACAAGTTTAAATATAAATTTAGAGTATCTTGATAAGCATTAAAGGCGGCTGCATTTTCCAAATCTCCCAAATGTTGAGATAGAATAGCCTCACCTTCACGTAATAAACAAAAGGTATTTTTGAACTCGCTACCCATTGCTAAAATTGGCGGTGTTTTTTCAAATCCTGATGGTAAAATCATCGGTGTAGGTGCATATCCCCTAGCCCGTCTTAATATTTGTATTTTATCATCAATCACTCTGAGGACAGAATCATCAACTCGGTTAACAATATCACGGTTATGTAAAAGAAAATAATCTGCTATCTTTCCTAATTTGTCTTTAGCATCTTCATTAGCTATACACTGGGGTTCATCAGGAATATTACCGCTAGTTAAGACTATGGGGCGGTTCATTCGTCTGAGAATTAAATGATGTAAAGGCGTGTAAGCAAGCATGAAACCAAGGGTGTATTGTCCTGGTGCGACTGATGAAGCAACCTGCTTTTCGGATTTTATTTCTAATAAAACAATGGGTGCAGCAGGGCTGGTTAATAATTCTTCTTCTAAATCACTAATATAACAATATTCATTAATTATATTGATATCTCTCGCCATTAAAGCAAAAGGTTTATGATAACGGCGTTTCCGTTCTCGTAATTTTTGCACTGCTGTTTCTTGAGTTGCATCACAAGCTAAATGAATACCACCCAAACCTTTAATAGCTACTATTTGACCCTTTTGTAATAAAGTGCAAACAGCATCCACATCATCCAACATTGAAAACATATCAGCAATGACAGGTTTACCATCAGCCCTTTCTAACCATGCACGAGATCCGCAAACGTGACACGCAACAGGTTGGGCATGAAAACGCCGATTTTCCACATCTTTATACTCCTTTTCACACTGTCGACACATTGGAAACTTCACCATGCTGGTGTTATTTCTATCGTAAGGAATAGCGCGAATAATACTCAAGCGGGGACCACAATGAGTACAATTAGTAAAGGGATAACGAAAATAACGACTAAAAGGATCAAAAATCTCCTTTTGACATTGGGGACAAGTTGCCGCATCAGCAGTAACTTGTGTTTTCATAGTATTATTAATACTGTGAGAAATCACAAAATCATCAAAATCAAACTCCCCCAAATACCGACTTCTCACCAACTCATTAATTTTCGCCAAAGCTGGACATTCTTTATATAACTTATCTACAAATTTTGTTATCGCTTCCTCACTACCAGAAACACGAATTAAAACCCCTTCACCATCATTACAAACATCTCCCTTCAACCCGCAACTTTTCGCCAGACGATACACCGTAGGACGAAAACCCACACCTTGCACAGTACCACGCACTCTAATTTGTTCTCTTCTCATCTTTGTGCCTTTTCCCCTCTCCATCTTTGCGCGAAATAATCATCATCTCCAAATCAAAACTCGATTATTGCCAGAATCAGAAATTACCGCAATTTCACCACAAACTTTAATTCCATAGCACCAATTTAAACTTCGTCGCGTTGGCGGTCCAAAATTCTGATTTTCACTCTTACTTTTAAAACTATCTTGTCCCACTACACCATCAGCATATCCACCCTGTAATAACAAAATAGATTCTCGTTTCTTCCATCCTAGCAAACGAGAATTAGCCGTATCTGCAACTATTAACCAATCTCCCGCAGTATCTACCCCATAAGGCATACTTAGGCTACTGCCAGTAGGAAAATATACACCTTGGTTTAATTCCACAAAATTGAAGTTTTTCTGACCTAAGACCACCGCACAAGGGGCATTATTTTCTGTCGGTATACCATCCCAAATCATCACCCGGTTATTACCCGCATCGGTGACAACTAAATTATTATCCCAAAGAGTAATATCATGACACCAGCGCATACTAGAAGCAGTGGGAGAACCACCACCATTTTCATTACGAAATATCATGTCTGGTTGTCCCAAAACTATATCCGCTGGTTGTCCATTTTCTGTAGGAAATTGATTCCAAATTAACAAACGGCGATTTCCAGTATCGGCTACAAATAACTTACCTTGATGATAGAAAACACCATAGGGCCAATGTAAAGTATTTGCCGCTGGTTGTTGACTACCTTGGTTATGTTCGTTATCGGTAAAATTAGCTTGTCCTAATACTAAATCTGCGGGAAAATTGCTATCTTCCGGTACATTATGCCAAATTAAGACCCGATGATTCCAAGCATCAGCAACAGCTAAACCTGCACCACATTTACAAATACTTGTAGGGACACTAACTGTAGATTTTCCAGGTGTACCTTTGGCGTTTTGTCCTTCATGATAAAAGTCAGGTTGTCCTATTACCCAATCAGCCGGTTGATTATCTTCTGTGGGTAAATTTCGCCAACCTAATAAACGATGATGTCCTGTATCTGATACCCATAATGGTCCAGTTGGTGATAATAAACAAGCAGCACGGGGTCCAAACATTGTTGTTGGACTTGGTGCAAGAGGTATGGCTATTTGTTCGGATGTAATATTGTTTCCTAATATTATTTTTGCACCGTTGGGAAATATGGATAAAGGGTCTATATCTTGAGTCAGATGATTTAACATTTATTAATTATAATAGTAATTATACCAGCTATTTTCTATTAGAAAAACTGGAATATTTCTATCAATTTGCTTTATTTTCTCTGAGATTTCAGTTAAATAGATTACAATTTATTAGTAATAAATAGTTCCTGTATAACATAATTATTTTCTAGCAGATTGCAGATCAATGAGGTAAAGAATCTAAATTAAAACCTAGATAGCAAGAGAGTTTTACTCGTGACTGCTGCTATATTCATATTTTTGTCTGAATCAAGATTTACATAATTTAAGTACATAATTTAAGGATTTACAGAATGTTTATTTTTGATGTTTGTAGGGTTTTCGGTGAGAGTTCCCAAGCACTTAAGTATTTTTTAAAAGTTTCTTATGAAGATTTCTACAAGTTTATACTCACAACTAGGTACCGATAATAAATATTACAAAATAAATAAACACCATAAATAAATTGAGAGGATAGTGAAAATGTATCAAACAGATCTGCCACTTTCCCCTAAAGAAACATTACCAACCATGTATGATATTCCTAGTGAAGACCCAGAGTAAGTTGGTTTGCCAGATCAATTTCATCTACAACAACCACAATTATTAACAGATACCTTCCAACCTAAAAATTCTTCTCCTCAAGAGATATTTATAGGAAGTGATCTGAATATTTACTATGATTCCCGTCATAGTTTATGGTATAAAAGACCAGATTCGTTTGCTGTTTTAGGTGTACCATATTTGTAACCCACATTTCACACTTAAATAAGTAGCATAAATAAACTACATTTACAGGCACTTCAGAACTATTTTTTTAAAAATCCAGTAGCCATGAAAATATAAATAAATTATGCATGTCAAAGTTCCAGCTTTCTTATTGTGTAAAAAAAGCTAGTTAGACAACAATGTTGAATTTTGATTTTTCAATCACTTATGAAAATACAAGACTATGCAATAGTGAATTAGAGATTTGAAAACTAAGAAAATAAATAATACTTTTGACAAGCTGTAGGTAGGAATTGGAAAATTCGACAACCTTCCTCTGTCAAGTTCAGAATCCTATGAACTCCTTGTGTAATCAGAAAATGAATGTGTAATCAGAAAATGAATCCCTTGAAAAAATACGCCAGTTGCTGCCCCTTTCCGAGGAGCTTCCCTAACAAGTCGGGGAACTAGCCCAACGCACTGGCTCTGAAATATCCAACTTAAAGTAGGGGATTCTGTAGGTTTATTCAGTTGGTTTTTAACTGTCGCTTTTTGCGTCTTTAACGAGATTGTTAATTGTTTTTGTCCCAGGTTGTAAACCAAAAGACACAATGCCATTAACATCATCATTGTCTCTACTCTTTCTGGATTTTTCACAAAAAGACTATGGGCGAAAAATGACGGGTCTTTGATAAATCTAAATCATCTTTCTGTTGATAGGTGTTCTTTATATATTCTCAATATTTCTATGGTTTATAATTCGCTTGTCTCTAAAATATTCGTTGCTAAAATAAATCGACTACAACAGTTATGATGTTGGGTGATTAACTCCTGATTTTCTATTAGTTTACTACACTACTGTCTGTCCTTTATTTAACCTGTCGGCAATTTCTAGGTCCGTATTGTATGATATTTTAATTTTGCTGCCAGTTCTTTAAATTTTAATTGCGCTAAGGATGTCTTTTCAAATTCTTCTTTGACTAATCCACCTACTTGTTTACTAGTTTTTAGAAACTCCTCTTGAATGCTTTGGGTTAATTTCTTTAAGTTTGCTTTTTTTCTGTCTCCACTTTCTACTCATAGCCATCTTTGCTCTATTCCCCCATAAGATACTTTTTCTTCTTGATAGCTATATCCTTTGATTTCACTTGGTTTGAGTTCTATACTGGTAAATGCCTTGACCAAGTTTTTGGCTTTTTTAATGGATAAAGGTACTCGACTTATCCATTTCATGTTCGACATTAATTTTAAATCACTTTCGCTATATAATGCACTATCAGCCACCATTATACCTTCAAAATCTATTTGTTCGTCATACTCCACCAAGATTTGAGCAAATACTGCTTTATCTGATTCATCTCCTGATGCTCCTCTAAAAAATAAGGGTATATCTCCGTCACTACTTACTAGTAAATCTAATATACATTGTTTTAAGTCTGGACGCTGGTGACGAGAATATCCTTGTGTGATGTTAATCGGATTTTCTCGGTTCATTCCTAATTCTTGTCCTAAATTATTTAGGCAATTATTATACTCTCCATGCAAATGCAATGAGGTTGAACCTAAATGGGAATATTTGGTTGATTGCTACTTCATGTTTATTTACTACTTATAAGGCAATTATTAGGAATAATTTAGTTAATCCATATTTGGATAGCTTATCCATTACTCTCCCTATTCTATCATCATTTAAATCTTCGCCTTCAATTCCCGCTCCTAATCAATGTTATATGGCTTTTTCCTCAAAAAGTTGAGGAAATAAATATAATGGTCTCCATAGAAAACCTAGTCCATAATGATTGCTTTGACTATTTCTCCTGTATTCACTTTCTCTCTACTATCTATTCAGAATATCCTATTGATTATTTCTACAATTCCTATCTCATCTCTTATTCCCAAGTGATCCAAGTTCTTACTCTCAAACTCTCTTTCTTGGTAATTCATATGTTTAGGTATTTTTATTTAATTCAGGAGTATTTACATTCATTTCATCATCTTTTATCCTGAATTTATTGTCAATACTTACGAGTTCCAAGTTGTTGGCAGGTTTTTTTGTATTGTCGATTCTTTTACTAGTTCAAGTATCTGTTTACTACGTATTTTTTTGGGATTTTTATACATTTGTATGTGTACTAAAAAATGAAGTGCGGAATGTGGGGTCTATGAAAATAGAGATTTAAGATTAAGTTATGTAGTCTGGTAAGAAGGAGTAAATCCTTATATTGTGGTAGAACTGCTATCACCAGTAATGGAAAAAGAAGACTTGGGACAAAGCCTAAGAGATGTAGAAAAACCGCCAGTAAAATAGTAAGGTTATGAACAAATATTAAGAGTACCTTATTACGTAATATTTGATAGATATCAATCAGAATTTAAGATGTGCCAATTAAATGAATGGCACATCTTAAATTCTGAAGTTTATCAGATTCTCGTTGTTGGATACCAGATTTAGAACTGGGTTTAGGTGTGTAGATAGGTAACTATAAGGGTGTCGAAATATCTTGGTTACGATGGTATGATCCTGGTGGAAATTTGGTTGTAACCAGTGTGGAACAAAAAACTCAACAGCTTGACGAGGAAAGAATCAAACTTGATCAAAAAACTCAACAGCTTGAGGAGGAAAGAATAAAAACGGAGAAATTAATAGCTCAGTTGAAATCTCTGGGGATAGAAACTGATGTATAGAAGACAGTAAGGATTTAATCATAATGGGTATTAACTAGTGAAACGACCTAATCAAAAAGTTTTTAGGATTTCTTTACCAACCTCACAATGAAGTTCATTTAAAAGGACATGATATGAAATTCCATTTATATAACGAGTAATTTCTGACGGACTGTTAAAGATTCATTATAAGCAACAACTGCTCGCAAATTATTCTCTACAGTATGGGTGCTTTGTAAATACTGCAAAGCATTACCCAACTTATTTTGCAGCATTGCATATTCTCTAGGATGTTCGAGCAAATTAACTTGTTTGAGTGCCTCATCAAATGTTTGTACTGCTAAACCTTCACAAACTGCTTTCTTTTCTTTATTGTTAGGTATTGAAAGCTAGGCGATCAATTGTTAGATAATATTGCCCATGATGCTAAGACAGGTGAGCAGTTAGCACGTTTCCGTACTACTTAGGGTTTTAATTTAACGGAGATGTACGCATATAGACGCGGATTAATTATCTGCGTTTTTTTTTGGGTTTATCCCATATTCGGTTTTAGGATTAAAGTCGATATGCGATCGCAAATAAAAAACTTCTCCAGAAGGTGACTAAATCTGTTGATACAGAGGAAAACAATCGGTTTCGTAAACTGCCTATTCTCACTTTTCCACTTTCACATAAACCTTATCACCCTTAACTCTCACTTCATAAGATTGAAGAGAAACATCACGTACTGTTAAACATTCAGCTGTCTTTAAATCATATCGAAATTGATGTGATGCACAGGTGATAATGTCATTTTCTACCTTACCTTTATCCAGGGGAAGACCTAAATGAGAACAAGCATTACGATAACAGATTATATTATTACCCTGTCGGTATAAAAATATGTTTTGATTTTCAAGTTTAACTGCTAATACATGATTGTCAGGAATGTCATTTACATTCGCTACTCCCATCCAATAGGAATTTATATCAATAGGAGTAAGGGTGGCATTAGGGCTATTATTAACGGCAACTATATTGCTAATTTCTGGACAATATTTTTTAACGGTTTGTTCTACTAACTGAGTTAAGGTTAAAGTTGAACTAGCACAATTACTACAACTACCAATTAATTTAACGTCTATTCTATCTGGTGGTTTAATTGCTACTAATTCTACATCACTATCATGACTTTGTAAGCTGGGGCGAATTTCGGTTAATGCCGTTTTTATCCTTTCTGATAATGGTGGTTTAACTAAATTATGATATAGCAAAACAGCATAGACAATTTCATCATCTACTGCATTATATAAAGCTGATATGTTGTCTTGTTTCAGACTTCTGACTAAATTAGTCAATGCAGCTTTATGAAGAGATTCAATAGCCCTTTGCAAACCGACAGCAACACACCGTTGACTTTCATCCCACTCAGAAATAATTGCGTCAAATCTCTGAATATCACCTATCAAATTCTCTAAATTATCCATAAACTATCTGCGTTCATTTGCGATTAATAATAATTCAATCCCTCAGATAAATCTGTAGGGATCAATAACTTTCAACTTGGTATTTGTTCAAACTCATTTCATTCGGAAATCTTTGAGCAGGAAAGGCATTATTACACCTGTAATTAAGCTGGATACAGTGATGGGGATGCACAGGGGAATTTCTAGCTGTGCTAATAACACTAATAACAGTGTGCCGATACTACTAGCAATGGTAGTTTGGCGGACAAAATACAGAGGGTCACGAAATAGTTTACCCTTCAACAATAATTTGAAGGAAAACCAGCTTAGTTGCAACATACAAATCTCCTAGTATTTAGATAAAAAATTGATCATACATAAACCTAAAATAATTGCCGGAATCACACCAATCGGGGCAAATAAACTGCCAATTGTAGCAGCAAATTTATAGCCGATTTCTTTACCTGCTAGGAGCATAGCACCAATTGCTCCGCCAATCATTGAGAAAATTAAAGAGATTATTAACCAAGTTAATTCGGTTTTAAAATTTAATTCCGTATTCAAACTATGTAAAAAATCTCTAAAGACAGGATCATGGATAAATTCCAACATTGTGATTTTCCTACCTTTCTGAATTTGTTGGCTTGTGAATAGAATTCGAGACTAATTAAACTAAGTCCGATGAGACGCACTGTAGTTATCAATTTAAAATGCTAATTGCTTGAATTTCTATTTGTAGATCTTGTAGTGCTTTCGCTACAATTTCGGCTTGTTCTGTCTGTTGATGTGCGGTGAATATTTGCCAAGCTTCTTGATAATATGCTTGTGCTTTTAACAAATTCTGCGGATTTCCTAATTCTGGCTTTTCTGGATGATCAGGTAAGTTGAAAAGGGCGTTAGCTTTGTTAGAGACGGTGTTAGCATATTCTAAGGGTGTATCTCTGGGATTACGCGCTTTTAAGGCTTCGTTGTATGCAGCAATAGCCCGCAAATTATTCTCTACAGGATGGGAACTAATTAAATATTGCAAAGCATTACCTAAGTTATTTTGCAACATTGCATATTCCCTGGGATGATCAATCAGGTTAATATGTTTGAGTGCGACTTCAAAAGACTGTACTGCTAACCCTTGACGTAAATATTCCCGTTCTGATGCCATTGGCATAGAAAGATATGCGATCGCAATATTATTGTATAAAATTGCGTATTCCTGTGGGTAATCTTGCCAGCTAAATACCCGCAGTGCTTCATGATAGGCTTGGATACTATCAGTTATCCGCGCTAAGTTGTAGGGCACTAGGGATTGCAACACTAACCCCAAATTCATCTGAGCTTCTGCTACTTCTTCAGCTGTAGCATGTTTTTGTAAAATTTCTAATGCTTCCTCATAATCCGCTTTAGATTGTTGTAGTAATTGAGGAGTAGAATCAGGACTAATTTGTAATATCCCCGCCATTCCTATTTTAGTTCTTGCTTTTAGCAAAGCATAGTCATCACCACACATTTGATAGGCATGATAAAATAGCCGCATTGCATTCCGTAAATCTTGAGAATTTTTAGCTTTCTTTTGAGAATCTTGGGCTATTTCTATCAGCATTTGGATTTTTTCCTCTGCTGTAGCTGACTCCGAAGATATGGCCGCAATAGCAGCGTTGACAGCTGAATCTGTAATACTAGGGGTCATAGTTGGCGTACTCTAGCCAGTTGGGGAATTTGGTTGTGAATGACCGCACAAATGCGGTGAAAAACTGGTTTACGCAAGTTTCAAGACTCCCCAATCTCACATTTTTTCATCTTGACTAATTTGGAACATGAAACACAGAGAAGCCAAAAAGCTAAAAAGTGAAAGTTAGAACTCGCAGGTATTTTTACCTAAAAATATCAATGAATTCTCCTTTATTTCCCAGAATCAGTCCTTATCACTATAAAGCAATCCATTGATCAAATTCTATAGGGAAATTACCAAGACTAATATTAGTTTTAATTAATTTTAAATTTCTTGCCCTAATTTTGGTATCTATATTTTACCAATTAGCTATAACTTGGGAAACTTTTAGACTACTTTATATGTGATTTCCATGATAAAATCATCAAAATTGCATTTTTATTTCTGAGGATTTTTTTAACGCAGGGGTTCACGGAGGAGATTACAGAAGTTGTTCATAACAATACTAAATGTCTACGAGAAAATTTAATTGATTTAAACAATACCTTAATTTAAGATAATATTATATTGATCAATAGGTGAACTTCTCCACGATTTCTTCACAGCGCCAGTTAAAAAGTGAATCATGTTTCTAATTCTATTGCGTATGTCCTCATCCACACAGACAGAATTATTCTGTCTATTTCGTTACATCAACAACAAAACATCAACAACAGAACAATATATAGGCTAATGACGAATGTACTCTGGCTTCAAGGTGGTGCTTGTTCCGGTAACACCATGTCTTTTCTTAATGGTGAAGAACCTACTGCTTGCGATTTAATCGCTAATTTTGGTATTAAAGTTCTTTGGCATCCTTCCTTGGGTGTGGAACTGGGTAACAACCTACAAACTCTTCTATGGGACTGTGTTTTAGGTAAGACTCCTTTGGATATTTTGGTATTTGAAGGTAGTGTAGTTAACGCCCCCAATGGTACAGGGGAATGGAATAGATTTGCTGACCGTCCTATGAAGGATTGGTTAATAGATTTATCCCAAGCTGCTAAATTTATTGTGGCGGTGGGAGACTGTGCAACTTGGGGAGGAATTCCCGCTATGTCACCTAACCCCAGCGACTCGAAAGGATTACAGTTTCTCAAACGGAAAGAAGGCGGTTTTTTAGGTAAAGATTTTGTTAGCAAAGCGGGTTTACCTGTAATTAATATTCCCGGTTGTCCCACACACCCTGATTGGATAACGCAGATATTAGTGGCGATCGCCACTGGACGCACAGATGATATAGTTCTCGATGAACTACACCGTCCCCAAACTTTTTTTAACACCTACACCCAAACCGGTTGTACCCGGAATATTCACTTTGCATACAAAGCTACAACAGCAGAGTTTGGACAACGCAAAGGCTGTCTATTCTACGACTTGGGTTGTCGTGGTCCCATGACTCATTCCTCCTGTAACCGCATTCTTTGGAATCGTATATCATCGAAAACCCGCGCCGGAATGCCTTGCTTAGGCTGCACAGAACCAGAATTTCCCTTTTTCGACCTCAAACCAGGAACAGTATTTAAAACTCAAACTGTGATGGGTGTTCCTAAAGAAATACCACCCGGTGTCAACCACAGAGATTATGCAGTCCTCACGGTTGTTGCCAAAGACGCAGCACCAAAATGGGCAGATGAAGACTTTTTTACTGTTTAGGGACTATGGGTGGGGGAAGATAAGAGAAATGAGGGAGATGGGGAAGTAATTTTCATAATGCCCACCAATTACCAATCACCAATTACAAATCACCCAGAAGTTATGCCAATTCAAACCTTAGATATTTCACCCGTTGGTAGAGTTGAAGGCGATTTAGATGTGCGTGTCGAAATCGAAAATGGATATGTCACAAATGCCTGGACTCATGCCGAACTTTTTCGCGGTTTTGAAATCATTTTACGCGGTAAAGACCCCCAAGCAGGTTTAATTGTTACACCCCGAATTTGTGGAATTTGTGGTGGTTCTCATCTCAGTTCTGCATCTTGGGCATTAGATACTGCTTGGGGAACAGAAATTCCTAGAAATGCTATTTTGGCGAGAAATTTAGGTCAAATTGTCGAAACAATTCAAAGCATTCCCCGCTATTTTTATGGCTTGTTTGCTATTGATTTAACTAATAAAAATTATCGCCGTAGTCATTTTTATGATGAAGCCTGTCGGCGCTTTGCTGCTTTCACAGGTACATCCTATGAAATTGGTCTGACAATTTCCGCCAAACCTGTCGAAATTTACGCTTTATTAGGTGGTCAATGGCCGCATTCTAGTTACATGGTTCCTGGTGGTGTAATGTGCGCCCCCACCTTAACTGATATTACGCGCGCTTGGGCAATTCTGGAATATTTCCGCACCAATTGGTTAGAACCAGTTTGGTTAGGTTGTTCTTTAGAAAGATATGAAGAAATTCAATCTTATGAAGAATTCCAAAAATGGTTAAATGCTGATGTTAAACATCGGGAATCAGATTTAGGTTTATACTGGCGCATGGGTTTAGATATCGGTTTAGATCGATATGGTGCTGGTGTGGGTAAGTATGTAACTTGGGGATATATTCCCCATGAAGATAAATACAATAAACCCACCATTGATGGACGTAACGCTGCTGTAATTATGAAAAGTGGTGTTTACGATAGCTTCACTGATACCCATACCTTGATGAATCAATCATTTGCCCGTGAGAATTTAACCCATTCTTGGTATGATGAAGGTACAGAAGATTGGCATCCAAGTGATCGCACTACTTTACCTACTATGAATAATAATAAAGACTTTGGCGGTGCATATTCCTGGGCACCTGCAGTCCTTCACCAAGACTTAGGACGTTTAGAAGCCGGACCCCTAGCACGTCAGTTAGTTGCAGGTGGAAAACATGGTGAATCTTGGCAACATTACGACCCCTTCATTCTTGATGTCTTCAAAAAAATGGGCGGTGCAAATGTTCACGTTAGGCAAATAGCAAGAGTCCACGAAATTGTTAAGTTATATCGCCAAGCTGAACGCTGTTTACGGGAGTTTAAACTTAACGACCCTTGGTATATTAAACCTAAAGAAAAAGATGGTAAAGGTTGGGGTGCAACTGAAGCTGCAAGAGGGGCATTATGTCACTGGGTAGAGATTGAAGATAGCAAGATTAAAAATTACCAAGTTATTGCCCCGGGTACATGGAATATCGGACCCCGTGACGGTGCAGGACAACGAGGACCCATAGAACAAGCATTAATAGGTACGCCTATTGAAGATGCTAATGACCCCGTAGAAGTTGGTCATGTTGCGCGTTCTTTTGATTCTTGTTTGGTATGTACTGTTCATGCCCATGATGCCAAAACTGGAGAAGAATTAGCACGTTTTCGGACAGCTTAATCAGTTAACAGCAGATTGCAGATCAATGAGGTACAGAATCTAAATTGAAAGCTAGACAGCAAGAGAGTTTTACTCCTGACTCCTGCTGTAACAGTTATCAGTTATCACTAAAAATTGATAGCTGTTACTTATCAGTTGGATGACAAAATTTCTCTAAGTAGTGAGTTAGTCTGACCTTAATGCGCTCCCAGAAACTGCAATTTATAAAGTAAGCTTGTGTCTGATTTAGAACTATACAAATATCTTCCTCAACTTCCTGATGCAGCACTGCAAGAATTTACACAATGCTGTATTTTAGAGCACTCAACAGCCCCAGGATTAGAGTTTAAACCTGATGAAGCTAAGTTAAAAAACTTAGGACCATTCAATTACATCAAGCTGCTAATTGACCAACTCATGAAAGTAAAACCAGACCGAATACTGCTCGGTTAAGGAAAAAGAGGGGGTAAGATCAAGAGAAATGTGTTCGCGTTTTGTTTACGAGAACTAACAGATTGACTTTTTCTCTTTGAGGCTATCGTATAATTCCACCCAATTTTGCCTAAGAGAATCAATACACGACTGCAAGTGGTCAATTTGGGTTCGTCTGGCAACCGAGAGGACAGCATGAATATGATTTGGGCTTCCAGCCTTGCCTAAATGCTTATATTCGCTGAGTTTATCAGGTGATTGAGTAGGGAAAATAGGCTTGTTAGCCTACAACTTGTAATAGCAGTAAGTACCCTGCTGACCCGATGCTTGGTAACAGAAAACGCAACATCCAGGAGGTGCTACCTAGAAGCCTGAATTTGTTGAATAGATAGTTGTAAAGTCGCAATAGCTTGTTGTATTAATTCGGCTCTAGAAATAATATCCGAGTCTTTTGCAGGCATTGACTTACGGGGGGAATGAGAAAAATTAACTTGTTCACGGAATATTTACGAGAACAAATACCCATTCATTTTATACTTTTTTAAAACTAAAATGAAACTGAACAGAGGTGCAAATGTCACTAATCAACTTTGAAGTCATTGCAGCATCAGTGGCCAAAGCGCAATTGCTTGTGGCGTTAGAACAAGTCATTCCCGCTCAAACTATACACAGAGCAATTATCAATACTTGTTCTCAAGAACGAAGAGAAGGAATACTACCCACTCAAGTAGTTGTAGCTTGAGTCATTGCCATGAGTTTTTCCTCAACTGACTCTATAGTTGATGTCTTCAAAAATCTGATTCAAGGTTTGAGTGGTTTACAAATACCCCATCGTCTACGTTTTATTGCACCAACTTCTTCATCAATCAGTGAAGCACGTCAAGGAATTGGTCCTAAAGAATTGGTCCTGGTGTGATGACTCGTTTGTTTGAAATGGTAG
>ERZ1034423.5-NODE-5-length-51831-cov-38.511434_pt1 | contig 51831 bp, 48 predicted proteins | sample MGYA00520609_ERZ1034423 | MGnify/ENA primary metagenome ERZ1034423 (study PRJEB33736, sample SAMEA104288487) | Azolla rubra | place: Australia | collected 1985 | study: EMG produced TPA metagenomics assembly of the PRJEB19522 data set (Is there foul play in the leaf... | reverse complement strand
TTCAGAGACGCTCCGCGAACGTTCAGAATGACACTTTTAAACCGTTTTTAGTATATTTTTAGTATAGAGGTAGATCATTTTTCCAAAGGCAAAATTCGCTGAAAATGATTGCGCCCAAAGAAATTGAACAACTATTCTCTCCATACAATCTCATAACTGAAACGAAGCTGTCAGCGCTACCGCTAAAGCATCTGCTGCATCATCAGGCTTAGGAATTTCATCTAAATCCAACTCCCGCATCACGGCATCTTGCACTTCTCCCTTGTCGGCCTTGCCATAATTTGTCAAAGCTTGTTTAATTTGAGGAGGGGCAAATTCCACATAAGGAAGCTTGCGCTGTCCCAAAACTAACATCAGCACACCCCTAGCCTGTGCAACAACAATAGTATTTGCCATACGATAGAAGAATAATTTTTCAATTGCCACCAAATCCGGTTGCAAATCGTCCATTAGCGTGTGTAAATCGTCAAATAAAGTAGACAGTCGCTGACTCATTTCCATGTCGGCTGAAGTCCGAATTACGCCAAAATCCAGCATCTTTACGGTTGTATATTGTACTTTAGCTTGACTTTGGTTCCATGAGATCGCCCCAAATCCTATAATTGCCAGTCCTGGGTCTAATCCTAAAATTCGCTTTTCCATAACAATACCGTCGTCAAAATAGGAGCGTGAGTTGATGATGCTTTAACCATTAACTCCCATTTCTTTGAGGCTTGGCAAAAACAATCAGTGTTAAAAATTCCTTCCAGGTTTCCTAGAAGTGTTTTTCAACGTATTAACTGCAGTATAAGGGTTTGAGATTACAAACTAGCTTTAAAGCGAAACGCTTATGTGTGTTTAATTTTGCCGATTTGGCCAAAATTTTTGTAGCCTTTTATTTTGGTTAAGGTATTGCCATAAAATTTCCATAAAATTTATTTATTTTTACTAAGTTAGGGTGCATAACTCAAGTTACGCTTCGAGTTAGCCATCAGGGGGAACGAATGAATCAGCACTTCAGGCGTTTTCACTGGTGTGGCCTACGGTCGGCAGTATTTTGAATTGATTTCACCCTTGGTCTTGAAGCCAGGTGGTGTACAGTGCTGTTAAACAATGTTTGTACCCACTGTTCCCTATTAGGTATGTCAATCGGTTTTCTCAGACAAGCTATCAACGCCCTACAACTCCAGTCTCATGGACGCACTTCCCATCGGGTCAACCAGTGGTTTAAGTGGTTATCACCTGGATTATCAGTAAAACGCTGGTTTTTCGTCAGTGTTGGGGGTTTTTTACTGGCAAGTTTGGGGTTGGCTATTTGGATTAAGCTAACCCCGATTTTCTGGATATTAGAGTTTCTCAGAGGTTTGCTGGGTTTCCTCACGGACATACTACCCAACTATATCAGCGGACCTTTGGTTTTACTGTGCGGTATCTTACTGCTGCTGTGGGGACAATCCCGCACCGTAGGTTCAATTACTGAAGTGCTAAGACCACAGGGGGATGAGGAAGAACTGATAGATGTTTTGCTGGCACATCGCCGTTTATACCGGGGTCCGAAAATTGTCGTCATTGGTGGCGGTACTGGACTGTCTACTTTACTCAGGGGCTTAAAAACCTACAGTGCTAATATTACTGCTATTGTTACCGTGGCTGATGATGGTGGTTCTTCTGGCAGGTTGCGTCAGGAATTTGGCGTTTTACCTCCTGGGGATATTCGCAATTGTTTGGCTGCACTAGCTGATGAAGAAAAGTTATTAACAGAATTGTTTCAATATCGTTTTCGCGCAGGAGATGGGTTGACAGGTCACAGTTTTGGTAACTTGTTTTTAACTGCCATGACTGATATTACTGGAGATTTAGAAAGGGCAGTTGCAGCTAGTTCCAAAGTTCTGGCCGTGAGGGGACAAGTTTTACCCGCAACCCTCAGTGATGTTCGTCTTTGGGCAAAATTAGAAGATGGCCGCCGGATTGAAGGTGAGTCCAGCATTCCCAAAGCTGGGGGAAAAATTGTTCAAATTGGCTGTATTCCTGAAAATCCTCCCGCCTTACCCGCAGCGATTAAAGCAATTAAAGAAGCTGATTACATTATTATTGGACCGGGCAGTTTGTATACTAGTCTAATACCTAATTTATTAGTACCAGAAATTGCCGATGCGATCGCAGCCCAAAATATTCCCCGTATCTATATCTGCAATATCATGACCCAACCGGGAGAAACAGAAGGATACACCGTAGGCGAACACATCCAAGCCATTGATAAAGCTTGTGGCGACAGAAGGCTGTTTGATGCCGTACTAGTACATAAAAAAACCCCATCAGCCCAAGCCCTCATTCGCTACGCCCAGCAAAATTCCCATCCTGTTTTCCTAGACCGAGAAACCGTCATCAAACTAGGAAGAAGAATAGTCCCCTCCAACATCTTATATGAAGACGAAACCGGATTTGTTCGCCACGACCCACAAAAACTAGCCAAGGTTTTATTGAAATGGTATAATGGAGCGCAGCATGGGAAGTAATGGGGAGTGGGGACTGGGTCATCAATTTTATTTTTCCCAATCACCAATCACCAATCACCAATCACCAATGACTAAACTTTTCCTTCCTAATACACAAGCAACACAGCAGTTAGGTATCACCTTGGGGAAAAATTTGACTGCTGGAAGTGTCATATTACTAGAAGGTGATTTAGGTGCTGGCAAAACTACCTTAGTGCAGGGTATTGGTAAAGGTTTGGGGATAAATGAATCTATTGTCAGTCCTACTTTTACCTTGATTAATGAATACATAGAAGGACGCATTCCCCTTTATCACCTGGATTTGTATCGCCTAAAACCCCAAGAAGTAACAGGATTGAATTTAGAAAGTTACTGGGAAGGGATAGAAGTAACACCGGGAATTGTCGCTATTGAGTGGGCAGCAAGAATGCCATATCTACCAGATAGTTATTTCAGGGTATGCTTAAAATCGGGTGAAGACGGCGATCGTCAACTAGAAATCACTGCTGTAAATTGTCAAATGATAGATAATCTCATATCCAGTTAAAAGTTAAAATTTCTCCTTCTTCTTCTTCTTCTACTGAAATTCTTCTATATGGGAATCCCACCATCACCTAAATTTGCTTTCAAAGAAGCAAAATGCTGTCCACCTAGTTCAATTTGTTCTGCTACACACCCATGTTTTAACCTATCAACTAGATAATCCATATCATGAGCAATAAAATTTGTACCATGATCTGGTTCTATCAAACTCACTAATTTAATATTTTTCGTTTGTTGACTAGCTAAATTAGAAAGACCTAAAAAATTAAACACACCTGATTCATAAGTTCCGCAGGGTACAGAAGGATTATTAACACCGACGCAATATTCATTTTCTTTAAACCAATCAAATGCCGGATAACCGTGAAAATGAACAATTGGCGCACCATTTTTGATTAATTCTGGCGTATATAAAGCAGCAGCTAGACTAATAGCCAGCATCACATAGATATCATAAGAAGGTTTGAAATCAGATTTACGTGACAAACTTCCTACAGGTAACTGCAAATGTAAATCATCTTTTAAACCAATACGAATAATATCTTCTTCAAGATTTAAGTCTGTTTTATTAGAACCAGAACGAGAACTCACTAGCCAAATATCGGGAATTTGCTTAAATACATATTCTCCATTAATGATGATTTTTATATAACGTCTACTTTCATCATTTTTCCGAATTTCATTACTACTAAATCCAGCAACAGGTAATAATTTATCCCATTCATAAGTAGAGATTTCTGGTTTTCCTACATAGTAGGGAGGTTCAGCATAAGCTACAAACCCGTAAGAAACACCAGTTCTACCATTAACAATAACATTGACAATATCTCTGTGGGATTTTCTTTTAATAAGTTCAGCCAACTTAAATCCAGGTGGAAGTAGACCAGTTGAGGCTAATTCTTGACCTAGTTTAACCAATTTAGGGGTATATTTAGACATATAAGGATTATATTGTGCTATTTTAAATCTACTCATTAATAGAGGAGTAATAGGGACAAAAACTTTAGGAATAAGTGAGTTTGAAACAAAAGCATCCATTTCTGATTTAAAGAAAGTAGAATCAGAAAGATTCATATTCAGGATAGAAATTTGCTCAGGAGATATGCCAATTACGATTTCTGAGAATGTTTTAATTAGTGTATTAATACCAATCCTAATTTTTTCCTGATATTTCGTTAAGGGATTGATAAAATCATAATTTATATCACTAAGAACGATCACCTGCGTATTGGTTGGATCTTCAACATATTTAGCAGCATGATCTTCAGCCCAACTACTTAATTTAGCAATTTGTACCACAGACATTTTTTGCTGATTGAGTAACCAAGGATAAGATAACTTATAAAAAGTTTCAGCTATGAATATTCCTAACTTTCTCAGCCATGAATTTGGTCTCTCCACATCTATTACTGCATCAATTTCTGCTCGAACTCCCTTAATTTTAAATGAGCAATTCAAGTTTAATATAGGAATTCTAATATCATAAAAAATATCTGTTGTCGCTTCCTGCCAAGAGAGAACATTAACTCCAAAACTTTTTAATTTTAATGCTAATTCCTGCCGGAATTTCATAATAATTTGATTATGATAGCCATCAGGTAAAGGTCTAAATGTAACATTGAGGTTTTGAGCCATTAATTTGGGGTTAATAATTGGTGGCTGATATCCTACAGGTGATTCACCAGCAAAACCACCTATTAATCTCCCAATAGTTGGCAAGCTGATTCCCTGACTTAATGGTTCAGAAGCAGATTTTGTAACAAGGTTCATCTCCTGTAATAATGCTAAAATATCTCCTTTATATGTAGCTATTTCTGCCTTAATTGTTGATGTTATTACACCTTTAGGAGAACGGATATTAATTTTGTTATTTTCTACCCAAAATTGAACACCTTGTTGAGTAAGCTTCGCCAAAATTTCTGATGCGTTCATGAATAAATCTCCCAGTTTTTAACAAACTATAAAGAATAGAGAAAAGAAGACACTTTGGTGAATGATATTTCCCCCATTCTGGCAAAGTGTCCGTCTTATAGGAGGAAAAACTTGAAATTCTCTAGTGCTGATATTTCAATACAGTCCAGTTAACCGTTTTTGTAGGTTGTATGAAGCGATAACGCAACCTAACAACAGATTTAGAATTAACTGAACGGTATGGGGTTAGATTTGCAAAATTTCTGATTCTGAATTTTCTAATTCTTCAGCTAAACGTTGTGCTAATTCTTCAATAGTAGGATAATACCATAAATGAATTAGAGATAATTTAAATCCAAGAAATTTCTCAGCCTGACTAGCGATAATCATAGCTTGTGCTGAATCTAAACCATAGCTATCTAATGGTTCTTTAATATCTATTTCATCTGGTTCAACTCTCAGTAAAGAAGAAATACTAGCAACTAACCAAGCTTGAATATCTGCTGAGGTGTAAGCTTGTTTTCCAGGTAAATTATTCAGATCATTACTCATGTATAAGACTCCTATCTAATCTAATTATTATGAACCTGTATACACCTTAGTCTCGTATGATTTTACCAGCCCACATCAGTACTTTTTATAATCAAACTAAATTGTTATATATACCTGTCAACTGTAAAGAATCTGATGATATATCCAAAATATTATCAATAGTTTGATCTACAAGATATTCCATAGCTTGCCTACTAATTCCAGGTTGAGAAAAGACAAAATTTAACAGCATTTTTTCTTGAAAAGTTGCTGCATGAAGGATGAACATACCTGCATACAAAGCATGAGAACCCGCAAAACTGATTTCCTCTAGTTCTAATTCACCATACGCGTTAGGAATGTTTACTCTGCCAAGATTAGACACTGAAACTGTAGCAGCTACTTGTTGGGGAAATAACAAACAAATATTAATCAAATGCTTGGCAACTAATATCATATTAAAAATATCACCATGCTTGATGTTAACCTCTAGGTTTTGTTTGACTTCCCGCGCTAACTCCCAGAATGATGTATGGGTTTTAATAGTATAAAATCCCATTAAAGACGTAGCTAAAATAGCCAAGTTCTCTTCACTTATTGGAGGCTGAACCCGTTTGCGTAAATCAAGATATGATAGACAATTAACTCGCATATTTTTTTGTTGAAACTGCAATATTTCTTTAGTTACTGTCAACATGAGAACTGCGCATAAAGCACTGTGAATCGTAGTCTCTTCTTGTTTACATCTCTGAATAAACATCTGAGTTAATTCAGCATCAAGTTGTCTATGAATAAGTTCACTTTGTCGCTTGTGAATGGGGGTATATTTTCCAAAACCTAATGTTTTCGGTTGGTGATAAAGTTTCAAAATACCCATTTTTAGCAGAAATATAATATTACTGATCTTTCCTATCCAACCCTGTGTATTTTTGGGTAGTAGTTTTTCAATAGGTGGTAATGGTTCTAAAGTAGTGACTGGTTTAACAGTTTCACCAGAAGAAATTTGTTGACAATAATTTAAGATTTCTGACTGAAGCTGAATGCTTGATAAACCATCAGAAATTGCATGGTGAATTGTTGTAATTAAGTAATTAAGATTTGATTCATGTAGAATATGAACAAGCACTACTCGTAGTAAGCATTTACTGCTATCAATTTCTTGATTCATCTCTTGATTAACAATTTGTGTCCATTGTTTTTCAGGCAAATCATGAACAATTTTTAAAGCAATTCTGTTTGTACCTGCGGTTTGAAAATAGAAATTGTTTCTAAAATGAATAATGCAGGAATTTAGACGAGGATGGCGATATTGAATAATGTGTAAGGCCTGTCTAAGAACAGCTTCTTGGAGGTTGCCTTTAATGCGACTAATAGTAACTATATTCCAGGTTTTAGCTCGTCTATTAAGGATTTCCATTGCTCCTTCTAGACTGCTTAATTTTCTGTTGTCTGGCATATTTACAATGATGAGGGATGATATTGACTGTACTGATTAGGAATCTGTAACCCCTGAATTTTTAAAGTTTGAATTCTGTGTAAATATGCTGTACCTGTCATAATCTGATCAGCAATTTCTACAACATGACGATTTTTGGGTTGTGACAAATATGAATTTTTTACCCAATCATTAAAGCTACCCATTGCAGGCCCACACCAAATTTGATAATCAATTTCTCTACCTTTTTCACCAGTGTTAGACCAACGAGAGGATAATCCCAGATACCAACGAAAAATTAAAGCCATTTTTAGTTTGGGATCACTTGCTGCTTTACTTAATTTTTCGGGGTTACGTTGGGATAAATAATTCACTGTTTCTTGCCAAACTTCAGGTACAGTTTTTCTCAAGATTTGTCCTTCTAGTTTCTCTCGTTCTGCGGCAGAAATTTCTTCAATTGAGTTGTAGTTTTTGTATAATTCGTATAGTTTTTGAGCGCGGAGAGGGAAGAGTGTTCCACGTTTAAGAACTTGCAATTTCACACCCATTTCAAACATATCGGCTGCGGGAGCCATCATCACATCAGCCATTTCAGCTTGTCCTAATAATTCCTTGGTATATTGAGAAGTTCCGGCTTCAATACAGGACTGATTAATTGAGCCAGTGACTACATAAGCAGCACCCATCATAAAAGCAGCTAAGGCTGATTGGGGTGTAGATATCCCACCAGCTACACCAATTCTGACAGGGGTTTCATACCTATATTTATTTTGAATTTCATCTCGTAATTCTAATATGGAAGGTAATAAACAAACAAGAGGACGATTATCTGTGTGACCTCCAGAATCTGCTTCTACAGTGATATCATCAGCCATAGGAACTGTTTCTGCAAGAGTGGCTTGTAATTCACTAATTAAACCTTGTTGAACTAATTGTTTGAGAATTTTTGTAGGTGCAGGTTGGAGAAATTTAGTTGCAACTTCACGGCGAGAAACTTTGGCGATGACTTTATTCGTGATGTCAATTTGATTGGCGTAATTCAAACTGAGTCCGGCGGCTCGATAGTAAACAATGTTGTCAGTTAAATCCAAGAAAGCAGAGGCTTCAATAATTCTGACTTGATATTTTAGATATAAATCAATGCTACATCGTTCAATTGCCGGTTCACTAGGACTGTGGAGTAAATTAAAAGCATAGGGTTTTTGTTGCAAAGCTTGTTGAATTTTTTTGATGGCTGTTTCGATACGGGAAGGAGATAAACCTCCGGCACCAAAAGAACCTAAAATACTTGCTTTTCCTAGTGCAATAACCATTTCCTCAGAAGCAATTCCCTGAGCCATTGCACCAGTCATATATGGATATTTAACACCGTAAAATGTTAAAAGATTGTGATCACCTAACTGTTGAAGCGATATAGGTGGAACAGATATGAGGAGTTCTAATTGGTCTGTTTTACCATTACTTATATAAGGTAAGTTACCTTCATTAGTAATACCAATTAAATTTCCTTTTCTTACTATATAACAGTGTTTTTCTAAATGCCTTAGTTTTGATTTAATTGTATATGAATCAAAAGCAACACTGTTTAAATCGCCGTACCAATGTTGTGTCCTATTATAGAATGTCGGAGAAAATTTGAAACCATTATTTACTAAATTCTCGGTGTTGAACACTTTATTTAACCCCTAAGAAATTTTCGATGTATTACAGCTACTTCCAAATAAATTAACCAAGCTTCTGTATCATAGAGAGACACTAAAATCAAGATATTTTATCTATCTTTCTGAGTCTCAACTATTTTTTTGTAAGAATCTATTTGATATTGAATGAGCAAAATTATTTGCTCTAGTGATTGTTGGCGGGACTTTAATAAAAATGTGTGAGATTTGCTTATGACTGCATGATTATCCATCAATTTTGGATAATAACTATTGGGTGAAAGAGTGGAAAGAGATTTTAAGATTTTATCTTCCCGTTGAACAGTGGAATTATCTGGAGAAATTACAGGTTTATTTTTGTGAGGTGTGTTAATTTCTAATTTATGTTTTGGCTGAGGATATAAGGGTGATAAATCTAATTTAACTTGATGGCTGAGTAGTTTAGCTAAGGCTCTAACAATTGAAGTATGATCATCTACGCCTCTTCTGTTAATAGATACGGCAATGTGTTCTCGTTCTTTGAGAGTTGCACTAATCCATCGGGAACAGTTACTACCAACTCCTACTTCAATAAATATTCTGATATTGTCCTTGTAGACGCGGTTAATTAAGCGAGGAAAATCAAGTTGCTCACAAAGAGATTTGGCAATACTATTGCCTATAGTATGAGTATCGAGGGTAATTGGTTCGTAGTTTGCGGCAGAATAAAAAATTGAATTTGGTATATTTTGGATAGGTAAAGTGTTGATCTTTACGAGTTCATTATACTCGGAGTGCATTGGCTCACAATGAATGACATGATTAATAGATGTAGGAAAGGCATCACAATTGAGTTTTTGAATTACTCTTTGACAAGCTTGTGTTTCTCCTGCAATGACAACCTCTTCAGGTGTATTAATTAAAGGAATATACACGCGGTTTTCATGTTTGATTGCTTCTTTAACTTGAGAAACTGGACAAATAAGAATGGAGTTACTCCAAAAGTCTTTATTGTCGCCATCTAAAGGTAGTCCCCAAGCTTGACGAACTGCATTTTTAGGGCCAGATAGTTGAGTTCTAAATAGAGGAGATGAGTTTAAGTAAGCACTAGTATTTTTGAAGCTAGTCCAGATACCTTGTGCTAACATCATGCTAGTTTCACCAAGGCTATAACCAAAAGCACATTTAGAGTGAATTTGGAAATAGTTTTTGAGGATTGCAGTCATAAATCCAGCAAAGCCAACTTCGGATTCCAGCATGGATACTGGATCATCTATTAATTTCTGTTCTATGGTTTCTAATTGTCTTTTTGATAACTTAGTGATACTGCGGGGATAAATGAGTTGTTCGATGTTTGCAACTCGTTCATAAACATTGTTGATTACTGGGTCATTATAAATTTTGGGAAATAGTCGAAAAAGATTTCGTCCTATTCCAATATAAGAAGTGAAAGAACCAGGATAAACAAAAGCAACTTTACCCTTTTTTCCCTGTGGGTTGGCTGTAAAATAGCTACCAAGAGGAGTTAGCCAGTCTTTTCCAGTATCAAAGGCAATGTTAACACCTTGAATTGCGCACTCTATTTCTCGTGTTAATTCTTGTTGATTACGTGCCAATATTGCAATGGTGTAATTTGAATGCTGATGTTTTTGAAATTCTCTGAATGTTTGACTGGCAAGTTGAGAGAGTGAAGGTGAATTTTGGAGATTTATTTGGAGTGCAGTAATTTGGTTTAATAGAGAAGCGCGATGATCAGATGCAAGCGCAAATAAATAATAAGGCATTTGCTCTAAATATTTGCTATTGCGTTCTATTTGACTTGCTGCTTCTGATAAAATCAAATGTGCATAACTGCCATCTATTTCCATCCTATTAATAGCAGCTATTCTTCTGTTTGCACCTGATTCTAAAAACCAAGGTTTAGATTCTGTGGCTACATAAAAGGGACTCTCACGCCAAGTATCTGGGGTTTTTACGCCAGTCCATTGAGGAACTGCGGGAATATAGCGGTGATATAGACAAAGTGCTGTTTTGATTAAACTAATAATTCCTGATGCAGCGCGAGTATTACCGATGTTAGCTTTAACACTACCTAAAGCACAACTGAGATGTGATTTTCCAGTTTTATAAGCTGTGATTAAACCTTGGATTTCTGCCTCATCTTGTTGGGGGATACCACTACTATCAACTTCCAAATAGCCAATATCTTTGGCTTGAATATCTGCAAGATGAAATGCTATTTCACAAGCTTGAGTGATTGCTGCTACTTGATTTGAGGAATTCTGCACCATACTCAAGGCATCAATTACTGCATATATGCAATGATTATCTTTGGCAGTTTCATGAAGTTGTAATACTATAGCGGCTGCACCGTCTCCTACTATAGTAGCATCGCTATTTTGGTCATAACTAAGGGTATGTATATCAGGAACTTTATGTTCCTCTTTGGTAAAGTCAATTGCTGCAATTAATACAGCATCTACTTGTTTATTTGTTAATAATTTCTGCGCTAAATTTAAGGCTGAAAAAACAGACTTTTCTTCACCAAAAGCTGGACTGGTTGCATCCCAAAGACGAGAAATATAACTTGCTAATTTATTAGGTTGATGATTTTGAGATTCACTCACCATAATCACGGCTATTTTTGTCTCTGGATGTAATTTGCCATGTTGGAGAGCGTTATTAGCTACCTTTAAAATTAATTGTTGTTGAGGTAGTAATTGTTGAATTTCTGCTGTTGGAATTGGTAATAATCCTGTGTTGGTATGGGAAAGAGGGAGAAAATTCTGTTTTCCTTCGTAAATACTACGTTCAAATGTATCTAATTCTTGATAAGCATTGGTCATGCAATCTAGCCCTATAATGGCCATTTTTGCAAATTTATTCATGATTATTCTCCATTTTTAGAGTTAAGAGGTAATATCACGCAGAGGCGCAGAAAGGTAAGGAGTAAGAATGTTTGAAAAATTGGTTAATTATCAAATAGGTATTTTTGGTGTTAGCCTGAAAAAGCTGAATGCTTACGCAGGAAGAATGAGGAGATGTACGTTGTTAATATTTTTGAGATTCTTCCAATCTCTGCATCCTTGTATGAGGTATCTATCCTATTTGTTTGGTTAAAATAGTTCCCTTAGCACCAATCATGCGATTATAAATTTTTCCTTGGCGATTGTGGGTAATGATATCAGCAATTACTTGTGATTCGGTTTTGGATTTGACTTCACAAGTAACATAAAATGTTTCGTCAAATGGCACAGGTGCAAATTGTTCAAAGGTTTGAATTTCTGAGGGTAAACAACCGACTTGATGAAAGTGTTGAATCCAAAGCCAGAGGGCGTGAATCTGTACGTCAGCTATGTAGGGATTGAATGTTTGAACTGGGAATTGTCCCTGTTTTTGGGCTGTAGGTTGTGGTAATTTACATTTGATGGTGAGTTTACCGGGACTGGCATTTAGTACAGATTTTACACCTTGAAATGTGATTCCATGAAATAAGCTACCTCCCCGGTTCTGATAAAGTAATTGATTTGTGATGAGGAATTGCTCATCTAGGGTTAAGTTTAGCAATTCGTAGTTTATGGCGGTGTCAATTTGGCGCTTTAGTATCACATTAGCACTAAAGTGATATCTGATTTTTCCTTCTGGATTAATGCTGCTAATTTTAGCTGCTAACTCTATTTCTTTATTTTCAATTTTAGCAATGTCTTGGATTGCTAGAGTGTATTCACTTGATAAATTTTCATCAAAAACTATTCCTTTCAGAACTTTGAAGTTGTTGCAACTAAAGGCTTTAAATCCAGGATGGATTTGTTCGCAAGCGTTAGCCATCCATAATAATCCACAAGTGGCGGGAAGGACGGGACGACTTGCTATTATATGATCGTGTAAAAATGGGTTGGATTTTAATGTTAATTGGCGTTTTAGGCGATAGGTTTTTAAGTCGCTGGATAGGGTAGTGGGAATATAAACTAATGGGCTACCAATTACGATTTGTACATTTTCTTGATAGGTGTTTATTAGTTCTTCAACTAACATTTGTGTACCGGTTTCTAGGGGTATGGTTTCAATTCCTCGTTCTGCAAAGGCTTTTTTTAATTCTGGTGATACCATCCCACTTTGCCAAGGACCCCAGTTAATGGCTACTACATGACAATGGGGATAATTATGTTTGATAAGATGGGCTGATTTATTGAGGATTTCGTTAGCGATCGCATAATCAGATTGTCCTATATTACCATAAAAACCAACCACCGAAGAAAATAGAATTAAATATTTTAGTTGGCTTGGAGGTACACAATTTAGCAGATTTTCTAAACCCTTAACTTTGGCTGCATAAACTGTTTCAAAATCCTGAATTGTTTTTTCCTCAATTCGTTTATCAGCTAAGTTACCAGCACCGTGAATAATGCCAGTTATCGCCCCTAAATATTCAACTACAGGTGCAATTTTTTCTGCTAGCACAATGCTTTCAGTGACATCCACACTCACATATTCTGCTTTTCCTCCTGCGGCTGCAATGGCTTTGAGGGTATTTTGGATTTCGCGCTGAGAGGAAATATCATGATACTTTTTCTGTATCATTATTGGTGTCGGTTTTTCCCCCTGTGCTTGAAAATACTCCATAATTCGCTTTTTTAATTCGGCTTCATTTTCACAATCCTCAGCCCAAACTGGTTCTGTTTCTCTACTAGAGCGACCTAAAAGAATGAATGTACATTGATATTGTTGGGCTAATTTAATCACACATTGGGCTGTTATTCCTTTTGCACCTCCACTGACAAGAAATACTTGAGATTGGGGATTGATGATTGGGGATTGGAGACTGAGGGAAGAGGGTTCTGCAACTAAAGTAAATCTACCTTTGCTGCTATATCCTACTTCTGTAACTAACAAATTGGGGTCATGAATTTCTGCAAGTATGTGTTTTACAGATGTTTGTGGATCTAAATCAGGGCTTAAATCAAGGGAACGACAAAATACACTTTCCCATTCTTGATTCAAACTCTTAGTTAATCCGAATAGTCCTGCACTAATAGGACTAAAATTAGTTGTGTTTCCTAGTCCAAATTCACCATCTAGACGCGCAATACAAAGAAAACAACTACGTGATTTTGTTGCTGCTTCATTAAGTGATGTTTTGAGATGTTTAGCGATTAAGAAGACATGACGGAGAATCAATATTTCTATTTCATTACTACCGCTGAATACAGGGTTTAGATGAATGAAAGTAGCTACAGCACCAAAATCATCTGCAATGTTACTTAACTGTTGTTGTAAAGTTTTCTCATTCCAATCAGTTAATATTACCCGATTAATTTCCGCCGGTAAATTTGATTGAATGTTAGGGAAGCTTAAAACTACAGGTTTCACACCTTTTGCTATCAAAGATGTAGCTAATTCTTCAGTAGTAGAATAGCCGTCATCTGTGATTAGAATAACATCGGTTTCAGGAATTATAAAATCTAACGCATCTGGTTGGGAAAGCAATTTTAATGTTGCCGGACTGCGAAGAATTTGAGGATGTAATTCTGTCGATGTAAATTCTTCTTTCTCATTAGTTAGTAACTTGGTTACACCCTGAGCCTGATGTTGCATATACTCAACAATTTGTCCCAATGTCCTTAATTCTGCTAATTCTTCAGGGTTAGGTCTGGGTAAATCTGGATAAAGTTCTAACAGTCCTCCTAATATTTCCACCCGTTTGATAGAATCAATTCCTAAATCTGCCTCAATATCCATTGACAGTTCTAACATTTCTGCTGGATAACCTGTTTTATCACTGACAATGGTGAGGAGAACGTTACTCAAATCTGCGGGTATTCTGATTGCTGGTGCTTTTTCTACTATCTGCGTTATTTGATCTCCAGTAGATTGTTTTACATCATCTTCGCCGGAGGAAATTAAATTTTCTGTATCAGCAACATTGGGGTGAGATTCTAAAATTTGTGGTTCATCCGCAACATCTTGGTGAGGAACTGCCACTAACATTTGCACTGGAAAAGTTGTTGCTCCTGAAACTTCTACCTTCTGACTTAATAAGTCTAGAACTAGGGTTTTAATATACTCCGCAATTTGTCCCAGTGTCCGCAATTGACCTAATTCTTCTGGGTTCGGTTTTGGTAAATCTGGGTAAAGTTCTAACAATTCTCCTAATATTTCCACCCGTTTGATAGAATCAATTCCTAAATCTGCCTCAATATCCATTGACAGGTCTAACATTTCCACTGGATAACCTGTTTTATCACTGACAATACTAAGTAGAGTTTGTCCAAGAGTGGAGGTATCAATATTAATGGGAATTGTGGGTATGACTGTGATGGTATTTGAGTTTTCTTCTAACTGTTCCTCTTGTTGAGGAGGAAAAATTAACTTCTCTCCTAATCCCTCTCCTGCAAAGGAAGGGGAAATATTAGCCCCACTTCTATTAACAGAGGTTTTTCCATTGGTTTCTTCTACTAAATGATGCTGAGGAACAGAAATATCATCAGTAACAAACAAAAAATTATAATGTTTATGCAGTAATTGGAAGTAATTGTTGGCATAATCTTGCTGATAGTTCAAATATATTTCATGAATGCGGAGGGTGTCAGCTTGATGATCATGAAACCGCATCATGTTACGTTCACAACTAGAAATAGCTAGTTGTTGTGTTTGTGCTTGATATTCATTTATATCCCCGTTTTCTAACAACTTATACTGTTGTTGCATCAATTCATAAAAAGTCTTTGTGTATTCTGTTTGATTTTGTAAATATTGTTCATGAACGTGTATTATATCACGTTGTTGACGAGTAAATTCTGCTAAGGAATGTTCTAAACTATCAATAACTCGGGCGTAATTGGGAAGTTGAATTGCTACTTTCTCCAAATTGCTATTGTTCCTATGATTTACATCATTTACATCTGTACCATAACTGTATTCTTCCTCTAAATCTTCCCTAATTCTTGGTAAGGTAATAGTTGTTTCAGCAAAAGCAGGTTGTGGTTCTAGTTGGGGAGAATTTGCACTGATTCGATGACCATTTTCTAGTGCTTTTGCAAATGCTCTTTGTGCTTTGTGGGTGATATTAGTGCTGTTGAGTGGCACATTCAAAACTTTCTTTTGATTAACTTCAGGAATTTTGGTTTCAATTTGATAGGGGTCGATATTTTGCAAAGCTACACCAGCAACTCGCAATTGTATTACTGCTTCTCGTAATCCTAAATCGCTATTTTGAGTTGAATTCCTATTCAAAGCGACAGCAATATGGGGTTTATCACCTAAAATTTCTTTCACTAAGTTTGTGAGAACGTTTTTGGGACCAAACTCCACAAAGCAATAACCACCAGCTTTATAGATATTCTCAACTTCTTGTTGGAACAAGACCTGATTTAACAAATGTTCTTTGAGATTTTTTTGAATTGCTGGCGCTTCATTTGGGTAAAATCCACCAGTGAGATTTGTATAAACGGGAATTTTAGCAGAATTAAAAGTTACCTTTTCAATCGCTTGAGCAAAAGGTTTTTGGGCATGGGATACTAATGGTGTATGGAAAGCTGCGGAAACTTCTAATAAAAATGTAGAAAATCCCTTCTCTTTCAGAACATTCTGCACTTTGGTAATTTCTGCTGTTTTTCCAGCTAAAACCACCTGACGCTGAGAATTCCAATTAGCAATAGCAACTTGGGGAAAATCTTTAATTAATTCCTTTAGCTGATTAATATCACCCTTTACCGCCAACATTCCCCCCGCGTCAGATTCTGCGGGTGTAGCCATTGCTTTTCCCCTTTCTCTGACTAAGAAGAAATAATCTTCTTCACTTAAAACACCACCAGCCCACAAAGCTGTCAATTCTCCAAAGCTATGACCGGCGACAAAATCAGCTTTAAAACCAGCTTGTTGTAATATCTTGTATAAACCTGCACTAAAAACGCCAATTCCTGGCTGTGCATATTCTGTTTTTTGCAGTGTTTCTAGCTGATTTTGCTTTTGTGATTGATCAAAAACTGGCTGGGGAAATATAACTTCAGAAAGGGGTTTTAACCCATCTTCACACAGCAGCTTATCCATATAAATATAGGTTTCACGTAAGCAGGGAAAGTTAACTACTACTTCTCGCCCCATTTCCAAATATTGAGAACCTTGTCCAGAAAATAAAGCTACTATTTTACCTGTAGTTTCTATCCCTTTTTGGCGGTAATAAATTCCTTTGGGATGTTCCCATGATTCGGCTTCTGGTTTATTTCGTAACTGATTAATACTAATTTGCAAAAATTCCTCAGCTTGGGTTAAGGAATCAGTAACAAATCCAATCCTCACGCAATTGTCAGGAATTTCTAGAGATTGAGATCCTCTAATTATTTGTTGATAATGTATTTCTTTTTCTGGTGATGTTAATTGTCGTTGAATGTCTTCACAGCGAGATAACAATTCTTGGGTTGTGGATGCAAATAATAAAACTGATTTGGCAGTATTGTGTAAACGATATGAGTGATGATGTTCATTTTCATATTCCTCCAAAACAACGTGATAATTTGTCCCTCCAAAACCAAATGCACTGACACCAGCACGTCTGGGTCGGTTACTAATCCAAGGTCTAGTTTCTGTATTTAAATAAAAGGGTGAACTCTCAATATTTAATTTTGGATGTGGTTTAGTAATGTTCATTGTGGGTGGTAATACTTTGTGATGCAATGCCAAAGCTGTTTTAATTAAACTTGCTGCACCTGCTGCCGCTTTGGTATGTCCAATTTGTGATTTCACCGTACCTAAAGCAATATGTTGGGTTTGGGAATTGTTTTCACCAAATACTTCTTTAATAGAGGTAAATTCTGTGGGGTCTCCTACCATTGTTCCTGTACCATGTGCTTCAATTAAACCCACAGTTTCCGGTGAATACCCGGCATTTTCATAAGCACGACGTAAGGCTTTAATTTGTCCTTCGGAATGGGGTGCATATATGCTCTTATACTTACCGTCGCTAGAACTGCCAATACCTTTAATAACAGCATAAATGCGATCGCTATCTCGCACTGCATCTTCTAACCGCTTGATTACCAACATTCCCACGCCTTCACCTAACATCATCCCATCAGAATCTACATCAAATGGTTTGACTTTATCACCAGGAGAAACCGCTGGAGTTTTGCTAAAACACATATAGGCAAAAATCGAATTATCGGTGTCAACTCCACCAGTGATCATCATATCGGCGCGATGTTCGACTAATTCGCTAATTGCCATTTTTAATGCACCTAAAGAACTGGCGCAAGCTGCATCCACTACACAGTTTATTCCTCCCAAATCCAGGCGGTTGGCGATACGTCCAGAAATCACATTAGCTAACATTCCAGGGAAGGCATTTTCGTCCCACTGTACATAAGCACTTTTGACTTTATCAATCACTTTTTGGGTATCTACTTCTGATAAACCACTGTTCTTGAGAACTTTTTCCCAGATTGGATATTGCAACCTTGCACCCAAAGGTACTGCTAATTGTCTACCAATAGCTACACCTAATATGACCCCAGTACGTTCACGATTAAACTGTCGAGATTCGCTGTAACCAGCATCTTCCATTGCCTCTTTTGCTACTAACAAACCTAGTAATTGAGAAATATCTGTTACCTCTAAAATATTCGGAGGTAAACCAAATTCCATCGGATTAAAATCAATATCTGGGATAAATCCACCACGCTTGCAGTAAGTTTTATCTGGGGCTTTGGGGTCAGGATCATAATAATCTTCTATACTCCAGCGGGAAGGGGGAACATCAGTAATACAATCCACTTTTTGAATAATATTTTCCCAATATTCCTGTAGATTCTTTGATTTGGGGAATATTGAAGCCATCCCAATAATTGCTATATTAGTTTGTTGCGATTCTTGATTAATTTGATTAATGACATTTGTGTTTTTCGACATATTACTTCTCTCACTGATCATCTGGAACAGAGCTTTTTCACAATTACTGACTTCAATTTGCAATTGTGATAATGCAGCTTCTAAGTTGGAAGCAGCCATGACTATTTATTCACTATTTTGTCGTGGAATGTGAAGATGATAATAAATTTGTTTGTTCTCTAAATTAAAAAACTAGAGATGACAAACTTCTCTATGTAAACAAATTATTAAGGTTCTTCAACTTGGTAAAATGCTTCGCTTGGCGGCTCAAGCTAGAATAGTTTTTAGAGAAAACGTAATTCTCTACCCTGTACTTTCGGTTCAACTGCCGCTTAGACTTATTTTATATGGGTGACAAAACTTTTGCAACTCAAATGCAACTCAATAAAACTAGGAAAAATATCAAGTTGCTTGAGGCATAGCGATGAATTATTTACTTATCCAAGTAATATCAATAATTAGCTGATATTGCCAAGTTAATATCTAAAGTTGCATATAAATTGCACGAAATCATAGAAAAGGTGTAAAGTCAAGCAAAATTGAGATGGATGTAAGTAGTCAAATAAAATTGGCAGATATTTTCACATCTATCTGAGAGGAGATTTTCAATTAATAGTCTGGATCTGATTTATCAGGTGGTTAATGAGCATATAAATATTCCTTCAAATCATTAATGAATAAACTGGTAATTTTGGTTACTCGTTATTATGTCTAAAGTATGAAATAATTAAGATTATAAGAAATATAGATACTATTACTCGGTAAATCAGTAACAAATGAAAACAAGCCTTATGAGCTAGTAATTAATTTGCAATGTCCTAGAAATTTGATTTAGACATATTTGTTGCATAAGGGTTGAAATTGTGTATTAATCAGTTTATTGTTTGTGGTTGAATGATGTAAATGTAAATCCATACTGTTTGTTTAGGTTAGTGACTAGACATAGAATAAGGTAGACTAAATATATAAATTCACCTGATTAATTCATTAGTCTATTCAGTCTTAAACTGATAGTATCGCAGTACAAAATCATGCAATTCGACCAGATTGCATTTACGGTTCTGCAAAATTGGAATTACAAGAAACTATTAAGGGCTTGCTGGCATGAGACTATCTGAGCTAGATCCACTCATACCGCTAAATGAGTTGAGAGAAGAACTTCTCAAGTTACCAAAAGGCTACTCTTTTTATGAAGACGAATTGGTAGATTTCCTATCACGACGCAGATGGCCTGAGAGCGATCGCCGGATTGATAGAACAACTTTCTGGCGGTGGCGCAACGACAATGGAATTGAGCATCAAAAAGTATTTAGCCGCTTGGATATCCTGAAACTCTGTCAAATTTGTGATCATTATCGAGTGGATGGAACTCGCAACGAATACTTAGCCATCATGAAAAAGAAAAAAGAAGTGATGCTCAACAAATAACTCTATTAACTACCGATATAGCTAATACCAATTTTGGATTTTAGATTATGAATTAACAGTCATTACTAACTATCCCAATTTGGTATCAAAGATGGACGGATATTTCTATAATCTGTCCATCTTTCTAGCTTTATCTTCGCCAAGTATTTAGAAAAAACGTTATCAGGGAATGCTATCAAGTGTACTTATCTGTTCCTAAATAACAGAAATAATGTCATTTATAGAAAACAAAGTGAAAACCTAATTGCTAATGTAAAATACAAAAATTATGGTACACAAAGAAAAGCATTCATTGACAAACCCTGTAAGTTGGTTGTCCATAACTTTGGCAATTACGACAGCTATAACTACTGCTACAGTATCTCTCTACAGCCTATCAAAATTTAATTTTGAATCTAAGTCTAATGTTCGAGTTCCTATCAGGAATTATACCCCTATAGCGACTGCTATTGCAGCTTTAGGACGTTTAGAACCCGAAGGAGGAATTATTCATTTGTCTGCTCCTAATTCTCAAGGGGGAGGGGTAAGAGTAGCTAAACTTTTAGTAAACAAAGGTGATAAAATCCGTCAAGGACAAGTAGTAGCAATTCTTGATAGTTATACTCCTAATATTGCTGCTTTAGGAAAAGCTAAACAACAAGTGGAAGTTGCTCAAGCTAGTGTCAAACGAGTAGAAGCTGGTGCAAAACAAGGTGATATTTACGCTCAAAAAGCTACAATTGCTCGTCTAGATGCTGAATTGCGTGGAGAAACTTATGCTCAAAAAGCTACAATTGCTCGATTAGAAGCCGAATTCAATAATGCAGAAACAGAGCATCAAAGATATCAGAAATTATATCAACATGGTGCTATTTCTGCTTCTGATGGAGATACTAAACGATTGCGAAGAGATACATTACAACAGCAACTCAATGAAGCCAAAGCTTCCTTAAATCGAACTGTAGAAACGCTGCAAAAACAGTTAAATGAAGCCCAAGCTAGGCTTAATAGTATTGTTGAAATTCGCCCTACTGATATACAAGCCGCGCAAGCTGATGTTAATAGTGCAAAAGCTTCTTTTAAACAAGCTCAAGCAGAACTAGATTTCAGTTCTATCCGTTCTCCTATAGATGGTCAAATACTAAAAATTAATGCTTGGCCAGGAGAAACAATTGGTAATAATGGCATAGCTGAATTAGGTCGCACTCAACAAATGTATGTAGTAGCAGAAGTCTACGAAACTGATATTAAAAAAGTGCGCTTAGGTCAATCAGTTGTCATTACTAGTGATGCTTTTACAGGAAAAATACAAGGAACAGTCACAGATATTGGTTTGCAAGTTGGTAAACAAAATATCTTCAATAATAATCCCGGTGCAGATACAGATAATAAAATAATTAATGTCAAAATTCGCATTGATAAATCAACGGACAACCAACGAGTTGCAGCTTTGACTAATTTACAGGTGCAGGTACTCATTAAAGTATAATCCATCTTGGATTTTAGATTTTAGATTTGGATTAGGGTAATAGTCTGCACGAAACATAGAAATTACATAGAGTGGGAATTACCCACTCTACACTCATTCAGATTGTGCAGATAATTGAGGATTCCTAGAATCTATACATACTACCAGAGGTTTTAAATATGATTCTTAATATACCTCTAGCTTGGCTACAACTAGCTAAACAAAAAGTGCGCTTTTTTGTAGCTTTAGCAGGAATTGCTTTTGTTGCTGTTTTGATGTTTATGCAAATTGGCTTTCAAGATGCTCTTTACGCAAGTGCTACACAGGTACATAAAAATCTCAAAGGAGAGTTGTTTTTAATTAGCGCCCAATATAAATCTTTGACCTCTAATCAAAGTTTTTCTCGCAGTCGTTTATACCAGACATTAGGTTTTTCGGATATTGAATCTGTTGAGCCTTTATATGTGCAGTTTGCTAAGTTAAAAAATCCTATTAGTGGACGCAAGTATCCTATCTACGTACTTGGATTTGATCCAGTAAAACCCATTTTTAAATCACCAGAACTTCAGGAAGATTTTAAGTTACTGCAAATCCCTGATCAGGTTTTCTTTGACCGTGCTTCTCGTCCAGAGTTTGGACCAATTGCTGAGTATTATCAACAAAATAAACCTATGAGTCTGGAAATATTTAGTTATCTGGGTTTAGTAGGTTACAAAATAAAAATTTGCGGCTTATTTAGTCTTGGTCCTTCCTTTGGAGTTGATGGTAATTTAATCGTCAGTTCTTCTACTTTCATGCGAATATTTCAAGAACGTGATGCTAACAAAATAGATATAGGCTTAATTCATCTCAAACCTGGTACTAATCCCAAACAAGTTTTGGCAAATTTATCAGCCAAATTACCTAAAGATATTGTCGTGATGACTCGCCAAGAATTTATTAACTTTGAGAAAGACTATTGGACCTTAAGAACACCAATTGGATTTGTATTTAACCTGATGGTATTTATGGGTTTTGTGGTTGGAGTAATTGTTGTTTATCAGATTCTTTATAGCAATATATCCACACATTTTGTTGAATTTGCTACTCTTAAAGCAATGGGATTTAGAAATAAATATCTCTTGGTCCTGGTTTTTCAACAAGCCTTAATTTTAGCTATTTTGGGCTATATTCCTGGTTTTGCTATATCTTTAGGACTGTATGATCTTGCTAAGAGTGCAACTAAGTTACCAATTACTATGGATATAGAGAAAGCATTGATAGTTTTAACTTCGGCAATTTTAATGTGTTTAACTTCTGGATTCTTCTCTACCAATAAATTACGCAAGGTAGATCCAGCAGATATTTTCTAAATTTCTGTAATATGATGCAATCAAATTTTATTTTGGAAATCACTAAGCTTAATCATTACTTTGGTACAACCAAGTTACGAAACCAGATATTATTTGACGTTAATTTGATAATCCGATCTGGTGAAATTGTGATTATGACTGGTCCATCTGGTTCGGGAAAAACGACTTTACTAACTTTAATTGGGGCTTTACGTTCAGTTCAGGAGGGAAGTTTAAAATTTATTGGACAGGAATTATTTGGAGTCAGTAATGAAAGATTAGTGCAAGTACGTCGTCAGATTGGTTATATTTTTCAAGCACATAATTTACTGGATTTCTTAACAGCCAGACAAAATGTACAAATGTCTTTAGAATTACAAAGTAATATTTCACAATGGGAAGCTAAAATACAGTCAGAAGCAATACTTAATGCTGTAAAATTAGGTAATCGCATTAATTATTATCCATCTTATCTTTCAGGAGGACAAAAGCAAAGAGTTGCTATTGCTCGCGCTTTAGTGAGTCATCCTAAATTAGTCTTAGCTGATGAACCTACAGCAGCTTTAGATAGTAAATCAGGCCGAGATGTTGTCAATTTGATGCAAGAATTAGCAAAAGAGCAGAATTGTGCTATTTTAATTGTCACTCATGATAACAGAATTTTAGATATTGCTGACCGAATAATTCAGATGGAAGATGGTAGGTTAATCAAACAAGGGACATATTGAGTTATAGTAAGAGTCAGGAGTCAGAATTCAGAAGTAAAACCCTTTTGTAGTCTGAATTGAACCATTAATTAGTGTCCTAATCACCCTATCTAGTGCTATATATCTTATGGGGGAACAACATATCTGCTTTAAGGATGAAGTGAACCTTTTTCTGTTTATGTAAAGTGTAAGGATTCTAGATGCCAGAGTTTTTAAATAACTTGGTGATCTATTTTTTATGAAATCAGGATAGGGTAGTTACAATATAAATTCTAAGAATTCAGAAGTCAGGAGTCAGAATGTTTGAGAAATTGGTTAATTATCGAAATTGGTTAATTATCAAATAGGTATTTTTAGCTTTAGCCTGAAAAAGCTGACTGCTGTTCACATAGCGTGCCGTTAGGCATTAGCTGAATGCTGACTATAAATTAATGATGCAACTGAGGTTAATAAGGTTTGTATTCGTAATTTTTTACTCCTTACATTTTGAATTGATATCATGGTGCAAGATCTGATTGTTTGCCTACAAGAAGCAACTTTATACTTTATACTTAAAAAATCATGGATTTCCAAACATCCTGATGAATGTTTTGTGAATCTTCCCTGCAAATGTCAGAACCCTGGTCAAGAAATTAAATGTGAAGATTGTACGTATTTGGAGGAATGCTTGTCTAGTTGGAAGCTGAATAAAAACTAAGTTAGTAAACTCGCAGAATTTACATCTAAAAATAACGTGGCTTGTAGTTGTTTACGCAATATAGAAGCTGGATAATTTGTGGTAATATATCCCTGTAATATCTCTTTGACTATTTTGGATTTGCGTGTATCTGGTGCGAGACAGATAATTTTTTTGGCTGTACAAATCATGGGAATAGTGACAGTAAAAGCATATTGAGGAACTGCTTCTAAATTGGCAAAATATCCTGTTTTTACCTGTTGCTGACGGTTGATTTGATCTAGTTTTACGAGTTTAATTTTAGCGGTATCTTTAAAATTTGCCACTGCTGGGTCATTAAAGGCTAAATGTCCGTTTTCTCCGACACCAAGAAGACATAAATCAATTGGTTGAGCTTCTAATAATTTAGTATAGCGATCGCACTCAACAATTGGTTCTAAAGCATCCCCTGCTATATAATTAAATCTCTGTGGAAAAACTTGTTTTTCTACCCTTTCCCGCAGAAAATACTGAAAGCTAGCAGGATGATCAGCATTAATTCCTAAATATTCATCAAGATGAAATAAAATTATGTTTGACCAATCTATTCCACCTAAAGCGATTAAACCATCCAGAAATTTAAGTTGAGAATTTCCAGTAGCTAACAACACTGCTACTGTATTCTGTTGTTCAATTTGATGCTGTAAATACTCATGTGCAATTTCGGCAACATCCTGTGCCATTTCCACTTCAGAATTGTAAATCTGCACTAAGAGATCATCGACACGAAAAGATTTTGTAGCGGCTGGCATTTTCTTAAACAATTGGTAATTGATAATTGGTATTCTTGATTAGGAAAAACGCTGAATATATTCTCTATTCCCTATTACTTGTTCTCTAACTGCCAATTTACGTTAAACTAGGTAAATTAACTTAACGCTTGTTTACATTTTACCAAAAAACGATGCTAACGACAATTCTCTGTGACCTAGATGGCACTATTGTCAACACTGACCCAATACACTACCAAGCTTGGAGAGAAATGCTGTTAAATTACAGCATAGAAATTGATGAAATTTCCTATAAATCCCGAATTAGTGGACGACTAAACCCAGAAATTGTGAAAGATATTCTACCGCAATTATCAGTAACAGAAGGTGAAAAATTCGCTGATGAGAAAGAAGCTCTTTTCCGCGAACGTTCTTCCCATTTGCGACTTATGGAGGGATTTTCAGAGTTGTTAGCATGGACACAAACACATCAAATAAAACGTGCATTAGTAACTAACGCTCCCAGATTAAATGCTGAATTTATCCTAGAAGTTCTTGGCATTAAAGAAGTTTTCCATACCATTGTTTTAGCAGATGATTGTATAGCCGGGAAACCAGATCCAGAACCATACAAAGTTGCTCTCTACAAGTTGGGGATTACAGCAGAACAAGCTATTGCTTTAGAAGATTCTCCTTCCGGTATTCGTGCTGCTGTTGCTGCTAATATATCCACAATTGGCATTGCTTCTACCCATGATCCCCAAGAATTGCAGGAAGAGGGTACATTGATGGCAATTCGTGATTTTACGGATTTACGCTTGTGGACTTTCCTTAATTCCTTGATAGAACCCAATCTAGCAGTAATTGCATCTAATGTATGAGCGAGCACTTATAGATGACAAAGAACATAATTTCTGGTGAACACCCATCCCCCATCATTTATTAATGGGGGTTTTACTATGCCATACTTGTTCAAATTCTGCCTCTGAAATTTCAAATTCTTCAATATTCTTGTCATCTAATTTCTTATCGCATAACATCCCATAATCATCAGCTGAATGGTTTTTATCATAGAATAATACGTTGCCATTTTCATAAATTTCCATTTGTCTGCGAGCATATAAATTGCAATCAATTTCCATAAAGTAGGTGCTAGTACCCCACTCATCATATTTGCCACCAAGAGATACATCCCATGACCATTTATAATATTTCTTCACCTTTTGTAAGGTAGACATAATAATTTAACTCCTAATGCTGAATTACCACTTTAAATCTTACAACTTGCTCACTTACCTCGTATCTACCCATTTTAAGCATTAACTATTGACCGTAATGATACTATACTTAAAATCACCCCACAGGCAACCTTATGCACCTATTGTAGAGTGAAATGAAATGTTATCATATTTTGTGATATTTTTTCTTCATGTTTTCTGATTGCTCCGAAAATATGGGTTGATTCAGAGTTACCAATGTTTCTAACCTGAGTATTTACTAAACTCGTCATATTTCCCATACTTCCATTAAAATGATGCCTAGCATATTTTTACCACTACCATCAGCACCACAACCCCAATAATAGTCTACAGGTGAATTTTCAACTATTTCTTCATTACCTTTAGAAAGTAGCATTTCTCTAATATCTGCATGGGTAGAAAGCTTACATAACACTGCTTGTCGCATAATAAGTAGGTGGGCGGAAAAATTTATAACTATGTCATGGCGAATGCAGCAAAGGGGAATCAAGTAATCCCAAGGGTTTCAAGTAACTTACATTTTGCTACATAGTTATCTTCATTTGTGTCTACCTACTTATCATCTTTTAGTGGTTCCCAATCTGAACGCAGGGGACGAGTTCTTTGTCTACCCATTTTTGCCGCATCTTTTGGGGTTTTAACAAGACGAATTTGTTCTAAATGAGATGTACCAAGAAATTTTTGGGCTTGAAAGTAATGTTCCCTAGTAAGCCAATACAAATCATCTAACATAAACCCGTGAGGTGAGAAATTAGAAAAACAAGTATATTGATCACGAGAATGATAAAAGTAGACTGCCATGATTAGGAACTCAGTAGTATATTACTATTAATGAATATAGCGTGAGCTTTTCAGAGATTTGCAATCGGTACATGAGGTCAAATTAACATAAAACCCCACTACCACCTGGGAAATATGGCTTATGCCACGCTACCGCTATTATTTATTTTATGGATCAAACTAATTATCTGTCAATTTTTTAACATGCGCAGGGAATTGAGCATTTTTGAGAGATTGCACAGTTGAAGAAGAATCTTGTACCCAAAATTGTTGTCCAAAACGTACTAATTCACAATGGTTTTCTGATTTAATAATACCAATTACAGGTACTTTTACTTTATCTTTATCTCCTGATTGTTCCTTCAAAATTGATCTGAGCCGATGTTGGACTTCAATAGTTCCAGCCTCCTGGGGATTCAATTCCACCATTACCATATGGACTTTTTCAACTGGTTCTGCGTCTTCAACTATAAATTGATTCTGCTCATCTCTTCGGTCTACTTTACCCCAAATTATTAATCTGGCATCAACTTGTAATAGTGAACTAACTCGTTCATAATTTTTAGGAAAGACAATGGCTTCTGATGATGCAGTTAAATCTTCTATTTGTAATATTGCCATCGGATCACCTTTTTTCGTCACCACTTTTTTGACATTATTCAGCATGACGACTGCACAAAGCATTGTATTATCTTTCTGGTCTCCTAATTGTGAAAGATTAATTGGTGCGAGCAGTGATGATGATTGTTTAATATCTTTGAGTGGGTGAGCCGATACATAAAAACCTAATAGTTCCTTTTCCAGTCGCAATTTTTCCTGTGGGGGAAAATCCAGAGTTACTTCAGCTTTAGGCGCAGATTCAAAGGCATTATTTGATTTCTGTAGATTACTATTATTTGCAAAACTACCACCCATTAAGTCAAATAAATTTCCCTGTCCACTAGCTCTCTCTTTAGCACGGGATTGCGCCCAATCATATACTAATTCTAAGTCTCTAATTAATTGTTGGCGGTTGGATTCAATTTTGTCAAAGGCTCCACACTGAATCAGTGATTCTAAAGTACGACGGTTTACAGCACGTAAATCAATGCGATCGCAAAAATCCCCAAGAGATTTAAACTCTCCTCCCTCTGCTCTTGCTTCCAGAATACAGGCGATCGCATTTTGTCCCACATTCCGCACCGCCGAAAATCCAAATAAAATCTTCTTTTCTGCTGGTGTAAAATCTAACCCAGAACGGTTAATATCCGGCGGATCTATTTCAATCCCCATACTTGTGCAGTTGTTAAGATATTTCTGAACTTTGTCCGTATCCCCACTGTTAGAGGTTAACAGCGCCGCCATATATTCTAAGGGATAATTGGCTTTTAAATATGCCGTTTGATAAGTGACGTAACCGTAAGCCGTGGAATGCGATTTATTGAAGCAATTAGAGGCTATTAAACCGTTTTTAATCGCAAAGTTATGGTCTTGTGCAACTCCAATATCATAAACATTGGCTGGACCTAAGAATTGACGTGAAATTATTTTAACCATATTTATTATTTAGCTTTTCTAAGCTATCTCTAGATATTAGACCTCTTGCAGAATTAATTTTATGTTACAATGGGGGGGTTGTCTTTGTTTTAGCCAAAAGTTAGAGTTAGAGGGTTATGTTTGAATTAGGGAGTGCAAAGAACACCAAAAATACATAAAACCTAAAACTCTCTATCATAACCATAGAAACAATTTTGCAATAGGTCTATTTGCTTAAACTTCAATTATACTTTACCGAGCAGTTTGTCATACTCTCTGGAGCTAACGCTTTCAGTTTACCATCTCCAATATCATACTCTAACAGTTGATTTGTTATCCTTATACTAGTAACGCCGTGAATTCAAACTGCTTCTTTCAGAAGAGCTACGCTAACAAAATATCTGCTTCGGAGACCCTACGCTAACAAAATTCAAAATGAATACTGTATGAGCTTTTCAGCGATTTGGAATGGTTAGTTTATTTACGCCGTACTGTACTAAGTTATTGCTTAACAAATTCTTGCGATTTAGCGAGCGCTCCCCATACTTTATGCGAAAATATTCCAACTCATAGGTTGAGATATTTTTAAACGCGATGACTATTGCTAAATTTGCGCTAAATTTACCGCTTCTTGAAAATGGCTATCGCTTGGTTGCTTGCATCGTTCAGAGTTGGAACGTTGTTATGCGGCTGCAGCCCATGTCAAAAAAGCTGAATTCATTGAAGGTATTGTATACGTGGCTTCTCCTTTACGCTTTACACCTCATGCCAAACCTCATACCAAAATTATTACATGGCTCGGTCTGTATTAATCATCTATTCCTAACATGGAAATGGGTGTTGAAACCACTGTACGGCTTGATGATGAGAATGAACTGCAACCCGATGTAATTTGATTTAGAGTAGATGGACTGGATTTTCCCCTGTGGAATATCCCAATGGTAGGACGAACGATAATTCTGGAAATATCAGTTTTTTATGAGCAGTGCTACAAAATCTATCTTCAGAAGTTTTTACATTCTCTAGAACATGAAGGATTTCTGAAAAATATTTTTTGAAGTGTATGTATGAGTTCTCAAGTTCTGGAATCTTTGTATTTTTCACAAGATGGGGATCAACATAAAACACTGAATCTAGGTCTATAAATCCATTAAACACACCCTCTTTTTTTAGATCATCCTCAGAAACCCCAAAAATTTCACTTATTCTTTTAGGCATAACACTACTACCAATACTATATCTAACTATTATACATAGGTGCTTACGTATATTTAGAGAATATTATACCTAATTACATATTTTTCAGTACATTAGTCACTGAATATCCAGCAATTTTCTCCACAACAGTCAAATTCCCCAATGCTATAAAATAGATAAAAGCTCAACCTTAATTCTCTACTCATGAGTCTCCATCCCCTCTTGAAAGTTGAAATTTCTGAACTCAGCATTGCAGAACGTATCCAACTTGCTGAAGATTTATGGGATAGCATCTTAGAACAACAAGAGGAACTGCCCTTAAGTCCAGCACAACAACAGGAAGTAGAACGACGGTTAGAAAATTATCAAAAAAACCTACAAATGGTTCTAGTTGGGAAGAGGTTCAAAAACGTTTAGATAGAATTTAATAAAACTTCTCTTTTCGCCTAAAGCACCTTATATCACACCATATCCTGTATGTTGCCTAACATTTTGCGGCTGAAAACCCAACACAACTTTATCTTTAGGAACTCCAGCCGCTTCTAATTCATAAGTAACACCATCTTCTGTATCATCTCGTTGTACCCAGACAATAATATCAAGATGAACTAAGCAACCATGAATTCTTTTAGCACTCTCCCAACCAACAGTTATTAGTAAATAGCTATCATTTTCACAATCAAAAACTGTTTTACATTCAATCACTCCATAGGAGTAGGGGATTTGTCTATAAGGTACTAATACTTCTTTAATAATACGGCGATATTTATCTAAGGTATCCATTGTGTGATCCTCTCAGTTTCACGATTGAAAACAGGTAAATTTACATTTACGCTTTCCATTAAAAGTTTACCAATCAGTTCTTTAAATAAAGCTGTAAATATAGCGTCACGTATTCCTAAATATAAAATTCTGTCAGGTTCTAGACGACTCATCAAAGCACGATACAAAACAAATCCACCAATAGCACCTTTCAAGTCTGCTATTTCTGAAGGACTGACAAAACTTTTAATTTCTACAGCGATTTTTTTAGTTCCTTGTTCTGCTGCTAAAAGTTGTTTTGCTCCTAGATCTACATACATATCCTTTTGACCCCATTTTAAATGTAGGGGATCATTTGTAATTATCCAGCCTTCTTTAATTAAGCCATTTTTAACAGCATTGTGATAAATATCTTTTGCAGGCATATTTAAAGACGTTTTTTATTAATAAAAAGCGAGCAAGATTCCCTGTACTACATTACACAGACAGTATAATTGCCAAAAAGACTCCATGGGATTCAGAAGTTCAGACGAAAATTCCCTAATCCTCAGTCCTGTAAATGCTAAAATCAATGACCTGAATGATAAAGAGAAAAATTATTTATGGCATCCATTCGCGAGTTGCACACACAGCTAGTAAAAAAAGAACGTTCTGCCGTTGAAATTACCCAAGAAGCTTTAGATCGCATTCAAGCATTAGAATCAAAACTGCACAGTTTCTTAACTGTCACGGCACAACAGGCTCTAGAACAGGCTAGTGCTGTGGATGCAAAAATCGCTGCTGGTGAAGAAATAGGTATTTTAGCAGGGATTCCCATCGGTATCAAAGATAATATATGTACCAAGGGTATTCGCACCACCTGCGCTTCTCGGATTTTAGAAAATTTTGTCCCACCTTATGAATCAACGGTAACGCAAAAACTCGCCAATGCTGGGGCCGTAATGGTTGGTAAAACCAACTTAGACGAGTTTGCAATGGGTAGTTCCACAGAAAACTCTGCTTATCAAGTTACAGCTAATCCTTGGGATATCTCACGGATTCCTGGTGGTTCTTCTGGTGGTTCGGCGGCGGCTGTAGCGGCTGAAGAATGCGTTGTCTCCCTGGGTTCGGATACGGGGGGTTCGATTCGTCAACCGGCTTCTTTTTGCGGTGTGGTAGGGATGAAACCGACTTATGGGTTAGTTTCCCGTTATGGTTTGGTGGCTTATGCGTCATCTTTGGATCAAATTGGCCCATTTGGTCGGTCAGTGGAGGATACGGCGATTTTATTAAATGTGATCGCAGGTTATGATCCTCAAGACTCCACAAGCTTAAAAGTAGAAATTCCTGACTACGCTGCCAGCTTAACACCAGACCTGAAAGCAGGGAAAAAACTAAAAATTGGTGTAATTAAAGAAACCTTTAGTGAAGGATTAGATCCAGAAGTAGAAGCAGCAGTAAAGAATGCGATCACTGAACTAGAAACTTTAGGTGCAGAAATTCATTATATTTCCTGTCCCCGATTCCGTTATGGCTTACCTAGCTACTATATTATCGCCCCATCGGAAGCATCAGCCAACCTCGCCCGTTACGATGGCGTTAAATATGGCTTGCGGTCTCCTGACGCAGACAACGTGCTTTCCATGTACACTAGTACCCGTGCGCTCGGCTTTGGAACAGAAGTCAAACGCCGGATTATGATTGGTACTTATGCCCTCAGTGCCGGTTATTATGATGCCTACTACTTGAAAGCACAAAAAGTCCGCACCTTAATTAAAGAAGACTTTGGAACAGCTTTTCAACAAGTAGATGTTTTAATTTGTCCCACCGCACCCACCACAGCATTTCAAGTCGGCGAAAAAATCACCGATCCCTTGAGTATGTATTTAAATGACTTGATGACTATTCCCGTCAATCTTGCCGGTTTACCTGGTATTAGCGTACCTTGTGGTTTTGACAGCAAAGGTTTACCAATTGGATTACAACTAATCGGCAAAGTATTGAGAGAAGACCAGCTTTTACAAGTAGCATACTCTTATGAACAATCAACTACTTGGCATCTTCAAAAAGCGGAAATAGCCTAATTTGTCAGTGGTTAGTGGTCAGGTTTTCTATTGTTTATTGTAAGTAAAATCCTTGACTTGACCATTTTTCCCTAATAGTTTCGGTTCTTCTTCATTAACAGAAATTAAAACTACACCAGCATTACCAGAACGGACAGTCAACGATTTTTTGGCTGTCCAATTTTTTCTTTCTCCCTTAGTTAAAATTCCCTCAAATTCAGTTTTACCATCAGCTTTTACTTGTACCCAGGAGTCACCTTTAAGCTCTAAAGTAACAGCAACATCTGAAATAGATGTACTAGTTTGAGAAGGTGTTACTGTGGAAACAGGAGCGGTATTTGGAGATGGTAATATTTCTGACTTTAAAGGAGATGTTAGCGTTTTTTGTGGAACGCTCAACATAGGATTTTGTTTCTGAGCTGATGACTTATCTCTAAAATCTATTTTGAGTAAATAGAAGAGTCCCACAGCAGCAGCTATTAATAAAAAAATGTAAGGAACAAACAGCGGTATATAAATACTTGGTTTTCTAATTGAATGATTAGATTCTAAAGGAGCAAAATTAATTTCAAAGTTGTTAGCTATAGCAGTACCATCTAGTTCTAATCTATCTGCATAACGGCGAATAAAACCTTGTATAAAAACAGGCTCAGGTAAATCCTCAAATCGCCATTCTTCCAAAGCTTGTAAAAAACTTAGTCGAATATGTGTTTGAACAGAAATTTCTTCTAGACTGATATTTTTTTCCTCTCTGACCTGTTGTAAATTGGCAGTTATTTCTTTTAGTTGTTCTTGTTGGGCATCATTTAAAACAGTCACCTTTATCTCCTCTAAAGTCAATACATATAATATTATATATTTATATATATAAATTAAAGAAAAGTATTCAATTATAGCGGTTATCAATTGAATGAGAATACACGGTGATGCGCTATCAGTTACAGATAGATTTTAAACCCTGTTAAGATTTCCTTGCTTTATGCTGTATCCAGAACCCTTGCAGAGATATTTTATAGAAGGTTTCTACATTCTTGTTAACCAGATGTCTAATCCTCACTTTCACAATGGCAACCCTTAGTTACCATATTTTACTGTTTATTTGCGCCCATTTATTGTATTTATCCATACTTACTTACAAGGCTGGATATACATTCTATGGTCATAAATAACTTATCACCTCTACTGGAAGAATTATTTAGCTGGTGCTTTTGGTAGGAATAATTACAATATTCTGTTGATAATTGATCAGTCTTTTTTGTTCCCAGAGATAATGATATTAGTAATAATTCTGAGTTTTAGCTAAAGATCCTCGAAAATGATACCTGAAAATCCGGATATTGCAATTCATCGTAGAATAAATGACACAGATAAAACCGCTTTTTCCTCTGACACCCGGAGAGAATAAGATCATGACCATGGCATCTGCATATTTTTTCAAAATTCTCAGAAATTCTACTGTGCAAATTAGTAAAGATGAATTGCGATCGCTACTGAGAGAAATAGAATCTGAACTATACCAGAGTATAGTTTATCGCCTAGCAGTAGCTAACTTACAAAAGTTACTAGGTTCAACCGATGAACAAGCCAAGACTTTATTTAAAGCCGTGGGTAGAGAAGCCATCACTTTAGCATTTAAGCGATTTGCACGAAAACAGCAGACAGTCACAGATATCAATCTGAAAGTAGATGACACCGAGTTACCAAATCCAAAGTTAGAACAATCTAGTAATTCCACACCAACCTTAAATACTATTTAATCCACCCCAGAACCAGCATTAATAGAGACTAAACAAAGTAATTTACCACCAACATATAAAACAGATTCAGTAGCAAATGAAACCATAAAAGACCAACCAAAAACACCAACACTAAGCAACAGGCTTCCCAAACGGCACAAACTTTCTAAAAGTCAACTAGCAGCACAACTAGCAGCACAACTAGCAGGAGAACAAAGGTTAGAACGTCTGCGTCAAATTGGTGAACAACTCAGACAAGCAAGAGAATCTCAAGGTCTGACTCTGCAAAACCTGAATATTTACACTCATATATCAACATTAAACCAGGCATCAAATCTACTTCCACTGGTATCTGTATCTGTGTTGGATCTGATATTTCCCCACCAAAAGCATTGTAATCTTACCTTCCACAGCCATTACTTGATAGAATAGACCTCTTGCATCAATCAAATCATCAATAATTAACCGCAGTTAAATGCGGTTAATTATTGTTATTTTGGGACTTTTGCAAGAATTTCCATGAAATTCCAATTGAATGAAATTGCCCAGCCACAATCCCCATTGTCATGAGTAGCGACACCCAACTCAGTCTCTTTGACGGATCAAGTTTCAACCAAAAAGACTTGATTCCCACAGACGCAAAAATTCCTATTCCATCCGGAACTTATGCGAATATGCCGGAATTAGCACAGCATTGTAACAACTGCCGTCGTTGTGGGTTGGGGGACAATCGCACTCATGCGGTTGTGGGACGTGGAAATCTCCAAGCTAAAATCATGATTATTGGGGAAGCACCAGGACAAAGCGAAGACGAAACCGGTTTACCATTTGTCGGTAAATCAGGGCAATTATTAGAGAAAATTTTGGCATCTGTAAATTTAAGTACAGAGGAAGATGTATATATTGGTAATATAAACAAATGCCGCCCACCAGAAAACCGAGTTCCCACAGCGGAAGAGATGGCAGCTTGTAAACCCTATTTATTAGAACAAATACGTTTAGTTGACCCGAAAATCATCTTATTAACTGGTGCAACTGCTGTTAAAGGCATTACAGGAAGTAAACAAGGAATTACGAAAATTCGCGGACAATGGCTAGAGTCGGAAGGGCGTTTATGTATGCCAATTTTCCACCCTTCCTATTTATTGCGTAACCCATCACGGGAAAAAGGTTCGCCAAAATGGTTGATGTGGCAGGATATCCAGGCTGTAAAAGCTAAGTATGACGAGATAAAGGGTGAGAATTAAAGACTTTTTTTCACACGGAGGAGAACACTTGCACAGGTGGCTCTCCCGAATTGTCAAAAATTTTAATCTATGAAAAGGCAGTGATTGGGTACTAACTAAACAACGTTCCGAATATCTAAACCGAGATTTGACCGAGATGGAAATTGAGGACTTGCGAGGCATTCTAGTAGAAGCTGCTGGTGTGTTGTGCAATCAGGTCGTGAATATGCAGATCTAGCGCCTGAAGATTTAGATAGAGGAAATATGATTGTAATTATCATGGGATTTACTGGCTCAGGAAAAACCACCGTTGGTCAAGCACTTGCAGACAAAACTGGATGGGAGTTTCATGATGCAGACTCATTTCACTCAGTAGAAGCCAAGGAAAAAATGAGCCGCGGAGAACCATTGACTGATGCCGATCGCACACCTTGGTTACAGACGATGGGAGAAGTGATCGCCCAATCGCTAAAAGCAGAAAAAAATACCATTCTTGCTTGTTCCGCACTCAAAGCCAACTATCGCCAGATTCTCAGCGTCGATGATCCACGGATAAAGTTAGTTTACCTTAAAGGTAGCTATGAGTTGATTGATCAGAGATTGCGCGATCGCATTGGTCATTTTATGAACCGCGACTTTTACAAAGTCAGTTCGATACTCTAGAAGAACCAACAACTACAGAAGCTATATATTGATATTGATATTTCACAGAATTTAGAGGCGAGCGTTCAGGAGATAAAAAATTACCTGTAGCTGTTGATATTCTTACCAACCTCTAGAGTTTTTCCAACTTCCGATGCAGCAACTTTTGTATTCACACTCAATCTAAAAAAATGATTCAATCTTGATGCATCAACCCAACTAGGCATAGTTGCTTGACGTTTCTGCACAAATATCTTTTGAAAGTTGGGGTAAGCCTGACCTAAATAGGAGTCCCGCATGCATAGGAACAACACAACGTTGACAAGGGTTAACTCCCAAAAACTACACATCTCCCACTACAAAAGATACAGTTTCACCGCTGCCAGTATACAGCCTATCTTCCCAAAACGCTCGTACACCATCAATCTCAATATTCGCACGCATCCGACGGCGCATTTGATCTACACTCATACCAGGAAACCAAGAAGCTGCTTCCGTGTTGGGGTGCTAATCACCGTTGGACCTGGTGAGTCTGTGTCATCAGGAAAACCCATATTCGTGTTTTGCATTAATTTGACACCAAGCCCGAAAAAATCACTTAAAATTGCTTATATCGGTGTGAGTTCTTCATGAAGATGGAAAACCTGTGGTGATTGACCACCAGGGAATTGGAGACGAATAACTCTTTTTTGTAAAGAAAATTCTGAGCGCAATAGATGAATTTTGGCATCGCGTTTACTATTGAGAAACTTGCCTTGTGCATCCATAATTGCAAATTCTCGCTCATAACGAAGTGCGCCACCAGGTAGAATTGTCGCCTTTTCTACTTCCACACCATCCAATGACTTAATCGGATACAAAAGTATCCTAGCTAGATTAGCCATTGAAATATTTCGTAATTCGTAATAGTGCTTCCTACTCCCGTAAGGGATACGTAATTTGTAATTCGCAAAGAAGGGAACAGGGAACAGCCAAGAGTAGACCTCTTACAAAATTGTTTCTGTGGTATGATAGAGAGTTTTAGATTTTATCTATTTTTGGTGTTCTTTGGGCTCGCTAATTTAAATATAACCGTGTAACTCTAAAATTTTGGCTAAAACAAATATAACCCCCTTTTGTCACATAACACTAATTCTGCAAGAGGTTTAGTAAATAATTCTTAATTTTGAATTTTGAAATCTATAACGGTAGCCTTTTTAATATTTACTTTATTAATAGGCTCTAAGGATTTGCAGATGGATACAACGGAGGCTTATCTATCGAGCCAACATTATTAAGAGGCCAAAAACGAACTATGGCACGACCAATAATATTTTTCTGAGGTACTAAACCCCAGCAACGACCATCATAACTGCTACCACGATTATCACCTAAAACTAGATATGAGTTGGGTGGTATGGTTTCCGGTTGAGCCAAGAATGGGCGTTGTTGCCCTGATGTACAAACATCAACAACTGTAAGCACAGAGGGGGATAAATATTTATCTTCTTCTAGAACTTTGTTATTAATATAGACTTGGCCTTCCCTCAGTTCTACTTTTTCTCCAGGCAACCCGATGATTCGTTTAATGAATGCATCATGGTATTGTTCTTTTTGTAATTCTTCCGTCGGTGAAAATACAACTATATCTCCCCGTTCTGGCTTACTAAATTTATACTTCACCTTATCAACAATAATCTTATCCGCTTCCCATTGGTTTGGTGTACCATGGAGCGTCGGTTCCATTGAACCTGAAGGAATCCATCTTGCTTCGGCGACAAAGGTACGAATTCCCAAGGCCAGAAAGACGCTCAAGATAATTGTTTTGCCTAGCTCTAAGATCCAGGAATTATCAGGTTGGGGGCTAGATTTTTTATCAGACACTTGATTTTGCATGAAATTACTTAAATTTTAGGGTAAGAGGCAAGCACTAAACTCATCGGGGAGAGACTTTATTTATTATTTTAACTAGAGAAGCGTGTTTTCCTGATTAAAATAGCATTTGCAGAATTGTCTGCATCAGCTTATTTTCTTGTAAATCCATGTCATATCCAACAAGTTTACTAATTCGTCAAGCAAGCCTAATGTTACCCAATGGTGAGTTGATAATTGGCGATGTGCTGACGGATGGACGGCAAATAGTCGAAGTAGCCTCAAAAATTTCTAATGCCTCACCAACTCAAGAGATTGACGCACAGGGTTTAACTTTGTTGCCAGGTGTGATTGATCCGCAAGTGCATTTCCGAGAACCAGGTCTGGAACATAAGGAAGACTTGTTTACCGCTAGTTGTGCTTGCGCTAAAGGGGGAGTCACATCCTTTTTAGAAATGCCCAATACAAGACCTTTGACAATTAACCAATCAGCTTTAGATGACAAGCTAGAACGGGCTGCTAATAAGTGCTTGGTTAATTATGGCTTTTTTATTGGGGCCACAGGAGAAAATCTATCAGAATTGCTTCTAGCGCAGCCGACACCGGGAATTAAAATTTTTATGGGGTCAATGCACGGTCAGTTGCTAGTTAACCAAGAAGGTTTGCTAGAGTCGATTTTTGCCCAGGGAACTCGCTTAATTGCTGTTCATGCTGAAGATCAAGAGAGGATTAACCAACGCCGTCAGGAATTTGCTGGTATTGATGATCCTGCCATTCATTCCCAAATTCAAGATAATCAAGCTGCACTGTTAGCAACACAATTGGCATTAAAACTTTCTAAAAGATATCAACGTAGGTTACATATTTTGCATCTGTCAACGGCTGAGGAAACTGAGTTACTGCGTCAGGATAAACCCAGTTGGGTGACAGCGGAGGTAACACCACAGCATTTGTTGTTAAATACCAGTGCATATCAAACGATTGGTACTTTGGCGCAGATGAATCCACCGTTGCGCTCGCCCCATGATAACGAAGTTCTTTGGCAAGCGTTACGAGATGGAGTCATTGATTTTATTGCCACCGACCATGCACCCCACACCTTGGAAGAAAAAGCCCAAAGTTACCCCAACACACCTTCAGGAATGCCCGGTGTGGAAACTTCCCTACCTTTAATGTTAACTTCCGCAATCGAAGGGAAATGTACTATTGCACAAGTTGCTAACTGGATGTCTAAGGCTGTAGCTACCACTTATGGTATTCCTAACAAGGGAGAAATTACCCCTCGTTACGATGCTGATTTAGTATTGGTGGATTTAGACACGTATCACCCCGTTAAGCGGGAAGAACTGTTAACCAAATGTGGTTGGAGTCCCTTTGAAGGTTGGAATTTAACAGGTTGGCCTGTAACAACAATTGTCGGTGGTGAAATCGTCTACGACAAAGGCCAGGTAAACACGCAAGTCAGGGGACAACCGTTAACATTCTTGGATTAGGGATTAGGGAGGGGGCATGGCGCATTAGAGTTTCCCCCACACCCCTTTTATTACATTTGCGCCATAAAGCCAGAGTTATGGCAGGATGGAAAGAAGCTGGTGCAACAAGAAGCCGGAAATTAGTGCTGCTGCTTTCACTAGCAATGAGAAACTAGATCAAGGTCTTTATGAAAGCCATGACCTGGCAAAATGTCCTTAGTTTCGCATTGTTTACAAAAAGTCTTGGCGAAAGAATATCTATTATCGTCGGAATGCTTGTATTTGACTGCGAAAAAGAATATGTACTCCAAACCTTGACTATTCAATGAATCCAGACTACTCAGAAACTTACATCAATCATCCAACGTGGGGTTTACTATATAGGATCTGTATGGTTGATGATAACCAGGATCTTTTCACTACACTTTATGCCCAACGCTTATTTTTTTTGGTAACAAGTGACGTTAAAGGTATTAAATTTCAGTCTATTGGTAGGACTGAAGCCAGGATGATGCTGGAAAATCGTTTACGTACTTTGCGTCGCAGTGGTAAGTCCCAGGAGTACGATCAACTTCAGAGTGTTTTCCAACGCACCTTCCAATGAGTAGTTCGATTAGTCAACGTATTGTTACCATTCGCGCTTCACTTCCTGCTTCTGTTCGGTTGATTGCTGTTAGTAAGCAAGTTACGACTGAACTGATGCGGGAAGCATACACCGCAGGAATTCGTGATTTTGCTGAAAGTCGTATCCAAGAAGCTGCCAGTAAACAAGCTGAGTTGCAGGATTTGCCGGACATTACTTGGCACTTTATTGGAAATTTACAAAGTAACAAAGCTAAAAAAGCTTTGGAATTATTTGATTGGATTCACTCTGTTGATAGTCTCCAGATAGCCCAGCGTTTAGATACCCTAGCGTCACAACTAGGTGTGACTCCCTTGGTTTGTCTACAAGTCAAAATTCTCCCCGATCCTAATAAGTCTGGTTGGATGGTATCGGAATTATTAGCTGACTTGGAGGCACTAAACCAATGCAAAAATTTACAAATTCAAGGTTTAATGACAATTCCACCCTTTGGGTTGGATCATGATGAAATTTCAAGTATGTTTAATCATACTCAGAAATTAGCTAAGGAAATTGAATCACAACAATGGTTGCATATTAAAATGCTGCATCTATCAATGGGTATGTCTGGAGATTATCAATTGGCAGTGCGAGCAGGTGCAACAATGGTAAGATTGGGAACAATTTTGTTTGGAAATCGCTCCTAATCTTTTAGTGTTTAGTTGGATACAAGGATATAGAAATAAGCATAGTATAATTTCCTGAGAAGTTCAGTGCCTGTTGCCAAAGAATGTGTTTAAAGATATAGTGTTGAGAAATGTAATCACTAAGAGAAAATTAGATGAAAGGGACTTTTCGTTACTCAAACATTAGGATATAATCTTGACTCATTGTTATGCCCATATCAGTTATAGTCTTTTCTAGCGCAAAATTTCTTGATGAAAACCTGTACTAGAGGCTACAAACAGCAATAAAATTGCTCAAGGCAGCAGCTACTATACTTACTGGCTACCAAAATTTATAGCCAGATCAATTAAGGTAATTTCCACTAGGAGCGTACAAAATGAACAATATATTTTCCAAGCTTAGGGACTTTGTGGGATTGAATGAGCAAGTAGAATACGAATATTACGAAGAAGAACCAGATAGTGATAGTTACCAAAATCTGTATCAGCAAGAAAATCCTCAACCCACTCCACAAGAAACCCCTGCTCCCAATCGACGTTGGCGCGAAGGTACCTCTACAATGGGAGATGAAGTAGCAGCAGGATCAAAGCCTATGAGTAATGTGATTGGTATGCCAGGCGCAATTAACGGAATTTCTGAAGTTTTAGTTCTCGAACCACGTACTTTTGAAGAAATGCCCCAGGCAATTCAAGCATTACGTGAGCGTAAATCGGTAGTTCTAAATTTGACAATTATGGACCCTGATCAGGCTCAACGTGCTGTAGATTTTGTAGCTGGTGGTACTTATGCTCTAGATGGACATCAAGAGCGCATTGGTGAAAGTATCTTTTTGTTTACACCAAGCTGTGTACAAGTGAGTACTCAAGGTGGTTTCTTACACCAAGTTCCCCAACCACCAGTACGTCCAACCCGTCCCGCAACCACAACTACTCCAGCTTGGGGCAGTGAAGTTAATCGGATGGCGCAATAATGAAGTTGAATTAGTCATTTGTCCGTTGTCTTCATGCTCATGACAAATGACAAATGACAAATAACCAATGACTAATGAATATTAACTAAATGACTATTAAATTTGGTTTAATTGGCGGTGGGGTAATGGGAGAGGCTCTATTATCCCGCCTTATTGCGCGTGGAATTTATCAAGGCGCAGAAGTGATTGTCAGTGAACCCCAAGCGGCTCGCCGGAGTTTTTTACAGCAGCAATATGGGGTAGCTGTAACGAGTGATAATTGCTTGGTTTTCGCTGAGGTTCAAGAAGCTGTGATGTTGGCGGTGAAGCCCCAGGTGTTTAGTGCGCTCGCTCAAGAATTAGCAGATATATTACCTATAGAACATTCACCTCTAATTATTTCTATTTTGGCGGGTGTGCTTTTAAAACAGCTAGAAGCCGCATTTCCCCAAATGCCAGTAATTCGCGCTATGCCCAATACACCCGCTACAGTGGGAGCAGGAATGACGGCCATTTGTTTAAGTGCTTACACCCACCCAAGCCACCAGCAAAAAGCACAGCAAATTTTTTCCGCCGTGGGGGAAGTGGTAGAAGTTGCAGAAACCCTCATGGATGCGGTGACAGGTTTATCTGGTAGTGGTCCGGCTTATGTGGCGTTGATGATAGAAGCTTTGTCTGATGGGGGAGTTGCAGCGGGTTTACCTAGAGAAGTAGCTAAAAAATTAGCTTTGCATACGGTATTGGGAACGGCAAAACTCATAGAAGAAACTAAATTACACCCCGCAGAATTGAAGGATAGAGTTACCAGTCCTGGGGGGACAACTATTGCCGGAGTGAGCGAGTTAGAAAAGGCTGGGTTTCGTTCTGCCTTAATTCAGGCTGTGAAAGGTGCTGCTCATCGTTCTCAGGAATTGGGGAAAGGGTGATAGGTGGTGATTGTTTAAAAATTTTTTTTGTGTTTTATTACGTGAAACTAATATAGGAAGGTGATCGCTTGAGCAGTTGAATTACAAGCAGATAAACTTTAGAAATTTGTAGTGGTGCTGGTTCAGCAACAATTACCAGTATCATTATGCAAGACTAATAAAATATATATTAGCTTTTATAGTAATGTAAGTTTCTAGTTACGGAATACTCAGAATAATTAACCACCAATTACCAATTACTAATTACCAATTACCAATCAGGTTATGATAGTAGATAGTCTGGATGCAAAAGATGATTGAGTGAACTATCCCGCCCCGTCTTCAGAAATTAACTTAGGGTCGATTTTTCCCTTTGAACTGGATCAATTCCAACAGGAAGCGATTGCCTCCTTGAATGCTGGCCGCTCAGTAGTTGTCTGTGCACCCACAGGTTCAGGTAAAACATTAATTGGGGAATACGCCATTTATCGAGCCCTAGCGCGAGGGAAACGAGTATTTTATACCACACCCCTCAAAGCGTTATCGAATCAAAAATTACGTGACTTTCGAGAGAAATTCGGGTTTGATCAGGTTGGACTGTTAACCGGGGATGCCTCCATTAACAGGGATGCCCCAATTTTAGTCATGACCACCGAAATTTTCCGCAATATGCTCTATGGCACACCCATAGGACAAATTGGCATCTCCTTGGTAGATGTGGAGGCTGTTGTCCTGGATGAATGCCACTACATGAATGATCGCCAACGGGGTACGGTGTGGGAAGAATCAATCATCTATTGTCCCCATGAAGTGCAACTTGTCGCCCTTTCCGCTACTGTTGCTAACAGTGACCAACTCACCGATTGGCTAAATCGTGTTCATGGTCCAACAGACCTGATTTATTCCGATTTTCGCCCAGTTCCCTTAGAATTTAACTTTTGCAATCCCAAAGGACTCTTCCCCCTCCTCAATGAAAGTAAAACCAAAATTAACCCCAGGCTGATTAAACGGGGTAAAAAAGGACCAGGGGAAAAAGGCAAAGGCGGTAGGCCAGAAGCACTCAGTATCATTTATACCATCAGCCAATTAGAGCAACGGGATATGCTGCCAGCCATTTTCTTTATTTTCAGCCGCCGAGGATGTGATAAAGCCGTGGCAGAAGTAGGGGATTTATGGTTAGTCAATAATGACGAATCCCAAATATTACGCAGACAGATTGATGAATTTTTAGCTCGTAACCCAGAAGCAGGACGTTCTGGACAAATTGCCCCTTTGTACCGAGGAGTTGCAGCCCACCATGCCGGCATTTTACCCGCCTGGAAAGTTTTGGTAGAGGAATTATTTCAACAGGGGCTAATTAAAGTCGTCTTTGCAACGGAAACCTTGGCAGCGGGAATTAATATGCCTGCACGGACAACGGTAATTTCTACTCTTTCCAAACGCACCGATAATGGACACCGGTTGTTGAAGGCTTCGGAATTCCTGCAAATGTCAGGTCGGGCAGGTCGTCGGGGCATGGATTTACAAGGCTATGTGGTGACATTACAAACTCCCTTTGAGGGGGCAAAAGAAGCTGCATATTTGGCTACATCTCCAGCAGATCCCCTAGTTAGTCAGTTTACACCCAGCTATGGGATGGTGCTGAATTTGCTGCAAACCCATACTTTGGAACAAGCTAGGGAACTGATAGAACGCAGTTTTGGACAGTATATGGCAACGTTGTATTTAAAGCCAGAATACGACGAAATGGGGGAAATAAAAGCAGAATTAGCAAAAATTCAGGCAGAATTCGCAGCAATTGATGAAAATGAATTGGCGCTGTATGAAAAATTGCGACAACGGCTAAAAGTAGAACGTCATATTCTAAAAACTCTCCAAGAACAAGCACAGACAGATAGACAAGAACAATTGTCGATGATGCTAGACTTTGCCGTGTCTGGGACGCTTTTGAGTCTCAAAGATAAAAGTATGATAGCAACTTTGCCAATTACAGCAGTTTTGGTTGAGAAAGCCCCTGATGTTGGTCAAGCTTCTTATTTTGTCTGTTTGGGTCAAGATAACCGTTGGTATGTGGCAACAGTTGCGGATGTGGTAGATTTGTATGCTGAATTGCCCAGGGTGGAAGTGTCGCATGATATTTTACCACCAACAGAATTGGCATTAAAAAGGGGTCAGTGTGTGTGTGGTAATCAAGAAACTGCTGCGATTGCTCAGAGTATACCCGACCCAGGGGAATTTATGTATATGCCACCAGAAGTTGTGGAACAACTTGCTCGGTTTAATGCTGTGCAAGCACAATTAGAAAATCACCCCTTACATCAATCAGGAAACATAGCCAAAATATTTAAAGACAGAGCGCGTTGTGTAGAATTGGAAGCCGAACTGGAAGAGTTACAAGAACAGGTAGAACAACAGTCTCAAAGACATTGGGAACAATTTCTGAATTTAATTCAAATCTTGCAGCAGTTTGGCGGTTTAGATAACTTAGTACCCACAACACTGGGACAAATGGCTGCTGCGATTCGGGGTGAAAATGAATTATGGTTAGGTTTAGCGATCGCCAGTGGTGAACTAGATAGTTTAGACCCCCACCATTTAGCTGCTGCGGCTGCGGCCTTAGTGACAGAAACCCCACGTCCAGATAGTAAAGTACATTTTGACCTCAGTAGTGAAGTAGCTGATGCTTTGGCAAAGTTGCGGGGGATTCGTCGCCAATTGTTTCAAATACAACGACGCTATAATGTGGCACTGCCTATTTGGTTAGAATTTGAATTAATCGCCATTATCGAACAGTGGGCTTTAGGTATGGATTGGGTACAACTATGTGCAAATACCACTTTGGATGAAGGTGATGTAGTCAGGCTTTTACGCCGGACTCTAGATCTATTATCCCAGATTCCTCATGTTCCATTAGTCCCGGACTCTTTGCGGAAAAATGCTCAACGGGCTATGCAGTTAATTGATAGATTCCCTGTGAATGAGGCTATGGAGTAAACCTAAAACCTATAGATATCAATACTTGAAGAGTGTTCAAAGTTGATAATATCCAAAAAATAAGCCTTGATAACCCTCTTTCATCACTTTCGGCAATACAAATTTGAGACCTTTATTTAACAAGGGTTTTAGCGATTTATTAATGTTTCAAAATGTTCACCATATTTTGTTAGTAATAAAATGTTCAAACCTTTATACATCTGGAGCGTGAAAATTAGGAAATTATTTTTGTAATTCCTAGTTTGACGAAAGAGGGATAAGCTGTAGCGCATTTAAATTGGATCATTTGGAGGCTAAGACTCTTATAGAGCCTAGTTCGGGTTAAAATACTAGATGCGTGACAGCTTACCATTAAAACTCAAACACTTTATACATTTTGCCAAAAAATAAAAATCCCTAGAATCTTTTTCTGTTCCGTGTTTGCCCTTCCCTGTTCCCTTCTCGAAATGTGCAATTTATTTTGCACTACTACTTATATTGTGGACTAATAAGTACCTGGACAAAACTAATTAAACATTTTTAGGAAAAACAGAAATCTCTGTATTGCTTATATGTTCCCTTTTCCCTCCTCTAAATGTACAATTTATTTTCCACCACTAGTTAGCAAGTGAGAGACGACATGAATCAAAGAAAATATAGGAACAAATAAGCCGAATCCGATTACTTCATTCCATTGAAAATTGGTAAATTTCTCGAAGAGGAAGATTATAGATACAGGGAGTTTTTAAGTAAAAGGACCACATCTTCTTTGTATCACACAGAAGAGGAATCAAATTTTGTATAGCAATAAAAGAATTGACATAGAGAATAATTTTAAAGTTTGTTCTATTGTATACATTTTTAAATATTGCTAGTCGTTATACTCATTGCTAAGGTTCTACCTGGGAATTGATGAAGTGGCAAAACCACTTCATTTTTATTGTTCAAAGGCGGGATTTTCAATCATTAACTAGCTCATCACGCCATTTTTCGCGGTTTTCTCGTTTTTCTATCTCTCGCACCTCACCATCACGAACTCTCTCTAAATTCCAACTTCCCCATTTCAAAGCTTTCTGTCCTTCTAAGTGGTTAATGAATTGTACTATGGGCTGATCAAGCTCGATGGGAGATTTTAAGTTAAACTGAATAGTCTGGAAAATCTTACTATCATTTTTGATGAAGTATTGAGCTAAAAACTTACTCAGCCACAGGATAAAACGATTATAAAGCCGACCGAAAATACCACGGCGTTTTTCAGCAATAAAGATGATTAGACCTTCTGTTTTTCCACCTTCAATCAGACGCAAAGCAAACATAATGTGGAAATGTAAGAATTCTGTACCAACTGTCACCATTCCCGTAGTCCCATACCAATAGCAAAGATCATAAATCACAGGTTTTTTGTAGAAAGGAAATATCAGTTTAATTAACCAAAATTTAGGCTTTTCCTGTGTATGATTACTGAAGGTAATAGCATTTTCGTTCAGTTCCTGTTTTTCAAGATTAAATTCTGATAATAGATTGTGAACCGTATTAAAATGTTGCGCGTCTATAGCATTAACCATGACAACATTCGGGTGACAGTTTGTGATAAACTGTGAACCAAAAGCACTATCACATTCCTCAAGTTCTAACTCAGTAATAAATGGTAACGGTTGTTGTGGTGTTTCTCCAGTCCAAACCCAAACCAGCCCATATTTTTCTGCGGTAGGCCAAGTTTTGACTTTAACATTAATTGGTTCATCTAAACAAGGAACTTCAACACAGAAACCTTCTGTATCATATTTCCAATGATGAAAAAAACAGCGTAGTTCATTACCCTCAACTTTGCCTTGCGCAAGATGAGCACCCATATGTGGGCAGTAAGCATCAAAAATTACTGCTTGTCTATCTTCACCACGATAAATTACTAAATCTCTACCCAAAATTGTCACAGGTTTAACTTCACCAACTCGCAATTTTATTGAGGGTATTACCCAATACCACCCCTCAATAAAACGCTCTGGTTGATTGAAAATCTTAGGTTTCCTTGCGTAGTTCACATTTTCAGCGTTGACGTTCATTTTTAGGGTTTAACTAGCAGTCAAGCGGTTAATCTAGAAATATCATGGCAAGCTCAGAAAAACAGTTATCTTTGGTACTTCATGAATGGGGAATTAGTAATACATAACTAAGAAAAACTCTTACCTGTGACCTGTCTCTTATTGTATGTCATAATAAGAACAACAGTTGGGAATTCTATGGTGTTAATTCAAGATAAACAACTACTTTTAGTTGGTCAGGTAACAGAAAAAAGTGGCGTTCCTATCAGGACAATTCGCTATTATGAAAGTCTAGGGTTAATTCAATCATAAGCACGCACAAAAGGAGGCTATCGTCAGTTGACTGCGGATGTATTAACGAGATTAGCTTTTATTAAAAGAGCGCAACATTTAGGTTTAAGTTTGGAAGAAATTCTAGATATATTGAAAGTCTATGATCACGGACAACCTCCTTGTTATGACATTCATGAAAAGTTGCAAGAAAAATTATTACAGATTGATCATCAAATTGAGCAATTATTAACTTTACGTTCAGAAATTAACCAATTACTTTCAGCTTGGCAGAATTTAAAAACTAAACTAGAAGATAGTATTTGTCCAATTATTCAGAAATAAATTAGGTGATTGGTGATCGGTGATTATTTATTTCCTCTCTCCTGCACGCTGAGTCTTGACTCCGGCAATGGACTTACTGAAAATAAACCACCATAATTCTATGCCCATTAAACCTAAACCACCAGTAGTTAGAGCAATTTTCACACCTAAAGGTTTTTCAATATGTTGCAATTGCTGATTGTGTGGTGAATGAGAATTGGATATTTTTGCTGATGCGGGGCTTGATGTCAATAGCACTAAACAGGCAAGCATCATCCAGAATTTTTTTTGATTCAACATTTAATTGATTCCTGCTTGAAAGTTACGCAATCTTAAAGCATTAGTAACTACAGAAACGGAAGAAAATGCCATTGCTGCACCGGCGATAATTGGGTTTAGTAACCAACCAAAAATAGGGTAGAGAATACCAGCGGCAATGGGAATACCAATGATATTGTAAATAAAAGCAAAGAGGAGATTTTGCTGAATATTATTCATGGTAGCGCGACTGAGTTGAATAGCGGTGACAATTGCTTCCAAGTCTCCAGAAATTAGGGTAATATCACTTGCTGCCATCGCTACATCTGTTCCTGTGCCAATAGCTATTCCCACATCTGCTTGCACTAATGCTGGTGCATCATTAATTCCATCTCCCACCATCGCTACAATTTTGGATTTTCGATGTTGAATTTTCTTCCCCAGTCCCCAGTGTTGCAATGACTTAATAATAGCTGCTTTTTGGTCTGGACGAACTTGGGCAAAAACTTGGGTAATACCAACTTGATGTGCGACCGCATCCGCTGTAGCGCGATTATCTCCTGTTAACATGACCACTTCTAAACCCAACTTTTGGAGTGCTTTCACCGCTTTGGCAGAGGAAGGTTTAAGGGCATCAGCAATACCCATTATCCCTTCTAATTGCCCATCAATAGCAATTAAAATCACCGTTTTCCCTCCCACTTCCCAACCAGGTTGATATTCTTGCAAAGAATCTGTATTAATGCCTAATTCCGTTAACCAGCGTTCTGTACCGATTTGTAACAAATGATTATTAACAATTCCTTGTACACCACTCCCAGCAATAGCTACAAAATCCTCAACTTCTGCTAAACTCACCTCTTGAAATTCGGCATATTTTACCACTGCTTCCGCTAAAGGATGCTCAGAATTTCTTTCTACAGATGCAGCTAACTTTAACAATTCCAGTTCATTTTGATTTACTGTACCTTGAACAGTGGCAAAATCTGTAACAGTCGGTTTACCTTGAGTTAAAGTCCCGGTTTTATCAAGGACAATAGTTTGAATTTTGTGTGCTAACTCTAAACTTTGAGCATCTTTAATTAAAATGCCATTTTCTGCACCTTTACCAGTTCCAACCATCACACACAGAAGTAGGAGTGGCTAAACCCAAAGCACAGGGACAGGCGATAATTAACACACCCACCATTGTCATCATTGCCAGAGTAAAGTTACCTGTCAGATTAAACCAGATTACAAAAGTTGCGATCGCGATCGCAATTACACCAGGTACAAACCACCCCGTCACCTGATCCGCTAACCGTTGAATAGGTGCTTTTGAACCTTGCGCTTCTTGTACTAATCTGACAATTTGCGCCAGAAATGTATCCTTTGCTACCCTAGTTGCCCTAAACTTAAAACTACCAGTTTTATTAATTGTCGCTCCAATTACTTCATCTCCCGGTTGCTTCTTTACAGGTAAACTTCCACCCGTTACCATAGCCTCATCCACCGTCGAACTCCCATCAATAACTTCCCCATCAACCGGAATTGTTTCCCCAGGACGCACCAAAACCACATCATTAATTTTCACGTCCTTAATAGGAATATCTATTTCCACCTCATCACGCATCACCCTAGCCGTTTCCGCTTGCATTCCCATCAATTTGCAAATAGCTTCGGAAGTTTGTCCCCTAGCACGATGTTCCAAAAACCTCCCCAAGAGAATTAATGTCACTACCATTGCTGCAACTTCATAATAAACATGAGTTTGCAAACCCTGGGTAATAAAAAAATCAGGGAAAAGCGTAACCACTAAAGAATATAAATAAGCTGCACCTGTACCCAGTGCAATTAAAGTATCCATAGTTGCTGTATGGTGTTTCAAAGACTTACACCCATTACGAAAAAAAGACCAGCCACACCAAAATTCTACTGGTGTTGTTAATACCAACTGCAACCAAGGATGATGTAAATAATCTGGAACAAAAGATAAACTTAACCCCATCATCATCGGTAAGGAACCAAAAAATAACAGGCTACTAATTACACTACATGTCCATAATTTACGTTTTAATTCTTGTTGTTCTGCCAGCCGAATTACCTGTTCGGAATCATCTTCATCTTGTTCTTCTAGTAGCGAAAAAGAAGAATAACCAGCAGCATCAATAGCAGCTTGAATTTTTTCTACATTTGTCTGTTTTTCGTCATAATTAATATTTGCTTGTTCTGCACCAAAGCTAACACTGCAATCAATCACACCAGGAACTGCAAGTATTGCCTGTTCAACATTATTAGCGCAGGAAGCACAACTCATACCCCGAAGTTTGAGAGTGAGATTATCCATATAAGGAATAGGGAATAGGGAATAGGGGAAGCAGAGGTACGAAAAATTAACCTTCCACCTCAAGGTTTTTGCCTTTTTCCACTGATAACTGATAACTGATAACTGATTTTTAAGCCGGAGGATAACCAGCAGCAACTAATGCTTGTTTAATTGCAGTTTCTGAAGCTTGAGTATCTACATTAACAAGCTTGGTTTTAGGGTCAGCTTTAACATTAGCGTTAGCATCTATAGCTTTGACTACATTGGTAATATTATTGGCACAAGCAGGACAAGCCATTCCTGGAACTGTAAGTTTGATTGTCATAACTTTAAATGAGTGAAAGAAATTAAGATTCAGATGGAGACAACTGTTCCAACTTTTGAATTTGAGCAGTTTGCGTTTTGATGATAGCTTGAGCGAAGTCACGAATTTGTGGCACAGTAGCAGTTTCGGAAGCTTTCTTGGCCATGTTCATACACATTTGCTGATGTTGAATCATTCCTTGCAGAAATTCCTGGTCAAAGTTAGGGAAATTTTGCAAAGATTCTAAACTCATCATTTTTCCCATTCCCTGACCTTGACCCATTCCCATACAGTTCATGGCATTAGCAGTAACTTCTGTGCGATACAACTGTTTGTACAAAGCTTGCAATTGCTCAATTTCTTTGGTTTGGTCGGTTTTGATCTGGGTTGCCAATACTTTGATTTGCGGATTTTTCGCCTTCTGTAACGCCAAATCCGCGATTTTTATCGTTTTTTGGTCGTGGTGAACCATCATTTTCACGAAATGCTGATCTCCCTGCTGCTGCGGACTGGTGTTAGTCTCACTAGCACGGGTAAATGGTGACTTTTGGTTTTGTTGGGCTTGGACGCTGTGGTTTAGGGATAAAGCAGCAAGTAAACCTAAAAGACCAGAATTGACGGATTTGTTAAGCATAGCTGTTGCTCTTTCCACTTCCCAAGGAAGGTTGAGGGCATTTCCGCTTGAAATTAGTAAATTATTGTTGGTCTTTACTAATTTTTGGCTGAGAGTCCTATTACATTCAGTTTAAACCATCCAGTTAGCTAGAGAGTCTAGAGAAGCTTGACAAATCTTAAAATTCTGAATTTATATCTGTCACCTGTCACCTATTTACATATACCCTAATAGACCTGTCAGGAAAATTAACTTGGTGTGAAAAAAATGGTAGAAGGAAATTTTGACCGTCTACCAAAAGGAAAAATCCACTAAATTAACTATATTCAAGAATATCCACATCGTACAAAGCAAATACAGGGAATAACTAACCATCAGTTTCAAGACTTGTTAGCCCAAGGTGAAA